>JACCDN010917419.1_pt1 | contig 15903 bp, 9 predicted proteins | sample 7441691 | NCBI WGS metagenome assembly JACCDN01 (sample SAMN15323439, study PRJNA562643) | freshwater metagenome | isolation source: river surface water | place: USA:Blue River Watershed | collected 2017-08-16
CGCCGTCGATGGCTTCAATGCGGGAGAGATTGGTGGCGAGTGAGTCAAATGGGTTTACCTTCACCAGGTAGGTGCCAGCACCATCGAGACCAATAGCGGAGTAGCTGAGCACCGAACCGGTGTCGAAGACCTCTTGTGCCGCTGGGGCATCTTTCTCAAGCTGAACGATCAGCTGATTCGCGATTATTTCTTCGCCCTGGAAGCTTGGTTCGTTATTGGCCATGGCCACCGTGCCCTGACCCAACAGCATCAACAAAGTTGCTGTGGTGACTGCTAGAACCCTTGAGAAACTCTTACTCATATATGCCTCGCTCGACAGGCGCAACAAGCACCCATCACCCAAGCAAAAAGTAGCACTTTGGGGTGACTATATCGATAGCCCTAGGTAACGATTTACAGGGGACGATTTCCTGCGAAGAGAACTAACTCGGTTCTGAGCTCACTTTTGCAACCATCACCTCTCGAGCAGCCCATCGAATTGGATCACTGATACGCACAGATGTGAGTCCGCCGCCGCCGAGCTTCTCAGAGAAGTTTGAGCGACCTAACGCACTGACTGCGAAATAGCGAACTTCGCCAGCCTGGAAAGTGTCGTCCACGAGCTTCAGGAAGGGTCCATAACCGGACACTCGGCCCAGTAGTGCTCGAACCTCTCGATCCTGTAGCGAACCAAAAGATTCAAGGTACTGGCCATCCCAGAGCATGTGTGGGTCACGAGCCAAGGCCATACCGCTTCGAATCGTGCCAGAGAGCGAAGTGCCTGAAATATCGCTGGCAATCTCCATGGCATCGAACTTGGTGAGGCAGACGGCAACCCTTTGGTTGGGGTTTCTAGCTGCCTTGTTCTCTGTTAAGACCTTGACGATACGTTGCAGCAGCCAGAATGGTTCGTCAGCCTCACGAGCCTCTTCACCTGAGGCAACTATGCCGCTGGCAAGCCCGCTGACGTTTAGGTTCCGGGTTGGGTCGACAGTGATAACGACGAGGTCCGCACGAAGCAGCTCGTCACTGACATGTGCAAGAGAATCATCTGACTCAAAGTCAATACCTGACGTGTCGACAAAATTCAGTTTTCGAATTGGGACTGGCGACTTTGAAACCAAGCTCAGGCTGGAAGTCGGGGTCTGTTCCGAACCGGTTACTGGTCGTCCGCGCTTGGGAAGCTTGCCTTCAATAGCCAGTTGCCTAGCGGCCATTCGAAGCGAGCCGTTGCTTTCATCGGCTTCAACCACCTCAGCCCTAACCAAGAGCTCATACTGATCTTGAAGGTAGTGGGTTAGCGCGGCGAGAAATGTGCTCTTACCACTTCCAGAAGAACCTACGACGGCCACAGCCATGTCGATATCCCCTAGCGGAGCGGCGATCTTCTTCTTGATTTCAAATTCCACGGAACCATCAATCGAGAAGCAACGAACACCTCTAATCGAATCACCCGGGGTCTCGCACTGAATTTGGAACCGGTGTTGCAAGTTTGGTTCTAGTCGCAAGAAAACGGGCTCACCGTCTTTGCCATTGGACAATGGGTAGGGCTGGAAGGTTCCCCGATTTTGCATGAGTTTGAGCTCGAGCGGTGCCTTAGGGACGGTGCTGTCGTGCTCATCCAGCGGGAAGGTCTCACCGGCAAAATGCAGGGCAGAGATTTCACTGAGGTTGTGGCTAGGCTCCGTGCCATCCACTCGAATAAGGACTCTTGGGCCCTGGGGTTGCGCCATGGCTTTATTAGCTCGACCCTTTTTGGTCAGTGCCGAGAGGAACTTCTTTAGGAAGTTCTCGGTTTTGTCATCGCCTTTGGGCTGATACTTGCTTTCTCCAATCAGCTTCTTGCCGATTGAATCGATAGTTTTGTTGGTCTGCCTTTGCTGGTCGACGAGCTCTGTCGTCTCCCCTTCGGCAATTGTAGGTTCAGTCGCTTTTGCGGGAGCTTCGGCCTTTGGCTTCTTTTTCCAGGGCCAGCGAATCTCTCTCTTTGCCTTCGGAGTAGCTGGTTTTGGCTGAGCTTCGGATTGCTCTGGCTCCAGCATGTATGCGAGCTTGATTCGACCAGGGTAGTCAACCTGAATCACGGGTCCGAACTCCGTAACTCCCTCAAAGGTTGACGCCCCACGGATGTAAATGGTTTGTGCACTTGGGGCAAGCCTGCGAATCTGAGGCTTGTTTGGAACCTTATCCGCAAAGAGGATTCCGCCGTATCTGAGGTACTCCTCTTGGATCAATACTCTACGGTTCGGAGGTGTGTGGGCAATCTGGTCGAATGGCACAGCAGCCGCAACCATCCAGATATCTAGCGATTGCGCACCTTGCGGCTGATCAAGGCGGATGAGCTGATAGTCGAACTTTTCAATCAGTTCAGCACCGAGAATCTCGCCGACCCGCTGGACCGATGACACAGCCGTGACTTGGGCAACACTGCCTAGGATCAATACCAACACGAAGGACTTAGAGACTCGACTGGCATTCGAAAGCACCGTTGCCAACTGAACACCGGTCGCGGTTTGAGAGCTAGTCCCAACTAGCGACTGCCCAAGCCAGGAACGAGTTTTCAGGTGATTCAGCTCGGAGACATGCAGCTGACGCTTGTCGCTGAGCGCAGCGAGGAGTTCATTACTTGGCAGGCCATCAACTTCGAAGACCTGGACGTACTCAAGGATATTTACTCCTTCAACGGTGCAAATTACCTTGCCGCTGACGCTCTCGTCGATCTTGGCTTCGAAGGAAAGCACCTTTGGGAAATCCACCAAAACGTTTGCCTGCACGGTGATTCCCGGGCTGGAGTGAACCGCCTGGTCAGCCCCCACCCACTCCAGATAGGCGCGATACTGATAGCTCTTGCCAAGCTCGACTCGCTCGTCCACGAAACCATGGTTTTTTGAGGCAACTGGAAGCCAAAAGTTAGCGGTTGGGACAGCAACCAGTGGCTGGTCTGGCAGAGATTTTGCAACCCTCAGATCCAAGTCAGCCGGAATCTCGGCCCATCTCAGCGATACCTTGCCATCCACCACGTCTGCGCTGAACCATTCCACATCAGCGACAAACCTTCCCTTGGCCCACGCAAAACCTTTCGAGCCGGGTCTGTCGAAGGCAAAAACAGTGAAATAGGTGTCTGGCCCTTGGTACTTCGCAGAGGTTTCGTTTGAAACCGAGACGGCGTTGTCCACGGTGACTTCGAAAGGGTAGTGATCGGAATCGACGCACAAAACATAGGTCGGGTTACCCTCGGTGGGATTCCAGCTCAACTCTAGGAAGCCCGGCTCGGAACTGGCTATTTCGACTAATTCGAATCGGTCGTTCTCTAATCTGCGGGTGACATCAAGATAGCCAGATACATCAGGCCTAGTCGGCTGGGTATAACTTTCCTGCAAACCATCTTCGGTCTGGTTTTGCTCTTGCTCATCCGACCACCAAGGCTTGAAGGGCTTCTGTTCTGGGGTTGGCTCGACGATGGCTACTTCAGGAACGTCGGCTAGGGCCGGCTGGACGACTGGGGATGCTTCAGCGTCTGGAGTTGGCGCTAGGTCGGCTGGCAATTCCTCAGGTTGTGATGCTTCGGTTTCCGAAGGTTGATCTTGCAGCTCGACCAAGGTTGACTCGGCCGCCAGATCGGAGGGGGCTTCTTCTGTTTGATCGTCGAGACTTGGTTGCCGCGGAATAAGTTCGCTGGCTTGTTCCTCAATCTGATCGACCTTAGGTAGGGCCTCGAGAACCATGGTGAGCTGGGCGAGCAGTTCTTGTTCTGGCTCCTCGGAGAACCAAGTTTCATAACTGGCTGCCAGGTCTGCTGCGGCGATGCCTTGATGCTTGTGAAGAAAGTTGATGTGCTTGGAAGCGATCAACAGGCCAAGAGAGCTCGCTGTCGTTTTGATTTCACGCAGAGTTGCCATTTTCCCCCAAGCACTTCGCTGTTTATTAGTATAGGGATGTGTTGAGGCTCGGAAAAGAGCGCTCTAATCGCTTGGGGGTGTGATGACACGCGTTGATTTAGACACCTCCTATTCCCTGACATCGCAATCCTGGTCACTCTACGTAAACGGATTGGACATCAATCAAGACTTGATGTTTAGCGCCAATGGAAAAAGGATGTTGATTTCCGATCCGGACGCTGACTTTGCATCCCTTGGCTTTTTGAGCCCAATCCCTGGGGGACGACTGGCCTTCCACATTGATTTGAGCCGTGTGCCGGCAAGCTGTTCGCAGTTCTCACTGCAACTAATCGCCAGGCGCGATGCATTTGTGGATTGGTTTATGAAATCCCCTGAAGGGCTGAACTTTGACGCCGAGGGCTTGCGGATGTTCAGTGGGCAAGAGATTGAGTTCTTGGAGTTCTCTCGTGAAAGAGATTGGGTCGTAAGAAGTAGAAAAATCGACCTTACGCAACCATCAGATGCACCAGCTCAGAATCGAAGACTTCCAGAGCACCTAAGAGAGCTGCACCAGCTAGCTGGAAACCTGAGACTCGCTGAAGGCGTTTCGGATGTGGCTGTAGTGATTGACTCGAGCGCGTCCATGCTTCGAATCCAACGAAGCGCGAAGTTTCTCTACCTACTTCGAGCATTGCAAGCGATATCTCTCACCGTCTCACTAACGCCTCTCAAATTGCGATTTGCTGGCGTAAAGCGGATTCTTCACCTTGGCCCGCTCGATGATCTAGATCACCTAGTCCAGCCATTGCTTAGAGGCGAAGGTGGGGAGTATCGAGAGGTCGAGCCGATGATGAATCTGATTCCCAGCTCGCTCACCGATCTGAATATCGTGAGGCCTGGTGGCCGAATTTACGCGGTGTCAGACACCTGGTTCTATATCGGTGCCGATCTGGCTCGCGAACTTCGAGAGCGGAATGTGTCTCTGGTGCTCATCAAACTGTTAAGCAATGAGACCGAAGATGAGCCCGTCCGCTTTTCAAATCCGAATGTTTCCCTGCGGACGGTCGTTGGCTTAGACCAATTCTCGTCGCCGGATGCAGTTGTAAAGGCGCTCGCCTAAGCCACTGGGCTCTGGTAATCGGGCTCGTGCTCGGCAGCCATCGGTTCGGTCTCATAGAAGACCACAAAGTCGGTGTACTTCATAGGCTTGGAGACTTCGACTCGAACCGACATCAGGTCCAGGCGCCTGATTGGGTCCACGGAATTTGGATTCGAGACCACCGATGAAATGTCGGACTTGGCTTCAATCCTTGAGTCTGTAACAAAGAAGGACCGGTTGGCATCCAGACGATTACGACCAGCGACCGCAGCCGAATCTTCAAGGAGTTCGGCGGGCAATGCTCCAATGCCGTTGGCCAACCCGGATAGATACTCTTGGCAACTGAGCTCTCGGTTCAAATTCAAAATCTGTACTGGCCAATTGGAATAGTCGGCTTTCAACCTGGCAATTTCTTGGATTTCGTGCAGGGTCCGCTTACCAAGTGATTCTCGGGTGTACTCACCTCTACCTTTATCGAGCATCTTTCGCAGCGATGATTTATCTTCTTGGGCGGTGTCAGACCAAGTCTTTGGCAATTCAGCGCCAAGCTCGATCAGATGATTTTGCACCCTCTCGTAAAGCCAACCGCGGCGGAAGAATGTTGACTTCACGTCCTCCAATAGTTTGCTGCGCTGCTCTCCCGCGGCCTTGAACTCTGCCAGCTGTATTGAGGATGTCAGCTGGTTCAAGTTTCTAATCGTGGTGGCACTGTCGATGTTTTTCCGAACGGTGCCAAGTGGCTCGTAGATGATCGGCACCAGCAGGCGATTCCAAAGCTCTAACTGCTTGTAAAGATCAGCCAGCTTGGCAACCTCCGCCCTGAGTTTAGGGCGAATGCCCTCAACCCAGGCCGCAATGTCACGGTCATAACGGGCTTGATTCTCATGTTTATAGATGTCTCGAACCGCACCGGCAAAAGCCTGGAAACCCATCGCGGCCCAAATCGAAACAATCGCCGCGACTGCCGCCGCCGGCCACAGCCAACTGGTGGCTAAAGCGACGGGCCACGCACCCAATGCCAGGAACAGCCAGATTGCTTGCCCAAGCCAAGCCAATAGCGAGCCACCAATAATTCCGATAAAACCTTTCACGATTCGGCCCAAAGCTTTGCGCGCATTCGCTTCAAGTTCAATCAAGGTCTTGAAGGAATCATCACTCTCCGCGATTGCCGCGGGAATCTTTCCAATCGTTGCGCGCGCCTCGTTGAGGGATTGAGCCAGCTTGGCTCCGACTCGCCAGGCAAAACTGTCAACGTCTGATTTCCAAAGTGCAAGATCCTGCTTGGTCTTCTGTGAGGCTGCAATGTCGACAGGGGTGTAGCGCGAAGGGTTCTGCAGGACTGCATCCAACTGGTCATCGAGTAGCATCGCAAGATAGGGATCCGTTGGTCTAACCACTTCACCGCGAAGCCTGATTGGAAGATTTTCTGGAATCCTGAAATTTCTGAAATCAGGGGCGGGAGCCAGGTGGTTTGGATTCAGAATCAACCTTCGGTCTCCACCAATCACCCCTGGCATTTCAATTTCGGAGATTCCGGTAGATCCATCAACCAAAGATGTGATAGTGACCACGTACTGTCGCCAGATGTCATTTGGATTGGTCAGGGCAGGTTCCATGACGGATTGGCTGACAGCCGTTGTTGCGTTGAGAAGTGCGTCGATGGCATTGAGTGTGCTGTCATCATTTCTGGGAGTGTCCGAGGAGACACCGAGCACAAACACCTCTCGTGCACTGCTGTCGCCCAAGAATATCTGCTGCAGCGAATTCGCAGCTGCGGACTTATAGCCGTCGATTTTCTCCTTTATCCAAGAGCCGACCTTGAAGTACTTCCTCAAGTAACTTCCGTACTCCCGCAGCAGGTCCCGCCAGGAGAGTGGCTTGGGCTCAAGCACTGGTCGCTTTGAAGTCTCCCCGAAACTGAACATCGCTTGATTCTGGGCGATGAAATTCTCCGCAACCGTAATGGTCTTGCGCAGCGAAGAGTCCTCCGGATTGGCAGTCAGACGCTCGCCGAAGTCGTCGTAAGCCCCAGGGATCCGCCCAGATGGTTCACTGGTGACATCCTCTACCATGCCTAGCACAAGACCCGAAGCGTCCGCATAGCGCACAAATGACCTGAGCAAAATCACTTCCGGCTTGCGCTGTTTCGCCACCGGTAGGTCATAGAGCGGGTTCGTCTCCATGCCGGCCCAGGTAGCGGTGCAGCTCGCGACTCCCGCTGCTACGTTGGCAAAAAACTCAGAGGTTGACTGCTTCAGCACCTGATAGCCGGCATAACCGGAGGCTCCTTGAATCGGCAAGATCGCGATATTGGTTCGATAAGGAAGTAGCGCATTGTCTGGAATCGAATCAGCCTGATCCGCAGGTGCCAGCACGTTTACCATTTTGGGCTCGGCTGCCACTAGGACTGGGAAGTCCTTTAGCGCTTCTTCGATGAAGGAGCTGTTGAAGAAGTGCTGCTCGTCATTGGCTATCTGGAGCGTAAACAGCTCAACTTCCACCCCGCTCGGGAGATACTTATCAAGCCAAACCGACAGGTTTACCCTGGTCGGCTCGCCATCCACAACAGCGGTAATTGACCGATCGCCAGGTCTGGCGTCCAACCAAACTATCGGCTGCACCAAACCAGACAGATACCAGTCGAAGAGTATCTGCCTTACCTCATTGACGGATTGGTCACCCAAATCCGCCAATACAACGATCGGTCGCATGACGGCCCTTAAGCCTCAGGTGACTCTGGGGCCTCTACAACCAAGGTGGCTTTGCTGACTGGGTTGGCAGCACGCTTCTCCTTGGCTTCTGTCTTTCCCAAATCATCTCGCTTTAGTTCGCGAATCAGCGTAGTTACGGCCTCGTGAAGCTGGTCACGAAGTTCGTACTCGCGGTTTAGCTTCCAGAAGTTACCGTTTTCGCCATCTAGAACTTCAACCATCAAGTGCTCTTCGATGTACTTCTGAACTGATTCGAGCCACTTCGTGGTCGCGCTCAGCCTGTCAGCACCCAAAGCAAAGCTCAATTGAGAAGGGGTCGCAGCGGCATTCGCGTCACCTCGGAACCAAGCATCCAATGGGTTGTCCACCTCTTGGTTTGCTCCCACCGGCTGTGAGCGATAGGCAGGTTCTACCTTGAGCTCAAGCCCCATGCGCAGCACAGCGATGTATGGATCCAACGGTGCAAGCGGCTCTCCCATATCGCCACGGCACTTAGCCATTGCGAGGGCGAGTGACTCAAGCAGAGCCACTGGGATATTCCAGTTGCTTTCGTCTGCTCCCCAGGCACTCATCCGGACACCAAGTGAGGTCACTCCCAAAAGATCGGTTGGGAATTCCTGCCACTTTTCGCTCGCTAGGTCGAAGACTCGAACCTGCTTCGAGTTGTGCTTCTCCGGCAGGGTCTCCATTTGAATCAGGCCAGTGATTCGACCGACAATCCAGCCCTGGAGGAACGCCATGATCCATTCCGGGGATGCCGGGATGAAGTGCGCCAATGGTCTGGCACGTCGCCACTCCCAGAAGTCCTGGGTGGCTCCTGAGCTAACTGCAGCTTCCCAGTCGCGCCTTACTGGCGACATGAGCGATTTGAAAACGATTGCCGAGTAAGGAGCTGCCGGGGTTGAGGAAATGTGGATTTCCTTCGGGTCGGAACCGATAGAACAGGCCTTGTCCAGAGCGGAGTTGTTACCCGGTCTGCTAGCTGGATAGCCCTGCCAGTAATTCTTGATCTCATCGACCAACGGGTGCTCTTGGGACAGTGGCAGGCTGGAGAACCAGTATGAGTAACCGAAGCTGTTTGGACCGTGGATGGCTTCAACCAGCTTCTGGTCTATCTCGACCAGTGGAGACGCGAAGTTCATCGCGGTTCGAATTGCTGTCAAGAACTCCCCGTGGCGATCGACCTTGTCGGAGTGCTCGGCGAGCCAGCTGGCAAAACCAGCGCCTGTGAACTTGCGGAAGCTTGTGCCAGGGATGTCTACCCAGGAACGCGCGTATTCAAGCAAATTCTCTGAATTCAGTCTTGGCGCATACTTTGCCTTTGAAGGTGTCCTGCGAGTGGCAGTGGCCAGCTTTGAGGGGAAGAAGTTTTGCTCACGACCAATGTGTGGGTGAGCACCGCTGCTGTCATACTTCAAGGCCCATCCGGTGATGTTCTCCGACTTGCCCTCTTGACCCGCAATTTGCTGAGTGATTATTTGCTTTGTGGCCTCTTCCATTTCGCTGCCACCGGCCGCTGAAACTGCGCCCGAAAGGTGCTCGCGGAATCGCTTGTCGAAGTCCTCGACCTTGTTAACCATTACCTCGTTTAGAGCCGCACCGAAGTGGGAAGGAATTGGGTTTAGGTCGCTTGGCCAGCGCGAGATGTGTGCATTTCTAAATGCGGCAGAAACTCCACCCACGCTTTGAGCGCCCAGGGCAAACAAGGCGTCGTCATTGATCTTCTCTAGCTGAGCCGATAGCACATCGATGCACTCACTCTGGAATTCACTCAGGGCGTTGGTGAGCAACGGGTTCGCAATCTCCTGGCCGTGACCAGCAAATGCTTTTGCAATGCCCTGGTTGAGTGCAGTAGCGATAGCGCCGCCGGTAGGGATAATTCCCGCGCCTGCTTTTCCTGCCGTTGATATTGACCCGGAAATCGCACCCTCTAGCTTGGTTGTAAGGGTTGTGTGAGTTGGGTTAATGCCATTGGTCTGGAAGGTGCCGAGTGCTTTTCCAATCTCTGACCTAAGCTCGTGCAGCAGCTGGAGAGTTACCGCAAGACCGTAGCCGGCAAGCGCCTCCAGGGTCGCCTTTTCCAGTCGCTTCTGGAGGTCGGTGATCCAATTGGTAAGAGATTCGTTCACATACCCCACAACCTGCTCGTGAGGAGTTGCGGAAGAGGCAGCCTGCCCCTTGAGTTTCGCAACCACTGCAGTGGCAGCTGCCCCCAGTGCGCTCATGAAAGGAGAGGTTAATCCGGAAACAAAGGTGCGGAAGTTGTTGTCTCCAAGGGCCTGACGAGATATTGACTTGGCGTCAATCTCCTGACCCGCTGGGGCTAGTTCCAAGACGTCTAGGAAGCCTTGACGTGCGAAGCCAACTAGTCGGCTAACAGCTTGGTGTGGAGGCAGACCCTCGCCGTGTGTGATGTGGTAGTTGGTCAGGTGCTCGACTGCGTAGCGGGCGAGTCGCTGCGCCGAATACTCGGTGTAACGGTCGTGACCAAGCGTTAGCGTGGCCGCTCCCCATGCCGAGAAGTGGCTAAAGGTCGTCTTTGGTGAACCCCACATTGAGACGTGAGCCTGAGTCATCAACGTGCTCTTGTCTGGGTTTTCCTTGGCTCGCTTCAGGGCGTTGGTAGTTACATATGCCACATAGTCGTTTTGAACGTTCTTGTCGACGAACAGCGGGGCAAGCATTCTAGAGAAGCCTCGGTAAACGTCTTCTGGAGAGTCTCCAAATGGCTGACCGTGTGATTTTGCGCCGACCGGGAAAAGATTCAATGGGCCGCGACCGGGGCTAGTTGGCATCGGTGCGCCACCGCCACTGATAATTCGCCACTCCTCTTTAGTCCAAGGCTCGTTGCTGCGGTTTAGCGCGGCAAGCAACTCGGAAATTGTGGCGATTGCACCGGCTCCCGGCTGGGCAATCAGGTCGCCAAAGACGTCAGGTGTGTATAGGAATGCTGCGGTGTGCTCACCGTCGATGTTCGATTCCTGCAGGCCGCGAATCAGGTCCGCGACGTCTAGCACCATCGAAGCACCTGAACCACCAGAAATAGAAGAAACCATCATCACAAGGGTTTGAGCGTCTGGGTCGGTGGACTTCATGTACTTCTGCTGCAACCAGGCCAAGTCCTCATTGGCACGCTGGCCCTGAATTTTCTCAACGACTGCGGTTAGACCAGCAAAAATGTTTGATGCGGCTGACAGGGTAACAACTCGACCCACAGCTCTAGCAGCACCGGCACCGGCTGAAATTGGAATCTTCGATGCCTGAGAAGGGTCCGGACGCCAGCGAGCGAAGTAGCCCAGTTGATCGTTGGTAGCTAGCTGGTTCACTAGGACTGAGTCCAGCTTGTTGTAGGAGGATGTGGAGTCGGTAAGACCGATGTAGCGTCCACCCTGGTTCTGAACTCCGGAGGCAAGGTTTGAGCCCTGGGTGTCAGCGACAGATGGCACGTCGATGTGCACGAACTGCCAGCACTCCGGGAGCGTGTCTCTGGTCCAGCTGTCTCCAAGTCGGAAACGAAGCTCGTCCATCAGGAAACCTAGGGTCTTTCCTCCCGAGCCTCCAAGGCCCACTAGCATCATTCTTCTCATTAGCTGTCCTACCTTTTTCGTTTACCAAAAATTGTCTTGATTGGGTTGTGTCTCGTTGACAGTCAGCTGGGTGACGCCATTGTCAGGCTTCGGGGTCTTTTCCTTTTTGACTCGTTCGGACTTCACAGCTGCCCCTGTCCCGAGGGTCTGCAGCAGTGGCGAGGAGCTTGCCATAGTGAAAATCTGCTCAGCCTTGGAACGGTCACTTGTCAAAAGTGTGATCTTGCCCTTGACCGGGGAGTCACTTTCCATGAGCTTATTGACATCTTCGCCCGAGAGGTCAGTGCTGAGTATGTAGCTTCCCTCGATTGCCAATCCAATTCGTGCTCCAGCGTTTGAGGTTGGTGACTCTGATCCCAGACCAACACCCGCCAGTGCAACATCGCCAAAACCATTACCCGAGAGTCTCAACCCCGGCGACTTGGCCTTGATTGAGGTGCCATCGATTCGCACTTCTCTTCGACTTACAAACTCAACGCTTTGCCACATGTCGCGGTAGATGCGATCGGCCAGATAGCCCTGCGTCAGGTCAATACCAGACTTGCTAATCACAATGTCGGCTGTAAAGGCCGAGATCTGAGTGGCATCCTGAGCCTTCGGGAAGCGGCTGGCGAGGTAATTCACCAATGCCACGGCACCCAAGGTTCCCAACGCTGCCAATAACATAAATAGAGCGATAAGTATCCAGCGCGCGTTCTCATCGGCCGATGCTTTCTGAACGCTAAAGAATTCACCGCTGAACGGGGCCGTTTTGTTTCTTGCCTCAGTAACCGCAGCGACCATTTCTAGATCACCATTTACGGAACCAAATCCGTCAACCCTCTCGGCCTGAGGCTTGAGTGCCAACCTGAATTTCGTGGTCTGATTTGCAGCCAGGGCTACTTCTTCTTGACCCCCAACAATTGAATACTCAAGGCCTTCTGGAGCTTGATCCAGTTCAAGCCCGATTTCGCTGAGCAGGATAACCATGTCCTTGTCGGATCGGTTCTGCACCTCTATCTCGGCTGAGGCTTCTGAGGAACCATCAATTTCACCGAAATTGATTGGGGCGTTCAGCACCACTGGAGCGGCAAGCTCGCCTCGCACCTCAATGTCCCGTTCCCAAGTGACAGTCTTGGCATTCAAATCAACTCCGGGAACTTCAAGAGCAGTAGCCAAAACTAGTTTGTAGTTTCCGAAGGCAAGATCGGCTGGAACGGTCCAAGGAATAGCTGTCTCTAGACCCTCCCTGGAAAGCACCCCTCCCGCAAAGACCTGGGTCTTGACGTTGTTTTCATCCAACAGGTAGCCGTCAACCGAAACCTTGGAATCTGGACCTAGGCTGTCAGCGCTAACCGCAGATCCATCATCTAAGCGCTGTAGCGAGACCGTAAATCGCGTTGGTGTTTCCGATCCTGGGACTAGGTAAACATCCTGATCTTCAAAAGTCGCCACCGCCTCAAGGTTCGGATCAACCTCAATAACGCTCTTCGCTTTCGGATTGCCAGGTTCAACCGACCACTGGCCGCTCCAGCACTCAGCATTGGAGCGATCCTGATTGGTTAGACGAATTTGGACTGTACCCGAGCTGCCATAAGGAGTTGCTTTCCAATCAACACTGGAATTCAGCTTGCCCGCAGCACCGTTTGACGTCGCGGATGGCAATTTCACTGCTGGGCAGTTCCCTGGCGGCTGGAGGCTGAGGTCGTCAATCGAATCCAGTCCGGAAGTAAGGACCGTGATTCCCTGTAGGTCGCTGGTCATCGAGAACGTAAATGGACCAGTTCGCTCGTTGGTCTTGGAGTTTGGATCCAGTGCCTGCTTAAACAGCGAGGGTAGGTCTTGTGGGTTCTCCGCGTTCAGCACTTCTCCGACGCCCGGTCGTTCGCCACAGTTGCGCCCTTCGACCAGGTCACGCAGCTCATCGAAGCCTCCAGTGCCAAGTGCAACTGCAAGCATGTTCACACTGTCCGCACGAAGACCATCGGCGATGCCCATTGGGCGGCAAATCTCATTTAGGGCAAGTCGCTTAGCCTCGATAAAGTCACCGGCTGAAATTGCGGATTGCACCGATGGAAAATCGACGCTCGAAGTGTTGTTTGGGTTGAGGGCTTGCCAGTCCTTGCCGTCTTTAAAGACCACCAGCAACTTGCAGCCAACCTCCGGTTGTAATGCCTTTTGAGCACCTGCCAACGAGGAGAGAATGTCGGTTTCTCTGGAGTTGTCATCCGAAGGACGCTTTACCCAAGCGTCGTTGGCTGTTTTCTTTAGAGTCTCTGCGGTCTCTGGTGAGTCTGCAGTCAACGCCACCCAACCGTTGGATCGAGACACAAAATTGTCTCCTAGGCCCGCTAGTTGAATTTTCACTTCACCCTGGCTTAGCTCTGCTACGCGCTGCAGGTCGTCCACCAGGATCTGGGCTCCCGTGATTCGCATGTTTTGTGGGTCGGAGCCAGCCTTATCGCCTTTTCCGTAGATTGAGCCACTCTCATCCATCAAGATAACGACCGAGCCGGTCTTTGAGTTCTTGACACAGGAGAGGAAGTCGTAGGTGAGCGAATCCTCTTGAGCTATGGCCAGTCCCTGAAAAGCCAAACCGGAAATCAGAGGAAGGGCCGCTATGAGTCCAAGCAGCTTTGTGCTTCTTTTCATTACAGCCTCACCAGCCTAGATAGTTCATAAGCAAGCGGAAATGCAGCGAAAGCGGTAAGCAGGAAGGAAATCACTAGGTAGCTCAGGCGATTAGCTTTTTCAGAGTTCGGCGGTGTCGAGTAGTCAGGGCTGAGTTTCTTCTTGTTTGCCTGAACACTAAAGATGTAGTAGCCGACAATCATCAAGCTAAAGGAGCCGAACCAGTAAAACCCGAGCCAGAGTGCCGAGTCGAGCGACTGGGGGCGAAAGATGTACGAAAGCGAAACTAAGACAAAGTTGCTGGCCAGAAAAATCCAAAGCAGCAGAAACGGCGCTCTGGCTGGCTTGAACTCGCCATCACCATTGATAGGTGGGATGACTCCATGCGCCCCGTCGGTGCCGTCGAACCAAGTCATAGTTACCAAATGTCCTGCGAGCTACTCGAGCTTGTGACCGTCTGCGTCACAGACTCGATTAGAGGCTTTGTCCGCGACGGCAACAGAGTCAAGATGAAGAGAATGATGTTTCCCACCGCTGGGATAAAGATAACCAGCACAAAGAGCCCACTCAGACCTGCATCTCTAACCCTTCTAACGGTGCTTGAGATGTAAGGGACGATGCTTGCCAACAGCCAAATACCAAAAATCCCCAGCACGATAAAGAGGAAGATCAGTGAAGCGCTCGCGCCGCCCACTGCTGCAGAGGATCCCTGGTTCGCACCCAGTAAGACTGCGCCAAGCGAGCCGAAGATGATTATTCCGATGGCGAGGAGAGAGAAAACAGCTGTCACCAACAGCATGTAGAGGATGAAGAGCCAGTACTCGGATCGAGAGGTGGTGCCTAAAAAGTTGGCATAGTTTCTATAACTAATGCGAACAGATTCCCCAAGACTCATACTTACCCCCCGTAAGTCCTCTACCAAGAGGCTAGCCCAATAAGATTCGCTGAATCAAGTTAACAAGATTTATTGTTTCGCCAACAGTTACTTATTGCGCTCCTGATACCGGGAGGAAGTCCCTAGTAGTTGTAATAGCCATCCCAGAAACCGGTCATGAAATCTCCCCAAAAGGCGACGATGAAGATTAGGAAGAAGCCGCCAATAATGGTGAAGATCCAGCCGATAACAATCGCCGCAGTTGCCAAACCATCGCCACCTTTAGGTGGGTTTGAGGATCGAATATCATTGCGAGCCACATAGCCAAGAATCAAACCCAGAAGTGGGAGGAAGAGCGCGGCCACCAGCGCACCGACTGCCAAGCCTGAGGTTACCGGCGCTTGGACTACCTGATACTGAGGCATTGGAGCTTGTTGAGGGGCCCCTTCGCGTGAACTTGCTGCCGTGCCTGGCTTCGGCCTACCGCACTGTGAACAGAAAGTTGCAGTCTGGCCGAGCTCAGTTCCACATCCCTGACAAAACATTTTTCTCCTTAGAAGCCGAAGGTCGCTGCGCCAACAATAGCGCCTAGGATCATTCCGCCAACCAGGCTGACGATTCCCACCACGATTGCGATGTTAGCTCTTGGCTCTTGCTTTGACTTTGCAACGATTCCGAGCACCAGGCCGGCGGTGCCGAAAACAATCGGCAAGAACAACAGCCCTACCGCGCCAAGCACGATGGCAACAGTAGAGAGACTGTTGGAGGAGTTGGCAGGCATGGCCGGGCGAGCTGAATAGGTTTGAGTTGGCGCAGCCGCAAGGGCGTTTCCGCAGCTGCTGCAGAATGCTGCGCCTTGATTGTTGGTGCCACATTTTGGACAAGTCATGTTTACCTCCAGAGTCCCAGACTTGCTTTCATTATTGCCACCATCAAGACCTAACGCTAGATAAATCACCGTGTTGTTGAATGTGGTGGGGTTCGGCACTAGCCTTGTCAGATGCGTAAATCAAGGGTGATTACAGGTATTGCTGTCGGACTAGCCGTGCTAGTTGCGGGCGGTGGTCTAGCGGTCGGTGACTACATCTATACGACCGGCACCAAAGTTAATTGCGCAGTAAACGCTGATGACCTAAACCACACCCCAGCCGAGTTCTACACTGCA
>JACCDN010924434.1_pt1 | contig 15901 bp, 16 predicted proteins | sample 7441691 | NCBI WGS metagenome assembly JACCDN01 (sample SAMN15323439, study PRJNA562643) | freshwater metagenome | isolation source: river surface water | place: USA:Blue River Watershed | collected 2017-08-16
ACTTTAGGCCATTGATCAAATAATGCCAAGCCAACCGCTGCGTACATTTCCCCCAGTTTCGCATTCCAACCCTGCACCGCGGCCTCTCGCGAGCCATAGAACCCAAAATTACCGTACCTGCGGATACGGGTGATTAGTTTCGCATCCGAGGAGAGCACCACCCCCCCTTCACCGATACCAAAGGTCTTGGTCGCATGCAAACTCATAACCACAGGAATATGGCTACCTGATCCCATGAAAGATTTTTCAGGACACGTAATCGCGTCAAAGCTAGCTGCAGCATCAATAACAACAGGGATGCCAGTGCGCGCTTCGAAATTTTCCCATCCAGCCACATTGACTGGCGCACCGAAAGGAGCCACCGGCATGACCGCAGCAATTGTTTTACCCTCCGCTCTGAGCCGAATTACCAATCTTGCGACGTGTTCCGGATCTAAGGCCCAGGTAGTCAGTGAAACATCGGCAAAAAAGGGCTGTAGGCGAGCCAGCCTTATGGCCGCAGGCGTGGCAACAAATGTCCAAGACGGTACAATGCAGAGCGCCTCACCAACAATGTCGGCGGACAAGCGGGAGCACAATGCCTGAGCCAAAGCCATGGTGCAGTTGCTGCTCGTAACAACCTCACCGGGGCTACCGCCACAAGCCACGGCAAGTCGCTTTTCAAATTCAATTACAAGAGGGCCATAGTTAGTATAATATCTGTTTTGATCAACCCTAGAGAGAATCGGAATTAATTCTCTAACCGTGGGAAGAAGAGGACGAAAAACTGGCAACATGGATCTATTAGACATCAAATAATCTTAAAACTCTAGAAAACTTTAATTTTAAGCCCGTTTAGTTTATATCAAAAAAAATTATTCCGAATTCTTTTCGCAAGCCTGTAGAGTGCTCTATAAATAAAGTGTGAAAATGTAAAATGATTTAGAATTAAAGAAGAATATTCAACTATGTCTGTTACATGTTTATTATTTCTCTCTTTATAAAAAGGCTTGCATTCATTACCTGTATTAAAAAACGTTAAAAGATGATTTTCCGAATGGAATTTCTCAAAATGCAATCGTCCAGAATATGCTGAGTGAACCAGAGTATCATGCGAAATATTCTTGCAATAATCAAATAAATCTTCAGGCTGATGCCAAACAAATGCATCCGGTGAAGCCAGCTCAACTCCGCTCAAAAAATCAACATATTTATGTCTGTGCAAAGCAACTGGAATGCCAGCGCCCATGGCCTCAATTAATGTCAATCCTCCACCGTATGGAAAAGAAGCAATATATAAATCAACCTTATATAAAATCAATGCATCCCAAACGCTAGGGACCCATGGAATGTATAAAAAACAATTTTTGTCGATGCCATTTCGAGCCAATCCAGATCGAATTTCATATATCGCCCAAGGACTTAATTTTCCAATATGCACATGCCTCCCACCCGTTACCTTTAGTAATTTCGGGACCAATTTTGTATAGCTAATAAAATATGGAATTTCAATCTTGTTTGAATTTGCGGCCGTACATGTAGTTAGTGTTTTATTCAATAAAAACTTATAATTTGAAAAAGCATTTAGCCTATCAGCAACCCGCAATGGCAGATATATATTATCAATACCCAAATCAATCCTACAGTTATGGTAGCCCATAGGATGTGGATCAATATGTTTGAGGTGAGTTAAATATACACCTAGACATAAGTGATGATCGGCATGATGATAAAAGTATGCATCAAGATTCATTTCCGGCTGAATGGCTGCAACAGCAACACTATCTTGGTGATGATTAAAGAGGTATACTTTTGAAGCTCCAATTAATAATAAGCGGGACTGCAACCAAGTCAATCTAGCCCAAAAACTATCTCTGGGCGCACATTCGAACAATACATTTTTGTCCGATGAAATATTATCTTTGATAAATTTAAAATCAGAATTTCCAACAATTTCAGTTGACAATATGTAATGAGTTTTACTTGGAAAAGAATTTATAAAATCCTTAAGTACTCGTGTATGCCCCCCGGTCTTATTCAGTTTGGTTACAACATAAACAAAGATAGCCGGTTCATTATTATTAGTTGCTGTATTTAAATGTTTTAAATTATCTAAACAAGCACATCCAATAATCTGACAAAAATTATCTAGCTCCCTAGAACCAAAAAGACGCCCCGTAAAAAAAGGCTCAGTTATAATCGAATCAACATAATCATGAATTAACTTAAGAGATTTATCGTATTCTTTATCCTTAATTGCTTTAAAAATATTTTTCATTTGCTGCGCTAACAAGTTAATTCATTATATTTGCAAGGGCTTAAAGCTATTAACAACTTCAATAATGAAATCTAACTCATCATCTTTTAGTTGTGGATACATAGGCAAACTAAGCACCTCATTAGCAAGCGTTTCCGCAATGAGAAAACTATTAAAAGACATTTCCGAATAACAAGGCTGAAGATGAGGTGGCTTAGGGTAGTGAATAACCGTTGATATACCATGCTTATCTAAATAATCTTTAAAAAAATCACGTTGTTTTGTTTGAACAACAAAAAGATGCCATACACTCTCAGCATACCGAGGAGAATAAGGAAGAATAATATTGCAATTAGATATTGAACGAGAATACTTAAGAGCGATTTCCCTTCTTCTAATATTAAAAGTATCTAAATTTGAAAGTTTAACTCGTAAAAAAGCCGCTTGCAATTCATCTAATCTGCTATTATATCCTTTCAATTGATGGTTGTATTTCACTATAGAGCCATAGTGTCGAAGCATTTTTACCTTGCCAGCTATTTCTATATTATTAGTTAATACAGCACCACCATCACCTAAAGCACCAAGGTTTTTTCCAGGATAAAAGCTAGTTGCAGCAGAGTCTCCAAGCGACCCTACCCGTCGGTCTTTATATCTTGCACCTTGCGCTTGTGCTGCATCCTCAATAACTATTAATCCATGATTACTTGCAATTTGATTGATAGAGTCCATGTCAGCAGGTTGACCGTAAAGGTGAACTGCAATAATTGCCTTAGTACGAGACGTAATAACCTTTGAAATCAAATTTGGGTCAATATTATGAGTTAGTGGATCTGGCTCAACTGGTACAACAGTTGCTCCACATTCAGTTACTGCAAGCCAAGTTGCAATAAAAGTATTTGTGGGCACAATAACTTCATCACCAACTCCTATTTCATAGGCCTTTAGCAACAAGTGCAAAGCTTCAAGACCATTGCCAACTCCAATACAAAATTTAACTTCTGAATATTCTGCGAATTCATTTTCGAACTTCTCAAGTTCAGGCCCCAAAATAAAAGTACCTGAATCTAAAACTCTTCGATAGGCATCGTCTAATTGACTTTTAATTTCGTTGTTTGCCTTATTAAGGTCTAAAAAAGGTATCATCATGGCTCAAATCATCCTATAGATTTAATAAACTGATCGTAATTTCTGAAATAATCAACTTCATCATAATAGTCAGATGCTAAAGCCATACATACAGCCCCAGAAGAAAAATTATCAATTTCTCTCCAAATCAAAGGACAAACATATAGTCCGGAATAACTTCTGTTTAAATGAAAAGTCTTTTTATTAGCACCATCATCAATATGTATATCAAATGAGCCGGATATGGCTATAATAAGCTGGTGTAATTCCTTGTGCGCATGTCCCCCACGCTCTGATCCACCGGGCACATCATATAAATAATAGACACGCTTAATGTCAAATGGAATCTGGCGTCCGTTTTCAATAAATGTTAAATTACCACGAGGGTCTGAAATTTTAGGAAGCTCAACGATACGACAGTCAGAAATGCTCATTTTTAAACCTTTTAAAAATTATGTCAATTTTTTAACTATTGCGCAATAATTAATAGTAATTTTATTTTTAACGATATCATTCAATGGCATGTCTTCGACTGGCAAAATACACTCCTCCGTTATCTCTAAGCCACAGTTATGTAACATTTCACGAATTTCTTCCACCGATTTAAAATGATAAACATGATCAATAGCAGGGCAATCTACACAGGTAGAGATAAATGCATTTCCTTTTACTGATAGCAAATTACAAAGTTTACGGAGCAACACATCTGGATTATTTACGTGCTCGATTACCTCGCCCATGGTAATGAAATCAAACTCACCAGGGAAATTCAGGTCAAGCATATCACCTGTATGAAAATCAACACGCGCTTGAGCCTCAGGATGAAAGTAATTAACTATTGATTTAGTTATGTTCATGGAAATTGGGCTAATGTCAATTGCCGTCAATTTTGCTTCATCTGAAAGTGTTTCTAACGCCTTACTTAGAAACAACCCATGTCCAGGACCAATTTCTAAATAAGATTTAATATCATTAGAATTATTATCAAGTGCATTCTTAAGACAAGAATACATTTCGTAATGAGTAGACCAAAGAAACTGCGAAAGTGCAAGACCAAACATATATGACTTCATGCTTTCTTCATTACTATAAACATCATTAAATGCAACAGCAGCTGAAGATGCAGGGTATTTACCATTTTTCATAAAATATATTTGACAACTCATCATATTCTTACACATTGCAAGATATGCATTTACTGCGTATTCAATATCTATTTTTTGGCTTTGAAGATAAGAAGCATATTTTTTAAAGAAGAAATCAGCCTCATCAAAAAAAGCGTCATCCTTTGTATTGTGGAATTTTTCAATTTTCTTCCTCTGAAAAGGAGAAAGTCGATAAACTTCTGCTTTGATTCCATTAAATGTTATATTTTTTTCCATATTTGTAGCCTTTTGAAAAATATTTGTCTGATTTAAAATACAAAATATATATTCACTTCAACTAACTTGTCTTTGTCCTAACTTTTTTCATTCTTCCAGACACAAGTGAGGATGTTGTGAATTTTATTTTCTGTGGAACCTTAAACTTCTCCAATGATGCTAAGCATTTTTTTCGGATGGAAATTTTTATTGAGTCTGCATCGCTTAAATTATCAATTTGAACCAATGCAACAACTATAGAGCCTAACAGAGCATTTAATTCTGAAAAAACATTTACATCATTTACACCATCAACATTTAGGATAACATCCTCAACTTCCGAGGGGTATACTTTTAATCCAGCAACATTAATAACATCCGAAACCCGCCCTAATATTTTGAAGTATTCACCATCTACCACCACTTGATCTTGAGTATCGAAATAACCCTCAGAATCGAAAGGACTATCCATATTAAGATACCCAAGCATACCAAAATTTGAGCGAATATGAAGTGTATTATTGATTACTTTGAATGAATAGCCATCACCAGTTAATTTAATCCACAGCGAATCATTACTTTTTGACTTAGTACTAAGAACACCAACTTCCGACAAACCATAAGTCTGAAGAAATTTTACATTGGGAAGACTTAAATTAATTTTCTTTAACAAATGCTCAGACATCGGCTCAGTACCATAAGTAATAATTTTAATTGAACTTAAATCATACTTATTTAAAAACCCACCTATAATTAACTGATTCAAGAATGAAGGTGTAGCAGGAAGGAGCTCTACCTTGTATTGGCTTATTGATGAGCATATCGAGTTCGGAGAACGATCAGCAACACTAACTGCTGTTCCACCGCTAGATAATATTCCGAGAATAGTATTAACCCCCCCAAAATGATCAAATAACAAAAACGGAATAGATATGAAGGAAGATTTTGAAATTTTGTATTTATTTAATATAATATTAAAATCATAGACCATGCCCTTAGGGACACCAGTTGTACCAGAAGAAAATAAAATAATACCAGGAGATCTCGAATGTCTTAACTTCTCAACCAATTTATGATTAGTCGCCCTTGACTTTTCATGAAGAACAATTTTTCCATTTAAAGAATGATCAATAATCCAATTCGGCTTAATTACATTTGCGTATGTTTCAACCATATTTTTCGATGATGTTGAAACAGGAGCAACAATGACATCGAGACTCAACAAGGAAAGCAATGAACTAATGCCGTCGAAGTTGAACTCAGATATTAAAAATACCAAATCTCCACTATTTATATTTTTTTGATATTCATTTCTTTTTAAAATAATGTTCTTACTTAGATCACTATAGGAATATGAAACACCGTTCTGAATCAATGCGACCCTAGAACCGAAATTAAGGATTTTATTTAATAAATCTTTGAGGTTATTAGTCATAAAACATAAGCTCCGATTTGACTCCAAATTTACCATGACCCGGCAATATTATTACACTATCATCGATGAAATTAATTAATTTTGACTTTGATTTTTCCAATAAATCACCGCAAGAACCTGGTAAATTTGATTCTGGAATATTATCAATATATAAGGTGTCACCTGTAAATAGCAAATTATCGATCAATAAAGAGCATGAACCTGGCGTGTGTCCTGGAACATGTATAAATAAGACCCCATCAATATCTAGATGATCACTCAATTCAAAAAAATGAAATGTAGTTGAGACATACTTTTCTTTTGCCCCGCAAATTAAAAGTTGGAAGTTTATAGTACTTAAATTTTTCTTCTCCATCAGGTGGATTTCTGGAGTAATCTTAAAAAAATTTGATGCAGAGTAACAACCAAAAACATGATCAAAATGACCATGAGTACATATTATTCGATTAATTTTTTTGATTCCACGATCAGCCAAATCTATAAGAATCAAATCAGTTTCAACTCCTGGATCAATCATGAACCAGTTGTCCATCTTACTTTTAAAGACATAAGTATGAGTCGAAAAAGGTTTACTCGTATACCTTAAAATTTCACGACCATCCTGTAGTTTTATGAGTAACGATTTCATGTAATCATGCCTGCATTAAATATAGTGCCCGTAAATAAAAGTGACTCAATATTTAGAAGAGAGCAAATCCAAGGACCAAGTGCTTTGTTATTAATTGGGCGGCTAATAGTCATCCTATCGATAACTGACTGAACAAACTTTTTTTCTTGCTCAAGAAGCATATCAGTCTCAAATGGCGCCATATTAATACCATAAACTTTGATATTTAACATCGAAAGCTCTTGAGCCATAATTTTAGTGGCTTCATTTAGTGCGGCTTTACTTGTTGTGTAAGCGATTCCTCCAGCCATGTGCATGTTTACCAATACACTACTAATATTGATTATGACACCGCACTTATTTTTGCCCATTAACTTTGCAACTCCGTTACACATTGAAATAGTTCCAATTAAGTTGGTATCAATTACTCTTTTTATTTGAGATGACTCCTCAAACAAAAATAATTTTGATCTAGAAATTCCGCTACAGTTTATTAGCCCGTTTATTTTATTTTTTTTAAATATTTCTTTTTTATAAAATTCAATTACTTCTTTTTCATTGGTAATGTCAAGCAAATAATCTGCATAGTTATGATGCTGTACAGTAGATCCCGACCTACTAACACCAATTACATAATAATCATTACTCAATAAATATTCAATTATGCTCCTACCTATTCCTTTGCTTGCTCCACTAACAATTACTGCACCCTTTTCATTTGACATGTGAAGACATCAATAATTTGATATAAGTCTTTAGCGAACCAATAGTTTTGAATGGCTCTTCCATTTTTGCCATATTTTCATCAGATGTTAAAGAAACATCAACTCCAGAATCGGATAAATTCATTTCGATTTCCATAATTAGGCTAACCAACGATAAGGAATCAACATTTGAATCTTCGTGGAAAAGCGGAGTATCATCGCTTACAACAATTTGCTCGTCGGAACTACGCTCCTCATTCAAAAGTTCAATTGCTTTTTTTACAATTTCATCCATCATAATCCGATTTTCCTTAAAGTTAAAAGTTTCGTTTTGACCACATTTTCATACTCAGTCTTTGAAATTTGAATATTTATATAATCATTTTTAAATAAATTCTGATCGAAAAAAAGTTCACTTTCGTTAAATAATTTAACCCCAGTGAATTTATGAAATTTTTGCATCAAAATATTTTTCTTGTCAATATGACCATAAACATTTTTTAAATTCAGGGTGGAAAAAGCATGCTCATACAAAAGTATGAGCGCATCACAAACAACTTGCTTGCCGCGACAGAATTCTTCCTCACCGATAATAAGTCGACCAGCTTGTGCAGCAGATTTAATTTTGTCAATGTCTAACAGTGATACCATCCCTACAGGAATAGACTTATATCGTATAATAAAGTTATGTTGAGTATCATCTTTAATACTTTTATCAATCCATTTTCTCTGCTCTTCTACAGTTTTAGCACCTTGATTTAACAATTTAGCTCGAATTGAGTTTCTCCACTTAAAAGTAATTACATCATCATTAAGCTCTAATAATCTTAATTCTACTTCAAATATATTCGACATTACATCTCCCAGCCACCAGACACATTTAAATTTTCTCCAGTTATATGAATTGAAGCGTCTGATAATAAGAAATTAATAGCTGAAGCCACGTCTTCTGGCTCGGCCAACTTTCTTAAGGGTGTAGCCATCTTAGTTTGTAATTTTATTTTTTCAGGCACTGATGAAATCATCTTAGTATGTATCATACCGGCAGAGACAATATTAACCCTAATGCCTTTTGGACCTAAATCCACTGCCATTGTTTTACATAAGCCATTTAATGCATACTTTGCAGTAATATATGACGATTGACTGCTTGGCGGCTTACCAAGCGTATAAATACTACTCATTGCAACTATTGATGCATTTTCATCTAACAAATTTTCATCTAGTAAAAATTTACAAAAGTCTAATAATGCACCAACATTAATTTGCAGTTGTTCATTGTAGTCACCCCAGTCTGCCTGAAGAATTGTTTTTGGGTCTGGTTGCTTTGAGGCAAGCTGAACAACACCACTAAACTTTAGTCCTGAATTTTTAATCTTTTCTTTAGCCAATTGAATTTCATCAATTGAGAGCAAATTGCACTTTATCCATCTTAGGTTTGGCTCGTCATAGGCAGGCTTATTTTGATTGTAAGTACCAATTATTTGAACGTCATCGCGCTTTAATTGCTCAATAACTGAAGTTCCAACGCCACTAGAAGCACCAATTATAAGATAATTTTTTTGTTTCATTTCTATTTTTTTCTGTTTTCGTGTTGGCAATAACTTTACAACAGCTTGTCCTTTTATTATTTCTTGAGAATGCTGATTAGTAGCTGTTATTTCTATTTGAAGTGAGGATGTGCTATGCGAAATATGCGTTATAACACCTTTTAAACATATATGATCTCCAACAAATGCAGGCCTAATAAAACTGATATTGTGAGACGTCCAGAGCGCACCTGGTCCAGGTAAATGCATACCAATAAGTGTCGAAATTTTAGAACCAGTCAGCATCCCATGCGCAACAGGCTTTTCAAAATCTGTTTTTTGTGCGTATTCAACACTGACATGAAGAGGATTGTAATCACCCGTCAAATTAGCAAATGAATCTATACTCTCAGTGGTAATTTCAAATTCAATTTTGCGCTCATCCCCCAATCGCCAGTCTGATAATGTAGTATGTAAAATTTTATAGCCCCCCCCAACGCGTAAGTGTACACCCAAATATAAATCCGGCTCCCACTCCTAAAAATGCAACAACATCACCTTGTTTAATTTTACCCAACTCTGATGCTTCATTTAGCGTAACTCCGATTGATGCATCAGCAGTGTTTCCATATTTATGAACAGTTACATGAGTCTTAGACATTGGAATCTTCATCCTAGCCATTACATATTCAATTAGTTTCAAATTGGCTTGATGAAAAATAAAGAAATCTACATTTTCAAGCGAAAGGTTAGCCTCTAGTAATGTTTGCTTTAATATTCTAGGAATATTTATAACAACCTGCTTCCAAACCTCCAAACCGTTCATTTCTGCATAGTTTGTTCTTTCTCTCTTTGATCCAGGAAGAATTGGATACTGACTACCACCATCACGCAACCGTACTGCTTCATATGCAGACGGTATAGATATTACCTTGTGATGTATAAATCCGTAACCAGTATCAACACGCTCAACTAATGCCGCCGCTGCCCCATCCCCAAAATATCCAGCGGTAGAACCATCGGTCCAGTCGATAAAACCACTCTGCTTTGCCACTGCAACTATAAGAATATTTTTCAAAGTTTTATCTGAATTCATCATACTTGATGCGACATTCATTCCAACTTGAAAACCCGTACAATTCGCCATCAAGTCAAAGGTACCTGGTGAATTTGTGTTTAATAGTTGAGCTATTTTGCAAGCAAGCGCTGGATATTTGTAATCAGCCGTGTAAGTACAGCATATAATTAGATCTATTTCACCAGGATCTAAGCCGCGCTTAATGAGCGCGATCTCTGATGCCTTAAAACCCATATAAGAAGCAGTCTCCGCAGATTTCGCAATATGACGAGACTGTATTCCAGTCTTTTCTAATATATAACCTTGTTGTAGGCCGGCATTTGACTCCACCTCAGAATTAAGTACAACATGCTCCGGCAAATATGACCCTGTTGACGTTACTCCAATTCCATTAGATTGCAACACCATACTCCTTCAGCGTAATTGCTATTAACTCCACCGAGCTCATCTCCATTGCATCTTCTTCTGAAATTGAAACGCCGAACTCTTGTTCAATCGCGATAACTAGATTCATGTGCTTCAATGAGTCCCAAGCATCAATATTATCAACGGATGAATCTTTGTTAATGCTGCCTGGCTGAACTTCAAGTACTTTGGCTACTATACCAAGTAATTTGTTAATGTTTTCATTTTCGTTACTCATGTTTACCCTTTCATTTTTATCCAATCTGGACATTCTAAAGACACGCTACCACACTTATTCTCACTATCTCTCGCATTCCATTCATACACTACTGCATCATTTTGAGTTCCAACCTCCCCAAAGCCGTATGATAAATATCCATCATGTAACATTTTATTTTTTGCAGTTGGTAGATACACACCTTTTAAATCTGCATATTTTTTCATCAACCACGACATTATTGCCTTATCAACACCTCGCGACAAGACTCGGCACGACATTAGAAATGTATCAATTTCCTTAATTCCATTATTTTTGTGGATAATAATAACAGCAATTATTCCATGATCAACAAATTTGTCTATGCAGCGCACAGCATACACTTCATAATTATTCGATTCAATGAAGCTCTGAATATTTGCTTCACTGTACCTTTTCGTAGTGAAATTGAATTGGTTTGTTTTTTGCGTTAGTTGTGCTACACGGGCCAATGTATTTTCATCAACTTCAAATATTTCAACTTCAATTCCCATTTGGTAGATAAAATCCCCGCCATCTGCGCTGCTCAAGCCCTTTTCAATCTCTGACTTTGCTTGATATAGTTCTGTTTTCTTAAGATCCTCTGCAGTATAAAGAACTTTTGAGAAAATATTGCCAGAGCGTAATTCTTGTAATTTTTCTACTTTGTTTTCATTAAATTGATATGTGCATACCTCTGGAATAGATTCACTAACGCTCATGCACTCAAAGTCACTATCATCAATAAATATTAAGCTATCTAAACCTATGCCAATTTCTTTGGCTATTGATTTAATATTTTCATCTTTTCTATCCCAGTTGATTCGATGCGTTACGAAATCCTCTTTTTTCAGTACCATGTCCGATCTCGTACTAAACACCTCCATAACGTCATCATAATTATTTTTACTACAAGTTGCCAATAAAAATCCTAAATCTTTTAAATGCTTAAGCGTTTTTTGAAGATATATGAAAGGAGACTCACCAGTTTTAGAATGCAAGACCACGCCACTCGCTCCATCCTCTCCAACTACGCCACCCCAGAGAGTATTATCGCAATCTACAACAATACATTTTTTTGAACCTTTAAAAACAACCGATATCTCATTTGCTATAGAATTTGACACTAAACTCGCACCTAAATTTGTGAAGGGATATAATTTCTCGATAAATCCCTGTTTGTTGTACACAGATTTTAAGCCCGCATTTATTGATATTTGCTCAAAATCAATCAAATGGAATTTATTATTATTTTTAACTTTATCAATTACATAATTATTGTACCAATTGAATAGATCTATTTTTAAGTTTTTAATCTCAAAATTTCGTCCAAACAATCTTTCATCGACTGCGAATCGATTCGTAAGCATTACTGGTCCAACTGTTAGCGAAGCACAAGTTTCGGTAATCCGATCTAAATGCTGTTGAACACTCGCTAAGTTTTCTATAATCTGATCTATATTTCTCCCCCCCATGTCAAATTGAAAAACATTAGAAGTCATCTCAGGCCAATACATTATAATAATGGCATCGTAATTTCCGTTTCTCCAATCAGAGTCATTATCGAGCATTACTTCAACAGCATCAGTTCCTACACCTGTAATTTTTATCTCTGGCAGAAATCCCTGAACAATTAAGTCCGCCTTTATCATTGTTAATAAGGGCTCAATTGTATAATTCCGAACTATTCCTAGTGTGATTTTTTTTAAGCCATCACCTGCTTCACCTTTACTTTCCTCTATCAGATCCATAGCAGTCAACAGCGTCTTATTTTTTTTATATTCAATTAACTTTTTCATTTTCTGATCCCTTCAGATTTTATTTCTAAATTTATTTATTGATCCATACTGATTAAATCATTCATTAATTGATTACAATCAACCGTAAAACTTGCCGCAATCCCTTCATATCGATCGTAATCTGCATGCCTTGAGTATTTAATAGTCAACCTATTTTCACCTAGCATTGATGGCCAATATTCGTATAAATGATCATCATTATCGGATGTTAGTATTAGTATTTTTGAGTCATCTTTGCAAAAAACACAATTTGCGAACGCAGCTCCAGTAGCCCCAACAATATGCGTGGCACCTTTAAATACTGACACTTGATCTTCAAAGGTCATCAGCTCAGGTTTTATAGTTGTGAAGCCAAGCTGCTTCAAAGACATCTCAACTTCTAATTTATTCTTTATCCCACGACTTTTCGAGGATCTCTCAATATAGATTTTTTTGTATTTTCCGGAAATTACATTTACACTTATTTCTTTAGCCATGTCTCTTATCAACTGAGAATCAATAGTTAATGTCCTAGCGCATGATACATTTAAGCGTGGCTCAAATTGACAATAACCAACGCCTTCAATTATGTCAAGCGAATCAACCTTTAGAGCCAATCCATCTTCTATATTTATAAGGTGAACTATATCAAATTTCTCCAAAAACCTCTCAAGTGACTTTATCAAATTTTGGTGTAGATTTTTATTTAGTAATACATTGATCGATGTACCTTCCATCTTTGAAACGACATATAGCCTAGGCAGAATCTCCGATATCCAGTGAGCATAGTTGTTAGCAATGCCACCCATTAGACTTATCGTGATATCAGCCCGAGGAATCAAATAGGCAACCTTGTGAGAATTGATTTTCAGACCGCCCAAACTACTTGAAAACTCAAAAGTTCCTCTATACTCTTCGGCAAATCTATCGTATCGTACATCCACTGGTTCTGGGTAATTAAATTTACCTTTGAACATGTAAATGCTACTTCCTCCTATTATCGTGACATTTTTCAATTTTTTAATATTCAAAGACCTTAAGTCTTCCAAGGTCCGCGTCTGAGTAAATGTTATCTCACTACTTTCACGCGAAAGAAGATATTTTTGAATACACAAACGAATAAAAGATTTATTATATTTAATACATTTCCGAAAATATTTATTAAATATATATCCAACATGCACCGCCCAGCCAACCAATGCCGCTATTAAACTACGGCACCACCGAATTAGATTCAATACCCCACTCGCAAAGATAGAAGGCCTATTATCTATATTTATAATAAAAATTTTATTCATGCAATTTATTTTGAAATTTATATTTCAACGCAGCCCTCATCAATACTTTACACTGAAGCAGTCAACTAAGCTTCATATGCCGAACACAGCTCTTCCACAGTTCCTACTTTTTTGACAACCCCTTTTTCTAACCATATTATTCGATTACATATGGATTTAATTAAATTCATATCGTGAGACACCATTAATACTATTTTTGCATTATTTATTTTCTCATTCATTCTGCCTGAAGCTTTTTTCACAAATGATGAGTCGCCTCCCGCAAATACCTCATCTAATATTAGTATTTCTGGATCAATAGATGTAGCCAATGAAAAAGATAATCTCATGCCCATCCCTGTTGAATAATATTTTAGTGGCGTATGTCGATATTCAGACAGCTCTGCAAAATCAAAAATTTCATCTATCTTTCTTTTCATTTCATTTCTTGTTGCACCCATTAAAACACCACTTAACATGACATTTTCTTCACCAGTCATCTCCCCATTAAACCCCACTCCGAGCTCAATTAATGGTGCAATTTTGCCTGTTATCGATACTGCGCCACTATCAGGAGTATAGATACCAGCTATAACTCTTAATAATGTACTTTTTCCAGCTCCATTTCTTCCAATTACTCCAACACGATCCCCCTGAAGAATCTCAATGCTTATGTTTTTCAATCCATCTTTTGGCTTAACACTTAGTTTTTTAGTTTGAGTGAATATGTCTTTCAGACTGGTACTTGAATTATCAAATTCAATATTAACATTTTTTAACTCTATTTTAGCTTTCATAATTTCTTTGTTACATTCTTACTGAATTTAATCATACAAGCAACGCCAATTATAAGACTAGCCAATCCACTCCCAATTGCAAATACAACGCTTCCATCTCCGTTATAGTTATTCTGCTGGGACCTTATGAGCGTTAAATAATTTGCCATTGGATTTATAAATAACAAAAAGCCAAATTTTTCCCCTAACATCTCACCCTTATATAAAATTGGGGTCGCATAAAACCACACTTGAAGTAGCACCGAAATTATATATTGCAAATCTCTGTACCTTACACAAAGCAATGACACCACCATTCCTAATCCAAGCGAAAAAGATGCCACCAATAATAGCAAAGGTAATATTTTTAATATGCCCCATATATTAATTAATCCACAAGCTGCAACAAGAATATAAGTAAGCACGATCATTGGCAGGGCTTCAACAAATGCCGCAACCATACTTACTATGGGGAACAATATAGGTTGGACACTTATTTTTTTTAATATGTGTTCATTTCCCGTGATCGCCCCCGCACCTTGATGTAGTGTTGTAGAAAATATTGTCCAAATGCTCATACCCACAAACATATGCACTGTAAATTCAATAAAATTCATCGCAAATACATTTGAAAATATAATCGCTGATGTTGTCATTAAAAATAAGGGACTTAAAAGGGACCAAATTAATCCTAGCACTGTCTTTTTGTATTTAACAGTTACCGCCTGCTTCACTAGCATATAGATTTGATCTATTAATATTTTTTTTTCTTTCATTACTTTATATTTTTGGATTAAGTTCGGTTGATTATTAACTATATTTATTGCTTTCATTAATGCTATTTAATGATTCGCTAAATCCCAATTTCGGGTCTTCTCATGCGCCATCATCAAGCAGCCCGCCCATTTAAAGACTCATCCAAAACCTGCTCACTCGTCTTTCCAAAGCGCCTAATCCGTTGCGAGTACCAAACCATTGCATGTATGAGTTCTTTGCCATCAAAGTCGGGGCACAGCACATCGGTGAAATAAAGCTCTGAATAGGTTGTTTGCCATATCAAAAAGTTGCTGATTCGCTGCTCTCCGCCGGTTCTGATCAACAAATCAACATCGGGCAATTCGGCCGTGCTAAGGTGGGGCGCTAGGCTTTGCTCTGTCAATGCACCAGCATCTTGGGTTGGGTTGTTTTTCTGCCAGGCCTTAAAAGCATTCAAGATGTCCCATCGGCCACCGTAGTTGGCCGCCACACACAAGTTCATAAGCTTGTTGTTTTCGGTGGCGGCTTCGGCCGCCTTGATGCGCGTTTGCAAATCTTGCGAGAACCCCTGCACATCGCCAAGGACCTTTAAGCGC
>JACCDN010274781.1_pt1 | contig 15892 bp, 14 predicted proteins | sample 7441691 | NCBI WGS metagenome assembly JACCDN01 (sample SAMN15323439, study PRJNA562643) | freshwater metagenome | isolation source: river surface water | place: USA:Blue River Watershed | collected 2017-08-16
TAGATTCTTCGACAACACAGATCTTTGATGGGTCGCGACGTGGATCGCGACAGATTCGGCATTGGGCTTCTTCAGAGACATTTCCACATTCAGAGCAGAACTTAACGCGCTCTTTGACTGTGCGAACTGCCTCAACCAATGAATCTGCAATCTCTGAATCTGATTGCAAGATATGAAATGCAATTCGTTGTGCTGACTTAGGTCCGATTCCGGGTAGGCGACCAAGAGCATCAATCAAATCCTGAATCGCGCCTTCATACATTCCGCTAGACATTAGTCGTGCTTCGTTTCGCTAATGACCGTCGCCCCGAGTTCGGCGGCAAGGAGCGCGGCACCGGTGAGCTGCGTCTTATCCGTTGGAGCCTCTGTTGTGCGCTGTGCACGCGCTTCAGGTGTTGAGGATGTATCGATACTTGGATCTACGGTTACTTCAATCTTGCGATTAAGCCCCACGATTTCAATGAAGGCATCGCGCAAAATCTGTTCTGATTCGCTGCGAAGGAATGAATCACGTGCGCCTGCATTAACGATTCCGATAGTGATGTTCTTATCGTCGACACCGAGAATCTGTGCACTTGCACTGAGAAGAGACCAGGTCAATCGACGGCGCTTCTTTACATTCTCAATTACCTCAGGCCACATACGACGAAGCCCAGCAACATCGATTGAATCAATCTTCTTCGCAGGTTCTGTTGTTGCAACCGCATCAACAATCTTTACCTCTTCTTTAGGGGCACGAATCGCCTCTGCTGTTACTGGAGATACGTAATCCGCAGGATCAACTTCCTTAACAGGTGGAGACGATGGAGCGAGGCGAGGTTCTGTCGAAACGACAGTGCTTGCCGGCTCCGCCTTCTTCGCTGCTGGAGTAGGAACTGTAGGAGCAATGTTCTCGACGCGTTCGAGACGCTCGATTCGTGAAAGCAATCCTGCATCGGAGTTATCGCCGATCGGCAACAAGATACGGCCGCAGATGAGTTCGAGAATCAAACGTGGAGCAGTTGCACCGCGCATCTGCGTGAGACCTTCAGAGGCAATATCTGCGGCGCGTGAAAGTGATGCTTGGCCAATGTTTTGAGCCTGGGAGCGCATACGATCTAATTGATCATCTGGAAGCTCGCGCAAAATGCTGTTGGCATTTGTTGCCTGCAGCGCATCGACAATCATCAAATCACGGAGGCGCTCGAGTAAATCTTGTGTAAAGCGACGTGGGTCATGACCAGATTCAATGACGCGATCGACAGTTTTGAACAAGGTTGCGCCATCACGAGCAGCAATTGCATTCATTGCATCATCTAGTAGCGCGCCATCTGTAAAGCCAAGGAGCTGGACAGCAATCTCGTAGCTGACTCCATCTTTACCTGCACCTGCAAGAAGCTGACCCAATACAGAGAGAGCATCGCGAACAGAGCCACCAGATGCACGAACAACGAGTGGAATGACTCCCTTGGCCACTTTTACGCCTTCTGCTTCACAGACTTTCTCAAGGTGCGATGCGAGAGTCCCTGGTGGAACCAAGCGGAATGGATAGTGATGAGTACGAGAACGAATAGTTGAAATCAACTTCTCTGGCTCGGTAGTGGCAAAGATAAAGATGACGTGTGCAGGCGGCTCTTCGACAACTTTAAGAAGTGCATTTGCCGCACCTGTTCCTAATTGGTGTGCCTCATCAATAATGTAAATTTTGTACTTGCTCTGTACTGGTGCGAAGAATGCTTTATCGCGAAGATCGCGGGCATCATCAACCAGACCATGCGTTGCAGCATCAATTTCAATTACATCGAGTGAGCCTGGACCATTTGCAACTAAATCTTTACATGATTGGCATTCACCACAAGGTGTAGGTGTTGGGCCTTTCTCGCAATTGAGCGAGCGCGCCATGATTCGCGCAGAAGATGTCTTGCCACAACCACGAGGTCCGCTAAAGAGATAGGCGTGGTGGGTCTTGCCGGATTCGAGGGCATTTGAAAGTGGAACTGTGACATGTTCTTGTCCGATGACATCTGCAAAGAGAGATGGACGATACTTTCGATAGAGAGCCAGGCTCATATTCATACCCTTCGATAGCTCTGATTCAATTCACTTCTAATTGGCCAGAGGATCTAGATTCACATAACTTTTTACCTATTAATAGGATCTCCGGTGCACCCAACAGAGCGCTCCTACCCTTGCTGTATTCCTACCCTGGGGGAGTTCGGAGCGACGGCCGTCGCACCGGAGATCTGAGCCCAATCTTATGTGTCAGAGGGGACTTCTCCCACCGCTACCCTTAGCCAGTCCAGCCGCGCTCACGCGGGGCTAGGCGCGGGAGGATTCGCATAGCGGCCGAGTGCGCACGCTTGGAAAGCGTGTATAGGGAAACCTATCGAGGGTTCAAATCCCTCATCCTCCGCACAAGGTATTTTCACAGATTCGCACCAATAGAATGAGCGCATGCGAACGAGGTGGCTCTGGGTCAAGAACAATTGGAAGCGACTTCCGCATCCGATTCGTTGGATCATCGCCGCAACCGTCGGTGGAACTCTGGTCACACTTGGACTTACAGGTTTAGTTCTTCCTGTCATCCCTGGCATCCCACTTCTTATCGCCGGCTTTGCACTACTTGCATCAGAGTTTGCTTGGGCTGAAGTACTTCTCAATCGAACTAAAGGTCACGTAACTAACGCGGTCAATAAGGTCCGTAAGAAAAAATAATTGAAAGCGATTAACTTCCGTAAGGAAGATTTCTGGATTGGCCGAGAACAATTCGGCAGAGATCTAGTAGCGGGCGTAACAGTTGGAATCGTCGCACTTCCCCTTGCAATTGGTTTCGGTATTACCTCTGGCATGTCTGCGCAAGCAGGAATCGCTACCGCAATCATCGCCGGCTTTCTCGCGGCAATATTTGGTGGGTCTCGATTTCAAGTAAGTGGACCTACGGGAGCAATGACAGTTGTGCTTATTCCTGTCATTGCCAATAACGGAATCGCTGCGATTCCAGTTTTAGGTCTAATGGCAGGTCTCATAGTTATTGCAATGTCGATACTTCGACTAGGCACAATCATTAATCGAATTCCGTGGTCAGTTGTCGAGGGATTTACCTTAGGAATCGCCGTCGTCATTGCGTTGCAGCAATTACCGATGGCTCTGGGTGTTGTGAAGGGCGATGGCGAACGGACACTGCAAGTTGCTTTCAATACGGTAAGAAAAGCGGCCGAAGAAGGTCTTCATTTATCAACATTACTCATTCTGGTACTTACCCTGCTCATTAAATTTAATATCGTCAAAATTGTTGAACGTTTAAAGCTAAAGCCGTACGTACCAGCTAGCTTCTCGGCTTTGGCTATAACCACAGTAATTGTTTACATCTTTCAACTTGATGTGGCAAAGATCGGCGATATCCCCCGAAATGTCTTTATCTGGGAGGGCTCGAACCTCAACTTTGCATCTTCTCTAATTACGCCAGCAATTCTTATTGCGCTGCTAGCGGCGATTGAATCTCTATTGGCGGCGCGGGTGGCAGATGGAATGTCGCATGCGACAGAGAAGTTTCAACCCAATAAGGAGCTCTTTGGCCAAGGTTTTGCAACGATGGTGGCGTCAATCTTTGGTGGCCAACCAGCAACGGGCGCTATTGCGCGAACAAGCGTCAACATCCGATCAGGCGGAAAGACCAAGATGGCGGCCATGGTTCATGCGCTCTTCTTACTGATTGTTGTTCTGCTGCTATCACCAATCTTTGCGCTGATTCCACTACCCGCTATCGCTGGTGTTCTAATCGGAACGTCGGTGCGAATCTTGAATCCACATAACATTCGTGAACAGTTGAGATCAACGTGGCAAGAAGTCAGTACTTACATTGTCACTGCAGTTGTAACAATCACTGTTGATCTTATCTGGGCAATCTTTGTTGGAATCGCCCTGCACTTATTACTATCAGTCAACATTAGGGGAAATTAGTCCCCTGGGGTTTCCTTATTGAGGTCTGCAGTCTTAAATAAGAAAATCCGGGAATGTCATATCTCCCCAATGCAATTCTTATCCCCCTCATGTTCATCCATATTTCGATTCCTGCTTTAGCTCAACCTTCAGTAGCGAAACCAAGCCCTTCTCCGCTTGTTTGCCACATCCGCATGCATGATCCACACATCTCCAAATACATGAAGCTTAAAGTCGGTTTTGACTACGTAAAGGCAAACGCAGAATCTAGATGCAACCGATTTCAGTCAAAAGTTATCCTTACCGTGCAGATATACAAGCTCACCCGTTTTGGTGATGAATTCATTACTCAGAAATCAACAAAGATGACTGCCCCACAATCATCAGGGTTCAGGGTATTAAATGAAGGCACAATGCGTCGGTGTAAGAACTTAACACCAACATTCTTTTACGCAATAGCTTTTGCGAAAGCAGTTATCAATGGACAATGGCAGTATGCCGGCAAAACTAGATCTGAAAATATTGTTGAACTCCGATGCGGCACCTAAGTTATGATGGAACCATGGTGCCACATCCTCAGAAAAGCCAGAGTGATTCCTCACTCAAACTTTTCGCACGCAATCTAAAGGAGAATGGTTCAAGATATGAAGCCGAGGCTCTCGTTTTACTACGGGAAGGGTTATTCGAGAAGCATGTTGAAGGCGTTACAGTGCTGCACTTTTTGCGGGACGGGGGAAGCGGTTATCAGATTTCGAATGGTTCTTCTAAGGAGCTGCAAGAAGTCTTTTTTCAATCCCTTGACGAAAACCCAGAGTATCGTCTCAAGTTATTGATCGATCAACTGGCGCAAGGAGAGGTTGATGCTAGCTTCGCGATTACTTCTTAAATCTCCACGCCGATGTACTTAGTCTGTAAGAACTCGTGAATTCCATCGAAGCCACCTTCGCGACCAAGGCCTGATTGCTTTACTCCACCAAATGGAGCTGCAGGATCAGAGACCATTCCGCGGTTGATGGCAACCATTCCTGACTCCATCGCTTCTGCAAAACGGATAGCGCGCTTGAGATCTTCGGAGTAGACATAAGAGATTAGGCCGTAATCAGTGTCGTTGGCTAGCTTGAGCGCCTCTTCATCGGTATCGAAGAGAACTACTGGAGCTACTGGGCCAAAGACTTCATTGACGAGAATCTCATCATCCTTAGAAACCTCGACGATAGTTGCAGGATAGAAAGCACCAGGTCCATCAGGCGTCTGACCACCGATATGCACCTTGCCACCACGTGCTGTTGCACCTTCAACGAGCTCTGCAATCTTATTTCGTTCCTTTAGTGATACTGATGCACCGAGAGTTGTTCCGCTATCGCGGCCCACACCCATCTTCATGGCAGACATCGCCTTTGCAAACTCTGCAATGAACTTATCTCCGATAGAACGAGCAACATAGATGCGATTTGCAGCTGTACATGCAGCGCCGCCATTGCGCATCTTTGCGAGCATCAAACCCTTAACTGCCTCTTCGATATTTGCATCATCAAGCACAACGAATGGCGCATTTCCACCGAGCTCCATTGAGCAACGAATAACTTGATCGGCAGCTTCGCGAAGAAGGATCTTTCCGACCTGAGTTGAACCAGTAAATGAAAGGTTCTTTACCCGTGAATCGTGCATCAACTTAGAGATTGCAGGCCCTGTCTGAGCAGGAAGAATTACGTTAAGGACGCCCTTAGGAAGTCCGGCACGCTCCATGATGTCGACGATGTAGAGCGCAGTCAGCGGTGTCTCGCCAGCTGGCTTTAAAATCATGGTGCAACCAGCAGCTACTGCAGGTCCAATCTTTCGAGTTGCCATTCCGGCTGGGAAGTTCCATGGCGTAATAAGAAGTGAGACACCAATAGGTTGGTGAGTAACCAATATGCGCTTATCGCCCGATGGCGAGAGGCGAAAATCTCCTGGAGTACGGACAGCTTCTTCTGAGAACCAGCGGAAGAACTCGGCAGCGTAGCCAACCTCGCCCTTTGCATCAGGAAGGGCCTTTCCATTTTCACGAGAGATGAGTTCGGCGATCGCATCGGCCTCGGCGGTCATGATTTCAAATGCCTTACGTAGAATTTCAGCGCGCACGCGAGGGGCGGTCTTCGCCCAGTCAGCAGCGACTCGATCAGCTGCAGCTACTGCGGCAAGATTCTGCTCATCGCTCGATGTGGCCACTGTGGCAATTACAGAGCCATCGCTAGGGTCGATTACCTCGAGAGTTCCGCTTCCATCGACCCATTGACCATCTATATATAACTGTGTGCGCATAAGATGACCCTATCAAATGAGCATGGAATTGGTAAGACCACTTCAGCCGAGCAGGCCTTAAGGGAGTTACATCGTGGCAAAGTCATGGACGGATGGTGCACCAGCGCCGGTAGCCCTTCAAGAGCATGCACATCTCAAAGATCCACTTCGTTACAAAATTAAGCGTCGCCTCCTAGGTCAACCACATAACCGCCACTCACTCGGCCACCAACGTCTGAGCAAGCGTTACGCACTTGGAATTCTTTCATCTGACTGTATTTCATCTTCTGCATACGGATCTGAGCAGATCTTGATTGCACTCTTACCTGCATTTGGTTTAGCAGCATTCGGAATCATCATGCCGATGACCGCAGTTGTTATTGGAATCTTGATTGTTATTACATTGTCTTATCGAAATGTGATTGACGTTTACACCAAGACCGGCGGCGCATACATCGTTGCGCGAGATAATTTTGGTCCAGTTACGGCGCAAGTTGCCGCTGTTGCACTGATGCTCGACTACCTGGTGACGGTCGCAATTCAATCTGCGGCGGGAGTCGCTGCAATTATCTCAACCTTCCCAAGCGCTGCTCCTTGGAAGATGCACATGATTGTTGCAGTCATTGCCATCCTTACCTATGGAAATCTTCGCGGTGTAAAGGAAGCGGGCAAAGCATTTGCGATGCCTACATATTTCTTCGTTGGCACCATGTTTATCGTCTTCGGAATGGGCACATGGCGCCTCATTAATGGCACCTTGCCGATGCTTGATCCTTATGCGCCAGGTGCTGTTGAAATTGGTGAAGCACAAGGTTTGCTTACTGCCGCATCTATCTTTATCTTGCTCCGCGCCTTTGCTAATGGCGGATCTTCACTGACTGGACTTGAGGCAATCTCTGATGGTGTGGCGCTCTTTAAGACGCCAGAGCACGTTAATGCCAAGCGCACTTTGGTGACGATGAGCGTTCTCTTAGGAACACTCGTCCTTGGTGTCTCATGGTTTGCCAGCCATATCCATGCAGTTCCTTATGAATCTGGATTTCCTACTGTTATCTCGCAAGTTGCAAAAGCAGCTGTCGGTGAAGGCGCATTCGGTGGCGTCATGTTCTTACTTGTGCAGCTGGCAACGATGCTTATCCTCTTTGCTGGTGCAAATACAACATATAGCGCATTCCCATTGCTCTGTAACTTCGTTGCAACCGATGGATACCTTCCGCGCCAATTGATGAAGCGCGGACACCGTCTAGCGTTCTCAAACGGAATCCTTCTTCTCTCTGGTGGCGGTTTATTCTTAGTATTCATCACCGCTGGTTCAGTCGAACACCTAGTTGCCTTCTATGCTCTCGGCGTATTTACTGGATTTACCCTCGCTGGTTTTGGAATGACCCGTCACGCACTTCGCACTCGATCTGAGGGCTGGAGAATCAAAGTTGTCATCAACTCACTTGCTGGCGGAATATCTCTGATCATTGTCATTATCTTCTCCGTTGTGAAGTTCACTGAAGGTGCCTGGTTAGTTCTTGTGACCGCACCAATCATGGTCATGACCTTCCTGCGCTTCCGCCGCCAGTATGTGCGCGAACAAGAGGCGCTCAAGGTTAAGGATGAGCAAGAGCGAGCAACATCGATTGCACGTCACGATGTCACTATCTTGGTAGATAACGTCGATCTAGCAACTGTTGGCGCAGTTCGATATGCCCGCAGTCTTAAGCCACATAAGATCAAAGCTGTTCACTTTGTTATTGATGATCGCCGAGCTGAGGATATTCAAAAGGCTTGGGCCGAATCCGAAGCGCTTGAAGATGTTCCGCTAGAGCTCATTGACTGCCCTGATCGTCGTATCGCTAACTCGGCAGTTGATTACGCGATTCGTAAGACTCAGAAGCCAGATATCGAACTCACTCTCCTTCTTCCGCGACGTTCATATTCACGCTTTCTTGGTCGTTTATTGCACGATCAGACTGCTGAAGAGATTGCAGCACCGATTTCGCAACTTAAGCGAGTAGTTGCAACGATTATTCCTTTCGATGTTAACAACATGACATCAGATAAGCCGGCGGAGATCACTCAGATAACGCCGGCTCCTGTTGCACCTGTTGCTCCCGTTTCAACTGCAACTCGCGCTGATATGCCATTTACTCCAATTAGCCACTATGCAGAGAACATCACGCCAATTGGAAAGATCGAATGGCGCAAGCGAGCGCATGTTCAAGGTCGAGTTACTTCAATATCAACTGCGCCTCGCGGAAGCGCACCTACGCTTCAAGTAGAGGTCTGGGATGAGACCGGCGGCGTCACTCTTAACTTCTTAGGCCGTCGCGAGATTGCTGGCCTTGAGGTTGGTATGGAAGTACGCGCAGAGGGAATGGTGGGAGAAGAAGAAGGATCTCTCGTTATTCTCAATCCGTCTTACGAGCTTGTTCTTTAAATTACTTATCTTTAAAGAACTCGGTCAGTAATTCGGCACAGTCTCGCTCAAGAACTCCGGCAACAACTTCCACTTTAAATATCGAACGTGGGTCTCGGAGCACATCCCAGACCGAACCAGCAGCGCCCGCCTTCTCATCCCAAGCGCCATAAATGACTTTAGAGATTCGAGATTGGGCTATTGCACCGGCGCACATGGCGCATGGTTCGAGAGTCACAACAAGGGTACAGCCATCAAGCCGTGACTTTTGTAGGCGAGATGCAGCCGCCCTAATTGCAACAATCTCTGCATGCGCTGTTGGATCGTTATTGGCTTCTCTTTCGTTAAAGCCCTTACCGATAACTACGCCCTCAGAGTTGATAACGATTGCGCCAACGGGAATATCGCCGGTCTGTGGTGCGATGCGCGCCACATCAAGGGCTAGGCGCATCAGCTCCTCGTTATTCTGCATAGCCAGACTTTATCGGTATCGTAGGAGCCATGAAAGTACATGTCGCCAATCACCCGCTTATCTCTCATAAATTAACTGTTCTCCGTGATGAGCGCACTGATTCGCCAACTTTCCGCCGACTAGTAGAAGAGCTCGTCACTCTCCTTGCTTATGAAGCAACTCGCGATGTCAAAACAGTTTCAGTAAAGATAAAGACTCCAGTCACAGAAACGACTGGTTTAAAGATGGCCGAACCACGTCCTGTTGTCGTTCCAATCCTGCGTGCCGGTCTTGGAATGCTTGAGGGAATGACAAAGCTTCTTCCAACTGCTCAAGTTGGATTTCTTGGCATGGTGCGTGATGAGAAAACTCTTCAGGCAAGCACATATGCAAATCGTCTTCCCGATGATCTATCTGGTCGTCACTGCTTTGTTCTCGATCCAATGCTTGCAACTGGTGGAACTCTCGTTGCTGCATTTAACTTTCTTATCGAGCGCGGCGCCACCGAAATAACAGCAATTTGTCTCTTGGCAGCGCCCGAGGGAATCAAGATCGTTGAAGATGCATTTAAGGACTCTGGCGTTCCAATCACCTTGGTAACCGGATCACTCGATGAGAAGCTCAATGAGCATGGATATATCGTTCCTGGACTCGGCGATGCAGGTGATCGTCTCTACGGAGTTGTGTGATGGCATCAACCTCACCCGGATACGGAATCACCATCCGTGTTGAAGGCGCACCTGAACTTCAACCCGTAGCCCTCGTTACTGCAACTGTGACAAGCGCTGGCGCAACAATTACCGCCCTCGATGTCGTTGAATCACATCTAGATCGCGTAGTTGTAGATATAACTTGTGACACTGTCGATAAAGATCATGCGCAAGAGATCAATCTCGCCCTTGCCGCACACGCCGGACTCACTGTTCGCAAGGTCAGCGACCGTACCTTCCTCCTTCACCTTGGTGGAAAACTTGAGATTGCATCCAAGGTTCCATTGAAGACTCGTGATGATCTATCTCGTGCATACACCCCTGGCGTTGCTCGCATCTGTCAGGCAATTGTCGATGACCCTACCGATGTTCGTCGCCTAACGATGAAGCGCAACACCGTCGCAGTCGTTACCGATGGTTCGGCAGTGCTAGGCCTTGGAAATATCGGCCCAGCGGCAGCTCTTCCAGTAATGGAGGGAAAGGCAGTTCTCTTTAAGCGCTTTGCAGATATCGATGCCTGGCCAGTCTGCCTCGATACCCAAGATGTCGAGGAAATTGTCCGCACAGTTCAATTGATTGCACCGGTCTATGGAGGAATCAACTTAGAAGATATCTCGGCGCCTCGCTGCTTTGAGATTGAAGCTCGTCTCCGTGAACTCCTTGATATTCCAGTCTTTCATGATGATCAACACGGAACTGCAATCGTTGTTCTTGCCGCTCTCCGCAACTCGCTCAGACTTGTAAATAAGAACCTTGGCGATGTAAAGATTGTCATGAGTGGAGCAGGGGCAGCTGGTACAGCTATTGCACGACTACTTGTACTCGGAGGAGCAACCAATATTGTCGCCTTCGATCTCGATGGCGTAATTTCCAAGAAGTCACAGGGCGAAGATCCAATGCGTCGTTGGTTTATTGAAAATTCAAATCACGGTGATTTTCAAGGAGATATCCATCAAGCGATGGCAGGAGCAGATGTCTTCATCGGTGTCTCCGCTCCTAATGTCATTACTGAAGCAGATGTAATTTCAATGGCGAAGGATTCAATCGTCTTTGCACTTGCCAACCCAAATCCAGAAATTGATCCAGCAATTGCACGTAAGTATGCAAAGGTAGTTGCTACCGGCAGAAGTGATCAGCCAAATCAGATCAACAATGTCCTCGCATTCCCGGGCATCTTCCGCGGGTTACTCGATGCCGGAGCAACAAAGATCTCAGATGAACTTCTCTTGGCAGCGGCAGATGCAATTTCAGAGTGTGTCTCAGAGTCACAGCTCAACGCCTCATTTATTGTGCCGAGCGTCTTTGATTCACAGGTGGTCTCCAAGGTCGCAACTGCTGTGAAGAAAATTTCCCAAAAGTAAGAGATGAACGCATTTGCTGCATCCTTTGATGCCCAGTTCTCAACTCTGGCGCCTTTTGTTCTCTATCTCGTAGTCGGTGCCATCGTATTTATTGAGACTGGCCTGCTCTTTGGCTTCTTTCTTCCTGGTGATTCCATCCTATTTAGCGCTGGATTAGTAGCTGCCGCCCATGGAAATATCAATATCGCCCTATTAGTTACCATCATCGTCTTGGCTGCATTCTTTGGCGATCAGATTGGATTTGTCATTGGCCGAGTTGTTGGCCGTCCTTATCTTGATAAGCGTGAATCACCACGTGTACGGGCAATGATTGTTAACGCTGAAAAGTTTTATGAGAAGACCGGCTGGTGGGCTGTAATCGCTGCTCGCTTCTTCCCTTGGATTCGTACCTTCGTTCCACCGATTGCCGGAATATCGAAGATGAATTACTACAAGTTCCTTTCAGCAAATATCATTGGTGCGATTTTGTGGGGAGCAGGAATAACCCTAGCCGGTTACTACGCCGCCTCAATTCCATGGGTTAAGACATTCTCTTACGCAATTGCAGCTTTCTTTATTATTGCTTCGATAATCTCCGCGATTGTGAATTATTCACGCCGCCCACGATAACTCCCAAGTAAGTCATCGCTATACCGGTAACGAGATACCAGCTCACACGAACACCGTCTGTCGGTGATATGAGATCAATTAATAGCGATCCCAGTAAATTTCCGCCGACGCTAAAGAGGGTGAAGGTAAGGACTCCAAGATGCTGAACAATCTTTGAAGTAAAGGCAATATAAATAACGCCGATAACTCCGCCTGTATATATCCACCAAGGTCCTGCCGGCAATGGCGAAAGGGAGTTATCTCCCAATGCAATCAGCAGAATAAGAAAGATCGATAAGAAAGATGTGCCCATCACAAAATTTAAGAGCGATGTGGTGTAGCTCTGGTGTGAATGTTCATTAATCTGGCCATTAAGAGCTCTCTGCACACCAACGACTGCGCCGGCAACGCCTGCTAAGAAAACGGCAAAGAGGGCGAGATCGGCTGCTTCAATTCGATCAAAGACAGAGATAAATACCGCAAAGACGGTAAATGCTGCTGCCGCAAGACGGCGAGTAGTGATCTGCTTCTTGCCTCCCCCAGTAATTCCTAGGCGGTCGACCAAGAGTGATGCGGCCGTCTGACCTGCAATTGATGCCACTGAGTAAATAGCCACGCCTATTACAGGGACTACATGGGTTTGGATGGCGACAAAAGTGCCACCCAGCGCACCGGCAAAGAGAGTCCATCGCGGCAACGCTCTTCGTGAAACTGCCCCACGAAGATTGCGAATTCCCTCTTTCATTGCAGGAGAGAAGAGAGCAATTACCGCAATGATGGCAAGGCCAGAACTAAATGATATTAATGCTGCCTGAACTCCGTTATCCAAGCGATATGAGAGTTCTCCATTTGCGCGAGCTTGCAGTGCAATCATCACTCCAGAGATTGTTGCCAAAATATCAAGGCGTTGATTCTTACCTTTCAACACGATTAACCCTCTAGCGCCATCGTGATGGAGAGCCACTCTTCCTCACGTGTCGCCAACTCTGCGCTTACCTTAGCTAGTTGTTCTGATACTTCAATCAGCTTTGTTGGATCCATAGCAAAGGTTTCTTGCTCTGCTGTAAGTCGAGCGACTTCTGCTCTGCCTTTTTCTATTTGTCGCTCAACGCGAGTTAAATCTTTCTTCAATTGACGTTCTTCTGCTGCGCTAGAGCTCTTTCCTTTACCGCCAGAATTTTGGGTCGGAGTAGATTGTTGATGGCGAAGTTCAAGATACTCATCTACCCCTCGAGGTAGATCACGCAGTTGAAGATCACCAAGTAGCCCAACAAAGCGATCACAGACGCGCTCTAAGAAATATCTATCGTGAGAGACCACAAGCAGAGTTCCACCATAGCTATCAAGGAGGTCTTCTAGCTCTGTCAGAGTTTCAATATCAAAATCATTAGTAGGCTCATCGAGCATCAAGACGTTAGGTGCATCCATCAAGAGGCGAGTCAATTGAAGTCTGCGACGTTCACCGCCAGAGAGATCGCCGACCGGCGTCCACTGTCCATCACGATCAAATCCAAGACGTTCGCAGAGTTGAGATGCAGAGAGCGTCTTTCCTTTACCAAGCTCTACATATTGCGCTACCTTTTCGACCGCTTCTAAGACTCGCCAAGTTGGGTCTAGTTCATCCAAATGTTGGGTGAGGAAGGCTATTTTCACTGTTATTCCGGTGGTGAGTTTTCCTGCAGCAGGCTGTAGCTCGCTCGCCAATACACGCATCAAAGTGCTCTTACCGGCACCGTTGATACCAACTATTCCAATGCGATCACCAGGTCCGATATTCCACGTTAAGTGCGAGAGAAGTTCTTTATCTCCAGCTTTGACCTGCATATCTTTCGCCTCTAAGACGGTCTTGCCGAGACGGTTGAGCGCAAACTTGAGAAGTTCACTTCCATCACGTGGCGCGGGTTCTGCCGAGATAAGTTCGTTCGCTGCATCGACACGGAATTTTGGTTTTGTCGTGCGGGCAGGAGCACCGCGACGAAGCCATGCAAGTTCTTTACGAATCAAATTATTGCGGCGAGCCTCTGTCGCTGCTGATTGGCGAGAGCGTTCTGCCTTAGCTAAGACAAAAGCCGAGTATCCACCTTCGTACTCTTCAACTTTTCCTTGCACAACTTCCCAAGTGCGCTCTGTAATTTCATCAAGAAACCAACGATCGTGGGTGACAACGAGTACAGCTAAATCTGTTCGCCTCTTCAGATGTTCTGCCAACCAAGCAACGCCTTCAACATCAAGATGGTTTGTTGGCTCATCCAGCAGAACGAGTTGAATATCATCAATCAATAACTTTGCGAGACCAACTCGTCGCTTCTCGCCACCAGATAGATTTCCAAAAGTTCTTTCGAAGAGGTGATCATCGAAACCTCCGAAAAGTCCGGTAAAGATTTCTCGGATGCGAGAATCACCAGCCCATTCATGTTTCTCTCTATCGCCTAAAACAACATCGCCGACTGTCGCAGTTGGATCGGCGTTATCAATCTGTGCGAGATATCCGATTGCCGTTGAATTCGATTTAGTAACTCGCCCCGCATCAGGTGCCTCTTCGCCGGTGATGATGCGCATCAAGGTGCTCTTGCCGGCGCCATTTCGACCAACAATTCCGATGCGTTCGCCCTCAGATATGCCGAGTGAGACCTTGGTAAGAAGTGGGCGAATATCAAAGGCTTTAGAGACCTCTTCGATGTTTACAAGATTGCGCGCCACGGTAGGAGAGCGTACCTTTCCCTTATGAAGGTTACTGACCGCGAATACGCTCTCGAACTCGACAAGAACGACGCTCTGGCTCATTTCAAGAGCAGATTCGTCATCACAGATCCAGATCTCTGCTATCTCGATGGCAATTCTCTGGGGCGCCTTCCACATGAGACGGTGAAGGCGGTCAACGACTTCTTGACCCATGAATGGGGGCGCGAGGTTGTGACTGGGTGGAGCCATTGGGTCGATGAAGCCCAGCCAGCCGGTGATCTCTTAGGTCGCTCAGTCCTTGGTGCAGCTCCAGGTCAGGTCCTCGTCTGCGACACAACCTCTGTCAATTTCTATCAACTCTGCCTTGCTGCAATTAATTCACGTCCAGGGCGCAAGACAATCATCACCGACGCGGCAAATTTCCCAACTGATCGATACATCCTCGATGGCATTGCAAAACAACTTGGCCTCAACTTAATCATTATCGATAACGAAGATCCTGCGATATCTGAAAACGAGCGAATTACTGTTGATATCTTGAAGCCTTATATGAGCGATGATGTTGCTCTCGTTACTATTGAGGTAATTCAATATCGATCAGGTGCACGTAATGACATCAAAACAATCACCGATTTTGTTCGTTCATATGGTGCTTGGGTTGTCTGGGATGCTAGCCATGCGGCAGGTGCAATCGAGATGGATTTTGATGCCAACGGAGTAGATCTCGCTGTTGGTTGCACCTATAAATATGGCAACTCCGGCCCTGGCTCACCGGCTTGGTTATACGTAAACAAGCGGGTACAGAAGGAGCTTCAAGTTCCTATCCAAGGTTGGTTTGGAAATGAAGATCAATTCGGTATGGGACCTGACTTTGTTAAGGCAGATGGAATCCGCGGATTCCAGATTGCAAGTCCTTCTATTATCGGAATCCGTGGCGTACAGACTGCTTTCTCAATGATTGAAGAGGCTGGAATCTCTGCAATAGCTCATAAGGCTGCCGTTGGAACCCAGATGATGATTGATCTCTACGATGCATGGCTTGCAGATCTTGGATATTCGCTTCTGACTTCTCGCGATGCTAATGAACGCGGTGGTCATATCTCACTAGGACATCCACAAGCGGCGCAGATCTGTGTCGCACTCCGTAAGTTCGTCAATGTTATTCCTGATTACCGCACTCCAAATACGATTCGCTTGGCAATTGCACCGCTGCCAACTTCATATGTGGAAATCTGGGATGGCTTCGAGCGCCTTCGCGATCTGACGCTTTCTCGAAAATATGAAGAAATTAAGGGATCGGATTCAAGAGTTACATGAGCGATCAATACGATTCTGCCCTGACATATACCTCTTATCTTCAAGTCGATGAGCTTTTACAGCTTCAAAAGCCACTCTCAGAAGGTCCTGAACATGATGAGATGCTCTTCATCATCATCCATCAGACATATGAGCTCTGGTTCAAGCAGCTACTTCATGAATTTGAAGCTGCGGCGAA
>JACCDN010690790.1_pt1 | contig 15890 bp, 13 predicted proteins | sample 7441691 | NCBI WGS metagenome assembly JACCDN01 (sample SAMN15323439, study PRJNA562643) | freshwater metagenome | isolation source: river surface water | place: USA:Blue River Watershed | collected 2017-08-16
CGCTCTTCAGTAGCCCGCTTCAAGGCAGCATTTAGTCGGGTGACTTCCTGCTTCAGCGCCATAACATCAGACGATAGTTGCGGTTGATTGTGACCAGACATTTCACGGCGCCACTTGTACAGACTCTTGGTCGAAATACCCAAATTCTTGACTACATCGGCTACTGAGTAGCCGCGCTCGGTGATTTGCTTAACGGCTTCGGACCTAAATTCATCCGGATATCTCATGCCCTTCATGACGCTTTCTCCACTCCGTTTTTGACATTATCGGTTATCTATCAAAACGGGTGAAGTCCAGACTTCCTCATGCAACTCCTTCTTAAGAAGAAATTTCTACTTCCGATCCCGCTTATCTGGAGGGAGGATTACCGAACGACCCCATAGCTCACTGGGAAACCTGACACCCAGAGAATTTGCTGATTGATTTCCAACTGCAGACTCTAAGTCCAGTTCGTACTAACTTGGGGTTAACGTCAGGCTTGAGTTGCAGGAACAGAAATTGTAAATGATGTCTGCAATGATGGGATAAAGGAGCCCATATACTACTAAGTGAGCCACCATTCAGTATATTGAATCCCATTAGTGATTGCTGGAGCCACATTTTGAACATTTTCACTTGATTCTGAAAAACCTAACAAAACTTGGGCTCTTGTTAATCCATGGTTGAGACCATCAACCCAACCCGCTACACCAGTTGGCTCACCGTTACGGTGGAGTACATTGTTATATAACAGCTGGACAAAGCTCGTATTATCCAATTGTCCATAGCCCTGTCGAAATTCTTGGCTATCGATAAATAGCTGGGACATTTGCAATGGATCCGCCCCGCCGTCCAGATAGTTGATCCATCCAGCCAATCCCGTTGAATCAGGTGTTCGATTAAACGACGCTTGATACATTCGATATGCTTCGCCGGCATTCTGCCCAATCCCAACATCAAGAGCAATGTTCTCGTGGTTCAGAAACTTGAGGCGCTCTGCAGTATTAACCACTACAGAGTCACTAGAGCTGTTCTGCTGCGCTTTAAACGTTACGGAATCCAATCGACTAACAGTAAAGTTAGATCTATTGTATCCAAACTGAACTACGTCGAAGCCAGACTCTCCGTAATCCGTGTCCTGCCCAATGCTATAGATAAAGTTATCATTGCCGGCACCTCCGTATGTAGTATCACTCCCGCCCCCCCCATTAATTAAGTCGTTACCGTAAAGACCCCGAAGGACATCGTTATAAGGTGAGCCGTTTATTGCATCGTCTCCACTCAAAACAAGTTGCTCAAGTGCCAAAGCATTTCCGCTTTGCACAAGGTTATAAACAGTTGAAGCAGGAACCGATAGATTCACCATCTGGTAATCCACATTGTAATTACGGTATTGCAGATATCCAGTAACCACTCCTCCCTGAAGAGCATTAGCAGAATACTGGAAACTTCCGAGGTAAGTCCCAATATTGCCATGGAAATCATTTATGGTAATTTGGTTGGAATTTGCAATCGTCACATAGCCGTACCAAACATACGGATTACTCATGTCTTTTGACTGATACGCTTGAAATGTAGCCATATACCCTCCAACTTTTTACAAAATCTAGTTAGATACACCTCACATATACCACCTGTGTAGGCACCTTTTAAGATCGACTGCGGTTAAATTATTTATACATGAAAAAGTTTATACTTTGCAAAATGACTTTATAGTCTACTCCCGGCTTAGTCGTGAGTCAACGATCCTTGTCCACATAAGGCACAGAATTCTTCTTAAACACCGCTTTGCCTCTAACCTGCTCTCTACTTCTATCAAAAACGCCTACTTTATAATCAAGCTCAAGCAAGACTTCATGGGCTTTTAGCAACTCAAAGCCACCAAACCACTTGTGTAGGGTCTTTCTCCAGCGGCTCAATCTTCCTAGTTTTTTAAAATGGGAATCGCCTTCTGGGGCTCCTAGAGCCATTGCCCAAGAGATCCAAGTCTAGCGTTTAGAAGAATGAAGGGGATCGGAGTTTAATCTTTACCAGGCATTCGGAATAAATGGCTAATAAAATAACGCGCCATGCTCCGTAGATGCCAGGACAAAGGCTTAAAGCTTCGGCGGCTTGCCCTTTGGGCATTGTGAATCACGCTGGTCGAGAAACACCCGACAACCCTGTACCCCGACTTCCACAACCGAGTACAAATGTCTGCATCTTCGCAATACATGAAATACCGCTCATCAAAGCCGCCCACTTTGACATAAGCTTCCGACCGAAAGAGCATGAACATACCAGCCACCCAATCTGGCGCAATATCCAAACCCGCCGGCTGTAAAGAGTAGGCTCCCGAATTCAGGCCCAGAACACGCTTCGCCATCGACCAAGGTGTCAAGAAGCGCCGCATACTGTCTTCTGGCTCACCTTTTGCACTCACAACCATCGGCGCAGCCAAACCAGCACGGCTATCTTGCATTGCACCCAGCAGTGATGCAAAGGGGTTATCAACCAGTTCAATATCCGGGTTGATCACGCAAAAGAAATCGCCATATGCCACCGCAAATGCCGCATTGTGGTTCGCCCCGAAACCCTTGGGTACCTCATTTTGCACCAGAAGAACTTTGTCATCCAAAATATCTGGAATATTTTCAGGAATATTCAACGTCACAACAACCTGCGAAACCTCCGGGCAAGCGACCAACTGGTCTACCAGGCACCAGACCATGCTCCCGTGACCATGACTTACAAGCGAAACAGTGATCAACGATTTGACCTAACGACGAAAAAAACGTTATGGATGGGCTTGATCACGGAAAAAATGTCGGCTAGTAATTTCATGTAAAAATTGCTATCAGCAGCGCCCAATAATAACCTAGGGTTCTCATAATGCCTTGTTTGCGCAGCTTAGCCTTACCAGCAGCAAAAACCCGAGCCACCGCCGCCTGACCAGGCATCTGCACCATGCAGCAAATAGGGACCAACTGCTCAGCAGACAAACAACTCTTGTAACGCTGCAAGAATGCCTGCGCCTGCTTTATCCCGGGCCGTAGCAGTTCGCCAGCACCATCCACGGATATCAATTTCTTTAATCGCAAAGCAATAAATGCCATAGTCCACCCCTTGGCACCGACTGTATTAGAACCATGTTGCCTATAAGACATGGTCGCTCGATCCACAAAACCTATCTTGCCAAAGGCCGCAGCCACCAAAGCCAGCCACCAATCATGCATGATAGCATTTTCAGGTATCGGTAACGCCTTATTCAACAGTGCACGATTTACAACTACCGTACACCCTGTCACCATGTTCTGCACTAACAATTGTTTGAATGCCGATGCTCGAGCATCCAGATTTTGAAATTCAAAAAAAGAATCCGAAATAACAGCCAAATCCTGATCCGCCACGCGCAAATCCGTGTGAACTAGAATTGGCATATCAGTGCCATGCACTAACTCAAGCTGTTGCATATACTTTAGCGAAACGCTGATCTTGTCGCCGTCCCAAACATCATCCTGGTCGCACAAAAAAACATAAGGCGCATCCGCAGCTAATAGCAAACGATTAAAATTGCCGCAGGCACCTTTGCCGCCCTGATCTCTAGGCAACACTCGAACTCGCTCTGGATGTTTTACCGCATACTGGTGGGCCAACGCCAACGTACCATCCGACGAACCGTCATCGCCAATCAGTATGCGTGTACTTGCGACGGTCTGACCCAGCAATGAATGCAGTTGTTGCTGCAAATAGCGCTGCCCGTTGTAGGTGGCTAGTACAACGTCGACATTCACATCACGCATTAAGCACCGTCAGCTTTTTAACGCTTTTTGGCACACACAAGATATTGCACCGTGCAGAAATCAGCAAGGACTCCAAACGAAAGTTTTCTTGCCCAATCGCTTCTTGACCCAGGCTGTATGTTAGGCACCACCGCAGTCACATCCAGATCGTTTGTTTGAAGCAACCTAGCTGCTGATGCTTTCGTAAAAAAGCGCAAATGCGTGTGGTCCAGAATACCTGCTTCTTCGTAATCCCACCGCCCTTGAAATAGCAACGGCAGCAATACACTGAAATGCCGCACATTAGGGATACTCGCAATCACAACGCCACCAGGCTTCAAAACCCTCGAAATTTTTTCAATCATCCGCCAAGGGTCTACAAAGTGTTCCAACACATCCAAACACAAGACCAGGTCGTAGCTTAAGGCAGAAGCCACATCATCCAGTAACGCCTCCGCGTCACCCATAATCAACTTGTCTACATTCTTGCTAGCCGTATCTGCCATTTGTGGCGCTAGCTCTATCCCTGTCGTGTACCCGGCAAGACCGTAAGACTTCATCCATGCCAAAGTCGCACCGCTGCCACATCCAATTTCAATAACCCGCTCAGAGCGCGGTGGCAACACCTTAAGCAAATCGGTTCGCGCTCGCGAGAAGTAGTCTAGAGGTTTCTGTTCGTATGCTTGCGACAATTTACCGAAGTCCGTCAGTCAAGTTCAATGGTTAGTGATATTGCCACAGTTCAGTCTACTCTGCGCCCTGAACGACGCAAAAGATATTCAAGGGCCAGCCAATCCAGCCCAGACCTTGTCACCCAGGCAATAGCAGCGCCCAACATACCCAAGGCACTAATCAATACCCACAATAAAACCCCATAGAGCGGCAACTCGAGCAAATGCAGATAGGCGACTATGCGTGTCTGACTCTGGCTTTGCAATGACACATACGTCACTTGAGCCAATGCATTAAAACCAAACCCTACAAGCAGCCACTGCATCACCCGAGTACTATGTTCTGCGAAGTCGGTACCTAGCCAAATTTCCAGAAACCAATTTGCTAAGCCACAACCAGCCAAAACAACAACTGCCATACCGGCAAATACAAGCCACTGAACTTGCGACTTCACTTTCAATGCAGATTCATTACCATTAACCTGCAACTTATTTATTATGGGGAAAAGTGCAGAAGTCACCGCGACAGGGAGGTTTAATACTTTAGAGACCAACTCGAAAGGCGCAGTGTAATACGCAACATTAGAAAATGGCACCACAGCCACCAGAACAAATCGATCCATATACACAATTACCGGCCCAACAAGATTACTAACCGTAAACCATCCGCCAAATCCCAACAATGGCCGAACCCAAACCCAAGACCACATCGGCTGCCTCCAAATCAAAAAACCGCGGCACGGTAAATAATGTGCATAAAGCATCAACAAACGTGCCATCACCGACATCGCAACCGCCACGGTTAAAGACGCATCCAAAAAAGAGGCTCCTGCAGGCAGCAGAAAAAAAATAGCTCCCAGCGGGCCACGAATCAGATTAAGGACACGAAATCGCTGCAACCCTTCCAACACACCCTTTAGCACAGCGGTACAAACTATCACTGGAATACAAAGCCCAACCCAGTAGAATGCATCTCGCACCTCTGCCAGCAAATTCATTGGTAGAAAATTTTCTAACCCAGCACCCCAGAAAACCAGAAGCACAAAACCGCAGCCAACGAGTCCTGCGATGCCGGCCATACACAGTGATGTTACACAAAGAGACTGCATCTCTAAGCCACTTTGTTGCAAGTCAAGCTCTGACACTAACTTGGTCACTGCCCGCCCTAGACCTAAATCAAACAGGGAAAAGTATCCAATCACCACCCATATCAGGCTCAAGATGCCGAAACGATCTGTCCCAATATTTGATATCAAAACGGGGATCGCCAACACGGCGGCAAGTAAAGGCAAAACCAAGCCAAGAATATTCCAGCCAGTATTAACGAATATTAGTTTAATCATTAGCTTCGCAATGACCTAACTTCAGCATGGCATAATCGTGGCCAGGCATGCAGCAACTGCTTGGCTGACCACATGAAATGAATGATGCGGCTTGATATAAGCCTGCTCATTTTCACTAATTTCAGCGCTGTGGCAGCGGTGCGAACACCTCAGCCGGCACCATATCGCAATGTGCATAACCAATTAAATTGACCCCAACGAGAGTTGTTTTACAAGCTAAGCTTAACTCTTTGTGCAACTGAAAAGTTGATGCTATCAGACATTTAATTAAGCTTTTCTAAATTTTTGAGCATCGGTATGGTGTTATATTAATTCGAGGCCAGCATCCACTTGAGCGTTTCTTCCAATCTAACCCCTGGCAACTCACCCACAGCGGCCTTAAGTTTTCCAGGGTTTCCTGCCAACTTATATACTTCATTGGCACGAATAAATACCGAGTTCACTTTCACAAGAATTTTCCTATTGGAAATATTTTCTACCGATGCAATCACCTCGCGTAAAGAATGGGCGTACCCCGAACAAATGTTATAGATTTCACCGGATCTGCCATCACTAAGTAGCTTTAGATAGGCGACGCACACCATCCGCACATCATTGTATTCACGATAAATGTCTAGATTACCCAGCTCGATTTCCGATGCTCCACGCTTGAAATACTCAACTATCTTAGGAATCACAAACCGGTTATCGTGCCCGACCCCTGTGTAGTTGAAGGGTCGACTTATCACAACCGGCAAGCTGTCAGCATATGTCATAGCCATGTGCTCCATTGCGAGTTTACTCATCGCATAGTGATTAATCGGCCTGGGGGAAACTGATTCCGAGATCAATTCGACATCGGTATTACCGTAGACATTTGCACTACTCGCCAGTAATACCTTTTCTAGCCTTGTTGACAAAGGCTTTAGCGCTTCCAACAAATTCAGACTGCCAAACAGATTCACTTTGTAAAATGCTTCCTGGTCTGCATGAGTTACAGCACTAATTGCAGCCAAGTGAGCAACATGCGTTGGCCTTACGGCACTTACCTCATCCACCAATGCATCAGGATCTGTTAAAGACGAACGCAGTGAAAAAACTTCAAATCCGGATCGTTCAGCCAACGCGCTAAGGTGCTGACCGGTAAAGCCATTAGCACCTGTGATCAGCAAGCGCTTCATTAGAACGAAAACCCGATCTGGTTTCTACGCAAATCAGCCTCAACCATCATCTGGCATAACTGCTCCAGCGTGGTCTTTGGCTCCCAACCTAGCTTTGCCTTCGCGTGCGCCGGATCACCAATGAGTAACTCGACTTCTGCCGGACGATAATACTTCGGGTTAATCCGCATCACAGTCTTGCCGGTTGCAACATCAACTGCTGTTTCGTTCTCTGCACTGCCCTGAAACTCAACCTGGATGCTAGCACCCTTGAATGCCATCTCTACAAAGTCACGCACGGTTTCAGTACGATTCGTTGCCAATACATAGGTATCCGGTGTATCGACCTGCAGCATACGCCACATACCTTCTACGTATTCCTTGGCGAAGCCCCAGTCCCGTTTGGCATCCAGATTGCCCAGTTCCATGCAATCCAGCTTACCCAGCTTGATCTTGGCTACGCTATCGGTGATCTTGCGGGTTACAAACTCGCGGCCTCGCAACGGGCTTTCGTGGTTGAACAGAATGCCACTACAACCGAATATGTCGTAACTCTCCCGGTAGTTGATGGTCATCCAGTGCGCATACAGCTTAGCGATGCCGTAGGGGCTTCGTGGATAAAAAGGCGTATCTTCCCTCTGCGGAATCGCTTGGACCTTACCGAACATCTCTGAGGTGCTTGCTTGGTAAAAGCGAATCTTCGGGTTGACCAAGCGAATCGCTTCAAGCAAGTTCAAAGCGCCTACACCAGTAATCTGAGCTGTCGTGCTCGGCTGCTCAAACGAAACACCTACATAGCTTTGTGCTGCAAGATTGTAAATCTCATCTGGTGCTACCCTCTGAATCAGGGCTATGCTAGCACCTAGGTCAGTCAAATCATACTCGACCAAGTGTAAATTTGGGTGCTTATGAATATCAAGCTCTTCAATCCGCCAAAGATTTACAGAACTACTTCGACGGAAAGCCCCATATACCACGTACCCCTTCGTAAGTAATAGCTGAGTTAAATACGAACCATCCTGACCTGTGACCCCTGTTACAATTGCTGATCTCATTGCTTTCTTTCTGTGAATTTTCAAATCACCAAATATTGGAATATCAGACACAAAATTTATTTGATAAACACATAGACCTATAACGCTACAATGTTGGAATTTTAGTTACATATTAGACTTTTCATTAATCACCCGCCCGTTGATTCACGAACAATTTTTAGCAATTGATTAATAGCAGCATCCCATTCGACAACTTGAGCAACTCTTTGACATTCGCTCAATGAGCATCTGTATATCCAATTTGAGGCTTCTTCAATTGAGTTGGTTGTTTTAATATTAAACGCACGATGCGCTGGGATATCAGATGCTATAACAGGCAACCCCATGGCCAGTGCTTGGCCTATGCCCAAGTTGTAACCTTCCCACTTTGAGAAATTTGCATAGCAGTCGGATGCAATATACAAATCGTTTAACTCTTCATTAGTTACATTTGCAAAAACATGCAAATTTTTCTTTTCCAAATATTGGATGTCTGTGGCATCTCCCCTTCCGCATACTACAAAGATGTATTTGCCAGGATCTTCTGAATGATTTTTGAAGATATGATTGGCAATTTCAATGTAGTTGTCTAACCCTTTGTATTTACGCTCAGCGGAGTGAAATCTACATACATTGAGTATCACGAACTTATCGCCCCATCCAAGCTTTGAGCGTAATAACTCTCTCTTTAAAACCAAGTTATCAGCCCACCGACCAAGGTGCCCGTTACCTAAGGGTAAAATTCCTGTCACGGGAGTTCTGCTTTCTTCTTCAATAGCTTTAGAAATTGCGTATACCTTTGGAGTCATTAATAATGAAAAGTCCTTTTCAGCCAAAATTTGTTTTCTTGACTCAACGTCTTCAAATAAATAGGGCGGAGGCTCGCCATAGTCATAGGCAACAACAGCGGTGAAACAACCAACCCACCTGGCGATACTATAAAATGGTGGTGTATGAGAAATTATCAGATCAATAGAATTTTTTGCAGCAAATATAGAAGCAGCTACTGGATCACCTACTGCTACACGTACACAATCAATGTAATCGATATCATTAGGAGATATTGGACCGCCAATGTAAACCTTATATCCATTCTTAACTAGCGATCTGGCATGTATCGATAGAACAACTGCGACCCCACTACCAAATGAATGAGTAGATGACAATAAAAAAACTTTCTTTAGCGATTTTTTACCATCATCCCAGACTGCTCGCCTTCTTGGCGGGAAGGCTAGATCATAAGGTTTGAATAACGACAGGCTTGGTGAATAGCACTTATCATCTTTCATATGGTGTGGATATAAACTCCATATTTTTTTTGCTTCAGATCTATTTTCAGCGATTTTTTCGGGCGTATCGTCAAAACCCCTCGATTTACTCTCATGATGAATAACAAGCGCATCAGAAACATAAATATTTTTTAAACCAAAATCAATCATTGAGAAGCAAAATGCAATATCATTAAAGGCAACACGGAATTCCTCATTAAATCCACCAACGTCTATGTAGTTCTTGCGTTTAACAGCGAGACACGCACCTGTTACGGCCGATACCTCGTGGGTTATATTCGACAGTCCACAATATCCACCATCCGATTCGTTAATACAAAGATGCGCATGACCAGCAACACCCTGAATTCCTGCTATGACACCGCCATGTTGAACCGTTCTATCTGGGTATAGCAATTTACATCCGACTGCACCAACGCCTTCTTGCATGGCATAAACAGCAAGCTTCCTCAACCAATTTACGTCATTAATTTCCGTGTCATTATTCAAAAAGACAAGAAATGAAGCATCTGTTTTCGAAACAGCAAGATTATTAAGACGAGACCAATTGAATTCAAGGTCATCTCTAATCAATGTAATTCGTCCTGATTTATTGAGGATTTTTAGATACTCAAGCGTTTGTGGTTCAACAGAACCATTGTCTACAACAATGACCTCCAGACTGTCGTTTGGCCAGTTCGTCTCGATCAAGCTATTTAGACAAGGGCCCAAGAGATCCAATCGGTCTCTGGTTGGAATTATAACCGCTGCTTTAGGCAAGTCATCTAAAAAGTCTGACGCAAGAACTTTTGGCGCTCTTTGTTCAAAACGGCAGTGATATAGAACATGAGGCACACGGATACATGCATCCCTCCCCAAGCTAACAACAAATTCAATAAGCTTACACTCATCAAAATGCTGGGTTGAAATAATTTGACTTATGAAATAACGAGTCTTTTGCGTTAGTTTTAATATGGAAATTCCATCAAGCAAACGTCCTTGCTTGAGCAAAAGCTCTGAATATTCTGGCTTGAACCATGGATTAAACAAAGCGCCTTCATCATCAATGGAGTCTCGATCAGAGTATGCAAGCAACACATTTGACGACCCTTTTTCAATTGACTCTATGAATGTCCGCAATCCATGTTCACGCAAAACAATGTTATCCGTAATGAGAAAAACATAGCCATAACCAATCAGTGATTTTTGTAATACATCTCCTTTTTCAAGAAACTGAACCCCATTTATCTGGTTATCACGCCCAACACAATGAATGTCATATTCTACACCAACTGAATTATCTATTGTCGCCAATATAGTGAGCAAATTCTGTTGGTTGATCATATCAGAAACAAGCACCAACGCCTTTTCAGCAGATTTGTTTTGATCCCAATCCTCTATAACAGATTTCGAAGGTGTGTCGAATTCTTTCTGCCAGCCACGATAATCCGTAACCTTTTCTATGCCGAAACTCTCAATATGCAAGGCGTTTGGATACAAGCGGCGATAAGCCCTCAAAGCAACTCCATATATATGCATGACTCGTAATAAGGTGGTAATTTTTACTTTCACCCTTGGATTTGACCTTAAAAAATCGCCTAGTAGATGAGCGCTCTTTTTGATAGTACATCTCGCCTTGCCACCAATCGATCTTAATAATTTTGTATAACGCCAACTTCTAGACCCTTCCATCACATGAATCACGTGTCGTAACTCTTCTAATTCCAGCTGTTTTGCTTCGATGGTCTTCTGGAGAGAACTTACACTTTGTTCCAGTTGCAGATAGCTTTCTCCCGGCGACCTGGTTAAACAAGACCAGAAGTTTTCAGTTTGAACATATTTCGACAAAGTCAGTTCTTCAGAACCTGATCTTTGCTTCTCTAGGTAACCCGACACTATCAATTCATTTCTTCCAGAGATTACCCTAGGCCCCAATTCATTAATAATTGATTCGAATTTTCTAACAATGCAGATTGAATTAATAAACTCTACCGAATTTATTTCAGAAAGCAACTTCTCTTGGATCTCTATTTCATATTTCTCATTAAACCCTTCAAGCATTTCATTGCGCGTTTTGGCTACACCCCAATGCTGATGGTTTATAATATCCACAAGTGCCTTAAAAAAACTGACCGACGAATACGGATCATAAAGCCCCCCTTCAAATTCCTGCCAATAGCTGCAGTGCAAATCTTCTGCAATAAACAATCCACCTTCGCGCAGCGCCGGGAAGTATTTAGCAAACGCTTTGACAATATCACCAGATCTGTGAGAACCGTCTTCAATAATCAAATCGAACGAATTTGATTGATGAAGCACTTGATGTTGTATTTCAACCGATGTCGCATCGCCCACGATCACTACAATGCGTGGATCACTATATTTTAGCTTTGCACAATCGGGGTTAATGTCACAACCCACAATTTTTTTGGCGTTTGTAAAATACTCGCTCCATATTTCCAAAGACCCACCATTTTGAATACCAATTTCCAAGAGGGAAATCGGCTTATCGCGGTATGGTTGAAAAATTCGATCGTATTCACGCAAGTACAACGACCATTTATCAGATACCTTGCCCGCGTGAGATTCGTACAATTCGATTAATGTTTTCATTTTTTTCATGTTTTCTGGAACTCTATTGCCTTAAATTCAACACCCGCAAGACCAAACCTGACTTTGCTTGATGACACATGGAGTATGAGCGAGTTGTGCAACCAGTGGTGTTGCACATGATTATGAAGATCTCCATCAGCTAACGAGGTCATGACCGAATAGTCACCATTGGGCAACATAGGTAGCTGGAATGTGAATTCGGACTGAAATCGCTCTCCCGCCAGAACTGGCAACGGAAATTTATCGGTGAACGGCAGGGTATTCTCGCCAAATAGGTCTTGCCCTAGCCTATCTCGAACCAAAAACCCTAGAATAGGGCTGGACATATCTTCATTAGCTATCGCCTCAATGCGCATTTTGACGAGTTCACCGCCTTTTAGAATTTCGCCTCCAACTGCATTGCCACCAACCATAGTTAAAGCTACTGCGAGAATCTCACCGGCGCCACTTTTCCATCCGTTAGCCTCAGACAGGTTATTTTGAACAGTCACCTGGGATTCATAGTTGAGCACTTCGGGCTGTGTTTCCTCTGCTCCTGCAAGCTGCTGCTGCGTTTCTTTTTTTTCTATCGCTTGTAACTGAGCCTCTTGGCCATAAACCTCTTGAAGCGTGTACTGCAAATAGGTTTCAGATATTGCTTTGGCTTGCCCTTGCTGCCTGACTTGGCCACCATGCAGCCATATGGCTTGCTCACACAAGTTTAGAACCGACCCCATGTCATGGCTCACAAAGAGCAAGGTGCCATTTTCTTTAAACTTGCGGATGAAGCGCATACACTTCTCAGTGAATACAGCATCACCCACCGCCAATGCTTCGTCAACAACCAGGATGTCTGCATCCACATGTGCAATCACGGCAAAAGCCAAGCGTACATACATGCCACTGGAGTAAGTTTTAACCGGCTGGTAGATGTGGTCGCCAATATCTGCAAAGTCTGCAATTGCTTCAAATCGTTTCTCAACCTCCTCTTTGCTCAGGCCGTACAGTGTTGCGGCCATGTAAACATTTTCAACACCGCTGAACTCGGGGTTAAAGCCTGCGCCCAACTCCAGCAGGGCGGCCATACGACCGTTGACCTTGACTTCACCTGCCGAGGGGTTAAGCGTCCCGCAAATCATTTGTAGCAAGGTAGATTTACCCGAGCCGTTGCGGCCGATGATGCCGACAGTTTCGCCCTTTTTGATCCTGAAGCTGACGTCTTTGAGAGCCCAGAATTCTGTGTAGTACTGCTTGCAACCACGCATAAGCATTTGCTTGAGACGATCGCTTGGCTTGTCATAGAGCTGGTAGCATTTGCCCAGACCGTTTACTTCAATTGCAAATTCAGAGGACATCCGCGAATCCCTTACGTGTCTTCTGGAACCAAGCAAAACCCACCATGGCGAAGATAGCTGAAACCATGGTAGCCAATAGCCATAGATGCAGGCTAGGCGTTATACCCCAATACATGACGCCGCGCAGCATCTCGATGGGTAGCGTTAATGGGTTGAGAATGATCACTGTCTGAAACCGCTCCGGCAGAGCTGATGCTGGATAAAAGATCGGAGTCAGAAACATAAGCACTTGCACTACAAGGCCGATAATCTGACCTATGTCACGTAGATACACACCCAGCGATGCCAGAGCCCAGCTCATCCCCATGACAAACAGCACGAAAGGTGCTACGACCAACGGAGCAAGGATTATTGTCCAATGCGGCACGCCGATCAGCAGCAGGTAAGCCACTAACCAGACTGCAAAGCTGATTGCAAAATGAAACAATGCACTGCCCATTGATACCCAAGGCAGTATCTCCAGCGGGAACACGACTTTTTTGACGTAATTTACATTTGCCAGTATCAGACCGGGCGCACGGTTGATGCATTCTGCAAACAGGTTAAATACCAAAAGCCCTGCGAAAAGAATCAGCGCAAATTCGGCGCTGGAACCATTTACTCCACTACCCCACCGAGCCTGAAATACCACGCCAAAAACAAATGTGTAAACGGCCAACATTAATACAGGAGTTACAAACGACCACGCAATACCGAGAATAGAACCTTTGTACCGCCCAACGACTTCTCGATTCACTAGGTTACGAACAAGACTCTTGTTACGCCAAAAACTGGTATAAAGTCCTATTGGACTTGCTGAAAAGTTCTGCATTAGGCAAAGACCCCAGCTGATATGAAGCTCACAGCTGCCGCATCTTTCGCCGCGAGCGTGGGCACCATGCCATTCAACGGCCACCCAATGTTGAGTGTTTCGTCATTCCAGAGAATCGCCCGCTCGTGCTCTGGCGACCAAGTGTCGGTGGTTTTGTACAGAAACTCGGCGGTATCGGAGAGCGTGAGAAAGCCATGGGCAAAGCCAGGTGGGATCCACAGTTGTTTCTTATTGTCGGCTGACAGCACCTCGCCCGCCCACTGACCGTAAGTCGGTGAGTCTTTGCGGATATCAACAGCCACGTCGAAGACTTCACCCTGCACCACGCGCACCAGTTTTCCTTGCGCCCGTGGTGGCAGCTGGTAATGCAACCCGCGCAGAACACCCTTCACCGATTTGGAGTGGTTGTCCTGCACAAACGGCAAGGTGTTGCCGGTCGCTGCGTTGAAGGCCTGTTCGTTAAAGCTTTCAAAGAAAAAACCGCGCTCGTCGCCAAAGACTCTAGGCTCAATGATCCAGACTTCCGGGATACGGGTTCGAATAGCTTTCATTAAACGCTCCCCTTGAGCAGGTCAATGAGATACTGTCCATAACCTGTCTTGAGATACGGTTGGGCCAGCTTCTCCAGCTCTATCGCATTAACCCAGCCGTTTCGGTAGGCAATCTCTTCCGGGCAAGCGACTTTGAAGCCCTGACGGTGTTCAATGGTCTGGATGAACTGGGCGGCCTCGATCAATGAATCGTGAGTCCCCGTATCGAGCCACGCATAACCCCGGCCCATGATCTCGACATTCAGCTGACCCTGCTTCAGATAGACCTCATTCACACTGGTAATTTCCAGTTCGCCGCGAGCCGAGGGTTGAATGCTTTTAGCAATATCAACCACCTGGTTGTCATAAAAATAGAGGCCGGTGACGGCATAGCGACTCTTGGGCTTGGCCGGTTTTTCCTCAATGGACAGGGCTTTACCGTTGGCATCAAATTCAACGACGCCGTAACGCTCGGGGTCTGTCACGTGATAGGCAAAAACAGAGGCGCCGGAGGTTTGAACATCAGCCCGCTTGAGCAGCGTGGAGAAATCGTGGCCGTAATAGAGGTTGTCCCCCAGAATCAACGCGCTGGGATTATTGCCCACATGCTGCTCACCGAGGATGAAGGCTTGCGCAAGACCATCTGGCGATGGCTGCACGCAGTACGACAAATTCATGCCCCATTGCGAGCCATCTCCGAGCAGCTGTTCGAAGCGCGGGGTGTCTTGCGGGGTGGAGATAATCAATACATCCCGCATACCTGCCATCATCAGGCTGGTGAGCGGGTAATAGATCATGGGTTTGTCGTACACCGGCAGCAGTTGTTTGGACACCGACAAAGTCGCCGGATACAGCCGCGTGCCGGAGCCACCGGCCAGGATGATGCCTTTACGGGTACTCATACATTTTCCTTGTAATTTTTTCCGACCCAATTACGATACTCGGAGCTAACCACGTGGTTAACCCATGCTTGGTTGTCCAGATACCACTGTACGGTTTTACGAATACCGGTCTCGAAGGTTTCCTGCGGCTTCCAGCCCAGTTCCTTTTCGAGCTTGCGCGCGTCAATGGCGTAACGGCGGTCGTGGCCCGGGCGATCCTGTACGAAGGTGATCTGGGTCTTGTAGCTCTGGCCGTCAGCACGTGGCTTGAGTTCATCAAGGATGGCGCAGAGTGTGTGCACCACATCGAGGTTGGCTTTTTCGTTCCAGCCACCGACGTTGTAGGTTTCACCCAGTTGGCCGGCTTCCAGTACGCGACGAATGGCGCTACAGTGGTCTTTGACGTAGAGCCAGTCGCGGATCTGCTGACCATCACCGTAGATCGGTAACGGTTTACCGTTCAATGCATTGAGGATGCAAAGCGGAATGAGCTTTTCCGGGAAGTGGTACGGCCCGTAGTTATTAG
>JACCDN010015721.1_pt1 | contig 15889 bp, 11 predicted proteins | sample 7441691 | NCBI WGS metagenome assembly JACCDN01 (sample SAMN15323439, study PRJNA562643) | freshwater metagenome | isolation source: river surface water | place: USA:Blue River Watershed | collected 2017-08-16
AATGCAAAGATCACTTTTTGATCTATCTTGCTGCCATCTGAGTTCTCTAATGCTAAATCTAGATCTGAATATTTCTTAGCTGAATTTTTTACCCTTGAACCAAAAACCCAGACTTTAATATGAGTAGAAATATTCTTAGATAAAATATTTTGTACGATCGCATACTGCTCTGCAGTAATATCAATTTTGCCTACCGACATTAGTTCATCCCTGAAGCTTCTGTAACAAGAATTTAGCTTCAATTAAAAATTCTGGTACCTGTTTAAAAACTTCAATAGCTTTTAGTTCATCATAGCCATGACTAGTTGTTCCACGTGCCTGGCGATAATTTCTCCAGACATCCCATCCGTGCAGTAATAAAGATTTTTCACTGCCGGAACGAATTAAATTTTGAAAGCTCATTTCATCAATTTCACCGGGATTAGCAGAACTAAGCTCTAAATGCCTTTTTAACATTTTCCAAGCTAATTCATAGGTATATTCAAAACGTTGAATACAAGCATCACGCATGAACTCGTTAGGAATTCTGGCATATTCTGTAAGAGCGGCTTCAAGTGAAGCTATGGCCTTTGCCAACGAGGTTAGATCTAGTTTCATTTGCTATTATCCGTGTTCACTCATAAGCATCAAGTATACCACCCCCCCTTGACCTGACAAGCATAACGTGTCAAATTCTAGGCTTATCCCCTAAAATCAAAGTTTGTGAGATGACTGTGGAAAAAGCGTTCGATCCTAAAACCGTAGAAAGTAAGTGGTGCGAGATCTGGGAACAAGGAGGGTTTTACGCACCAAATCCTAACGCAGCAAACAGCCCCTACTGTATTATGATTCCACCGCCGAATGTCACTGGCAGCCTGCACATGGGCCATGCTTTCCAAGATACTATCATGGACGCCTTAATTCGTTTCCACCGCATGCGCGGCTATAAAACTCTATGGCAAGTAGGGACCGATCATGCTGGTATTGCGACCCAAATGGTAGTCGAGCGGCAGTTACAAGAAAAAAATACTTCCCGTCATGACTTGGGCCGTGAGGCATTTGTCGAAAAAATATGGGAATGGAAAAAAGAATCTGGCGATACGATCACTAAACAGTTACGCCGCTTAGGTGCCTCTGTAGATTGGTCGCGCGAGCGTTTTACCATGGACCCAGGTTTATCTGCAGCCGTACAAGCAACTTTTATCCAATTATATCGTGAAGGCTTAATCTATCGCGGCCAGCGCTTAGTCAATTGGGATCCGGTGTTACATACAGCGATTTCAGATTTAGAAGTTGTTACTAGCGAAGAAGCTGGACATTTATGGCATATCCGTTATCCAATTCAAAACAGTAACCAATTTATAATCGTCGCGACCACTCGTCCAGAAACTATGTTGGGCGATACTGCCGTAGCAGTGCATCCAACTGATCCTCGTTATACTGATTTAATTGGCAAAAATATTTGCTTGCCGTTAACTGCGCGCGTGATTCCAATTATTGCCGACGAATACGTTGATCCAGCGTTTGGTTCTGGTTGTGTTAAAATTACCCCCGCGCATGACTTTAATGATTATGCAGTTGGCGAGCGACATAAGCTTGATAAAATCAACATTTTTACGATTGACGCCAAACTTAACCATAATGTGCCTAAGAAATATCAAGGCCTAGATCGTTTTGACGCGCGCGAAAAAATTATTCAGGATTTAACCGCTGCTGGCTTACTAGAAAAAACCGAGCCACATACGCTCAAATTACCACGCGGCGATCGCAGTCACAGCGTCATCGAACCATATTTAACTGACCAATGGTTCGTGAAAATCGAGTCGTTAGCTAAGCCTGCGATCCAAGCAGTAGAATCTGGAGAAATTAAATTTATCCCAGATAACTGGAGCAAGACTTACTTTGAGTGGATGCATAATATTCAAGACTGGTGTATCAGTCGTCAACTATGGTGGGGACATAGAATCCCGGCCTGGTATGATCAAAATGGTGAAATTTACGTCGGTGCCAATGAGGCCGAGGTACGCACACACTATAAATTAGACTCTAGTATTATTTTAAAACAAGATGAAGATGTATTAGACACTTGGTTCTCATCCGCATTGTGGCCGTTTTCGACTTTAGGTTGGCCAGAAAAAACTAGCGAGTTAGAACAATTTTACCCAACTAATGTTTTAGTTACTGGTTTTGATATAATATTTTTTTGGGTCGCCCGAATGATCATGTTTGGCCTCAAATTTACCGGTAAAATTCCGTTTAAACAAGTTTACATTCACGGTTTAATACAAGATCAAAACGGACAAAAAATGTCCAAATCTAAGGGCAATATTATCGATCCATTAGATATCGTCGATGGTATTAGCTTAGATGTGTTATTACAAAAACGTACCAAAGGCCTAATGCAACCGCAAATGGCACAAAAGATCGCGCAAGATACCAAACAGCAATTTCCTGAGGGCATACCTTCTTATGGTACTGATGCGTTACGTTTTACGTTTTGTTCGTTAGCTACTAACGGTCGTCACTTAAGATTCGATCTAACCCGACTCGAAAGCTATCGAAATTTTTGTACTAAACTTTGGAACGCCGCGCGCTATGTATTTATGAATAGCGAACAAGTAGACACTAATGCTAAAGCTGTTAATTTAATCGATCGTTGGATATTATCGCGTTGGCAAAATACTAAACAAAAATACCTGGAGAGCTTTGATAATTATCGCTTCGATTTAGCAGCCCAAGCAATCTATGAATTCACCTGGAATGAATACTGTGATTGGTATCTAGAGCTATCTAAACCGACTTTAAATAATACTAATCTAGATATCTCCATGGCTAACAGCACACGCGCGACTTTAAAGCTGGTCTTGGGCGAAATTTTGCAAGTATTACACCCAATAATGCCCTTTATTACTGAAGAAATATGGCAAAAATTTGGCACGCAAGAATATTTGATTACTCATAGTTTCCCGCTAGCAAATATTAATTTAATCGAACCAGAAATTGAAGCTACTGTTACGCAACTGCAAGCGATTATCATCGCGGTGCGCACTATTCGCGCCGAGATGAACCTCGCACCAAGTAAACCATTACCTATGCTAATTAATAACGCAAGTGTCACTGAGCAAGCCATGATTAATAAAAACTCTGACTTATTAATCAGCCTCGCTAAATTATCCAGTATTACTTGGCTACAAGCTACTGAACAGCCGCCTGCAGCTGCGACCGCCTTGGCTGGCAAGCTACAGATATTAATCCCGATGCAAGGCTTAATTGACAAAGATGCAGAAATCATTAGACTGAATAAAGAAATTGAAAAAATAAGCAAAGACTTAGCTAAAACCCATGAAAAGTTAGCCAACAGCGGGTACACGAATAAAGCCCCAGCGGAAGTAGTAGCCAAAGAGCGGCAACGCCTAGTAGAGTTGCAATCTGGTTTAAGTAAATTACAAGATGGCCTAGAAACAGTAATGAGGTTATAACTATTATGCTCACCAAGATTAGCAATAATAAAAAATACTTAGCCATTGGCGCAATAGCCTTAGTGGTAATTATTTACAGTTCAGTATTGCTGATTAGCAAATATCTTATAAATACTCAAGCGATTAAACAATTGTTGATCCAGCAAGTAGAAAGTAAATTACAACGTAAGCTTAATCTAGCAGATGATATAAGTTTTAGCATCAGCTGGGATTTCGCGCCCAATATAGAATTAAAAAATATTACTTTGTCAAATATGCCGAACAGCCGGCAAACACAAATGCTGCACGTAGCTTCGTTAAAAATTAAATTCAATTTATTAGAGCTGTTGTTTAAGCAAGTTCATATCAATTCTATAACATTATTTAAACCTATCTTGTATCTTGAAACTATACAAGGTGTGAACAACTGGGATTTTAATCTAGATACTAATAGCAACGCTGACAATACTGAAATTAATTTACACATCCGCGACATTAGCATCATAGATGGCGTAGTATCATATACAGACCATATCAATCAAATTCAAACCCTAGCTATCAGCAAATTAGACCTTAACGCTAATGCTAGCAACTCGATGTTTAATGGCACGTTACATGGCACGCTGAATAATATACCGTTACAATTTAGCGCTAATGCTAGTTTAGTTAGTAAAGAATGGCTCTTTAATTTAACCAAATTACAAATTAACAATAGCAGCATTGATGGCAAGTTATTAGTTAAAATGGAAAATAAGCAAGTTACTGGCGAGTTTAACGTCAGTAAACTTAATAGCGCTGATTTTGCCTCTAGCAACCAACACAATAGCAAGTCTAATGGCGAATATTCTGTACCTTCTATTGAATTACCAGTGGAGCAGTTAAAACATCTAGATCTTAACTTACGCTTAAATATAAAAGCACTAACTATGGCAAATTTAGCTATCAATGATTTAAAGATCGTCGCCATCACTAAAAATAATATTTTAAATATTAAGCTAGATCCCCCGGCTAATATAGCAAATGGCAACCTCAACCTAAATCTAAACTACAATCTAACCCCTCGCAACCCAAGTTTAGAACTAACTATAAAAACCAGTCAATTAAACCTTGAGATGCTCTTAAAAACAATATTGGGTAAATCGCCAATTACTGGCAGTAACTTAGAACTGCAAGCTAATTTCAAGAGCCGTGGTAGTAATCTAGCGGAGCTAGTAAACAATTTAGATGGCAAAATCTTAACCACTGCCGGACCTGGCCAATACTTAAATGCAAGCTCTAAGCTTGGCAATTTATTTAGTGATATACTAGGAGCAATGTTTACTATTGATAAACGCCAAGCAAGCACTGCTTTTACTTGCGCAGTAATAAACCTTAAAGTTAATAATGGCATAGCTAGTGCCAACAATGGTATCGCCTTGGAAGCTAGTACCGTTAATGTACTAGGTAATGGCAGGCTTGATTTACGCAATGGCCGTATTGATGTTAGCATCACCCCACAAAATATTAGTAAAAATCCGCTGGATGTTGCCCAATTTAATTTAGCACAATTAATTAAAATATCTGGTACAATTAGCAAGCCGACAGTTAATTTTGACCCTATGAGCTTATTAACTATGAATAACCCCTTAACTAAGAATGTCCTAGCAAAAATTGCAGCAGGTTTGCCTGGCGAATTAGCTGCTGCGGCCGAAAGTATTATGACACCTTCGCCAAACAACAATATTTCACCATGTAAAACAGCGCTAGAGCGCTAAACGGAGCATTAAATTGCATATTAGCTGGATAGAAGAACTTATTGACTTTACCTTTGGCTTTCTTGGTAAATATGCGAAGTGGCTTAACATTAAAGGCCGGCGCTTATGTTTTATAATCTGGATTGTCTGTGGCGTTTACTGGTTTGTGGTAGATCTGCAACGTGGTTTATATGCACAAGCGTTATTTTGCATACCAACGATGTGCTTCCAGGCCTACGGTTATTACGAATGGAAACGCAAACGTTTTGGTGAAGCTACAGACAACAGCACTAGTTACCAGCAATCGTCATTGCCTCTAGCAGCACCGAGCCAGTTATAACGCTATAGCGATGATCTAGATCATTCCCCACAGCCACTAAATTCGCATACATATCACGCAAGTTACCAGCTATCGTTATCTCTTCAACCGGATATTGCAACGAGCCATTCTCCACCCAAAATCCTGCCGCACCTTGTGAATAATCGCCTGTTACTAAATTAACCCCACTGCCAAGTAACTCCGTTACGATTAAACCGGTATGCATTTGTTTAATTAGCTGTGCTTGATCCGCAGTTCCAGGAGTAAGCGTACAATTATGCGCCCCACCAGCATTGCCGGTAGTCTGCAAACCTAAACGGCGTGCTGAGTAGCTACTCAATAAATAAGTACTTAACACCCCATCAGTAATAATATTTTTTTCTTGAGTGGCCACCCCTTCGTGATCAAACGGTGCACTACTTAGCCCTTTAGGTAAATGCGGATATTCTTTAATGTTAATAAATTTTGGTAGAATATCTTTATGCAAACAATCGAGCAAAAACGAACTTTTACGATATAAATTACCACCAGAAATAGCTGCTAATAAAGTATGCCAAAAGCTAGAGGCCATTTTTGGTTCTAGTAGTACCGGAGCTTTGCAAGTAGCTATTTTTCTCGCGCCTAAACGCGCGATAGTTTTTGCAGCAGCATTCGTGCCGATTTGGGTTAAATCTAACAAATCATTGAAATCTCGCGCCACGGCATAATCATAGTCGCGTTGCATACTGTCACCCACTTGGCCAATTACCGAGCAAGATACAGAATAACGGCTCGATGGATACGCAGCTAAAAACCCATCGCTGTTACCATAAACATAATATTGTTCGTGGGTACTAAAACTGCCACCCTCTGAATTAGTAATTCTTTTATCATAATTTAGGGCCGCGCTTTCACACTGCTTGGCATAATCTAAAGCTTGTTCGGCCGTGATTGCCGCAGGATGATACAATTTTAGATCTGGAATATTTTTCGCCAGTAATTCTTTATCAGCCAAGCCAGAATATGGATCCGGTTCAGTATAATCAGCTATTCTACATGCAGCTTTAATTGCTGCATCAATAGCTTCTGAGTTTAAATCAGTGATAGACACTGAGCCTTTGCATTGGCCTTTATATACGGTAATACCCAGAGATTTATCACGATTAAACTCGATAGTCTCAACCTCACCTAAGCGTACAGTAGCTGATAACCCTGAATCTAAACTGCCACCCACCGACACGGCAGTTACACCTGGTTGTGCAGTAGCTGCATTTAACATTTTGCTAACAATAGCTGTTAATTGCTGTTCATCAATCATCGTTATTACCCTTAATTATTTGCTATTGAATTTAAGCATTATGTTCAGTGCCACCAACCGTAATTTCGTCTACTAAAATTGTTGGTTGTCCTACGCCGACTGGTACGCTTTGGCCTTCTTTGCCACACACACCTACACCTGTATCTAGCTGTAAATTATTGCCTACCATACTCACTTTAGTCATAACTTCTGGGCCACTACCAATTAAAGTCGCGCCCTTTACTGGTCGAGTAATTTTGCCATTTTCAATCAAATACGCTTCGCTAGCACTAAATACAAACTTACCAGAAGTGATATCTACTTGACCACCAGAAAAATTTACAGCGTACAAGCCACGTTCAACCGAAGCAATAATTTCCGCTGGATCATATTTGCCAGCCAACATATAAGTATTCGTCATACGTGGCATCGGTACATGCGCATAAGATTCACGTCGACCATTACCAGTAGATTTAGTGCCCATTAAACGCGCGTTTAATTTATCTTGCATGTAATTTTTTAAGATGCCATTCTCGATCAAGGTAGTACATTGCGTCGGCACGCCCTCATCATCGACGTTAAGCGAGCCACGCCGCCCCGGAATCGTACCGTCATCTACTACGGTACAGTGAGTACTAGCCACTCGTTCACCCATCCGCCCTGAGAAAGCGGAGCTTTTTTTACGATTAAAATCGCCTTCTAAGCCATGGCCAACTGCTTCGTGTAAGATAATTCCTGGCCAGCCGGCACCTAATACTACTGGCATATTGCCAGCGGGCGCTGCTATCGCATCTAGATTAACTAACGCTTGGCGTACCGCCTCACGCGCATAACTTAAACCTAAGTCTGCCTTACTAAACATCGTGTAATCTAAGCGCCCGCCGCCGCCATACGATGCTCGTTCGCGTCGCCCATTATGCTCGGCTACCACACTAACGTTTAAACGCACCATAGGCCTTACATCCGCTGCAAACGTACCATCACTAGCAACGACTAACACCACATTATGTGAGCCTGATAATGAGACTATAACTTGATTAATCCGCGAATCAATACGCCGCGCTTCTTGATTTATGCTATGCAATAAAGCAATTTTATCTGCATCTAATAATGAATCTAACGGATTATCTGGTAAATATAAATTGTGCGGGGTGATTAATTTATTATTCCAAGCTTTAAGCTGGCTATTGCTGCCTGCTAAGGCTATAGTGCGAGCCGCGCTAGCTGCTTGCTCAAGCGCTGGCAGGACTATATCGTCCGAATAGGCAAACCCAGTTTTCTCACCACTTAGCGCCCTAACCCCCACCCCATGGTCAACGCTATAACTAGCATCTTGAATAATCCCATCTTCTAAGGTCCAAGATTCAGCCCGTGAGCCCTGGAAATACAAATCGGCGCTATCCACGGCATGACCTAGAATACTAGATAAAATTTTTTCCAATTCAGCATCATGCAAGCCTGCAGGATCTAACAACACTTTACGCGCTAATTCTATATTATTGCTCATAATTAACTGGACCATAAATAATACAAGCCTCGAGTCTAAAGCCTGCCTTACAATTTTGCAATCCAGTTATATACTTAACACTGGGGGTTTAAACTGTGCGTAAACAATTTTTGACCTACATTCTATTGGCTATTAGCTTGGTAGGTCTGAGCATCTGGCCTTTAAACGCTGCTGCGGCAGAGGAAAACTGGCCAACGATTATTCAGCAGTTAGAAGCTGCCCGCGCTACAAATAATGCCGATACAAAAATTAACAGCTCACTGGCTACAGCATATAATAATTATGGCCTGACTTTTGCTCATCAAAAACAGTGGCAACAAGCAGAAATTTATTTACAAAAAGCCGCAGCCACTGATCCGAGCAATAATAATATACGCCTGAATCTAAGCAACATTTATTTTGAACATGGTTTTGAATTATTTCAATCGCCAGATAGTAATGCATTTGGTGGAAGTTCGCATAGCCAAGCAAAACAGCTAGCCACACAAGCAATTGAATTTAATCCTAATAATATTAACGCTATTCTATTGTTAGGCGACATAGAATACATGAACCAAAATATGCAAGAGGCACAGGCTAGTTGGCAAAAAGCCTCGCTATTAGCGCCACAAAACCAACAAATAAAACAGCGGCTAGATAAAATTTCTCGGGAAGCAAACACTGAGAGCGGTATGCAAGATAGATATAATACTTATTTTATTATAAAAATTAATCGCGACTCCGATAATATCCCAGGCTTTGATATTAGCGCCTCGTTAGATGCTGCCAGAATAGCCGTCAGCAATGACTTCAATTACCTGCAAAAACATAAAATTCCGGTAATAGTTTATAGTGTTAGCGAATATCAAAGCACTCTTAAAGACGCGCCAGAATGGTCCGATGGAGCGTATGATGGCAAATTACGCATCATCTTGTATAAAAATCGCCCGAATTTTAAACAAGTCAACAGTACTATCGTGCATGAATATACGCATGCGGTAATTGCCGATCTTACCGATAACAACTGTCCACGCTGGTTCAACGAAGGCATCGCTAAATATGAAGAATATAAACACGGTGTTAAGCCATTAATCAGCGTGTTAGCCATGGCATACAATACTAATAATCTCTTAGCTTGGGACCAAGTCGATAACGCATATTTGTCTAGTAGTAAGTCCGAAGTGTTATTAGCGTATGAACAGTCGTTTAGTTTTGTTTATTATATCGTCGATAAGTATGGCATGTCTAAATTAGTATATTTATTAAATTCTTTAAGTAGCAAACCAGACTTTGCCGACGCATTTGCCAAAACATATGGCGTGCAATTAGTCCAAGTACAAAAAGATTGGAAGTTTTGGGTGGCAAATTATATAGAAACCTGGGCTGAAACGCCGACACCAATAGTAGATTAACTTCAAGATAAACGTAATCTTTTATTGGTACTTGAATATTCACTCTCTACTGATTCTGATTCTAAGTCATTATGCTCGACATCTGCAACTGCATCTTGCACATTATCAGGACTATTTAAGAATTCTAAAACCGCAGCATATTCCTCAGAATCAGATTCAGCACTAATACCAGATTCTTTGAGCAAATTACAATAATCTAATTCTAACAGCAAGTTTTCCTGATATAAACTTTTACATTTAGCTGTTAAGCTGTTGTTATCTTCAATAATTTCCTCAATTGTTTTTTGGTCGACTCTGTGTTCTTCTTTATAAATATCAACTACCACTTCTAACTCTGCATTTCTAAATTTTAATTTTTCTATTTCTTGTTTTAATTGCTCTTGGTACAGGTTGGTCATACGCGTTGTATCTACCATAACCGCAAGAATTTCAGGCATTTTTTTTAAATTATTTTCCAACTGTAATAGCTGGTCTTCAGGGAACATAACTCAATTCCTTATGTACTTACTACTCTACAGGCTGATCTAGATCACCAGCATCATCGCTATTTATGCTAAAATTCCAATTTAAATTTTTATACTCACCCTGTGCATCTAATGGCACAATGGGGTACTTAACGATATCAAAAAATGGTGAATAATCAAAATCGCTAGGCGTGTATAAATTATAGTTACGCTCAATCAATTCTAATTCTGCTTTCTCGTTCTTACGGATTATCGGTAAAATTGGATAATTAACTGATTGAAAGGCACTGGCGATCATCGACGAGCAAATATCTTTGGTTGGCTGCAGCGCATTATGTTGAAACAAAGAAGAACGCCACTTGCGCGGAAATAAGCCCCAGGGGAACAAAAAGCGCGCTAGATCTAATAAATGCTGGATATCATACTTGCGTCCAATCCGATCGATGGCAAAGTATATAATTTTTTGTGCAGCAACTTTATTCAAACCACGCGGGCGTAAAATTCTGACATGATCTAATTTATATTTTGCTAGCGGTGAAACTACGGTACCTAGACCTATTTCGCTCTCGATTAATAATTGCGTATCGGCCGGTAAATTTCCTAGTCGCGCAACCCTACTTCTATATTCTGTATCTTTTATGTCATCTAGTGTGCCAATATACAGTGCCGCATGCGACCAGGGACTTTGGGTCACGTGCTTAATAATCAGACTAGCACGACTACGGCCTTCGATTAGCAATATGTCACAAGGCAAAAGCTCTTTGCAAACGCTAGCATAGTCACTAAGATAAGCCCGCTTTGGCGGTGCTTCTACTAGTAACCATTTACTAATGTCTTCTATGACCCATTCGGCAAATCTACGCATTGCTATATTATAGACTATATAAAATTAAAGCTTCGCCAAACAACTATCTATTATCGCCTTAGTTTTCTCAATTACACCCTGATCATGCGCTAACGAAACAAACCCAGCCTCAAACGCCGATGGTGCCAAATACACGCCGTTGTCTAACATTAAATTAAAAAATTTATAAAATAATTTTTGTGCTGGATCATCGACAAAACTAAAGCCAAACACGCTGCCGACGTAATTAACTTGTAATTTAATGCCGTATTTTTCTGCGCTATGCGCAAAGCCTTGCACTATTTGTGCACAAGCTTGTGCTAATTGCGGATATACGCCAGGTTTTTGTAATTCTTTTAAGGTCGTCAAGCCAGCCGTCATAGCTATTGGATTACCTGATAAAGTGCCAGCTTGATACACAGACCCTAGTGGCGCTAGATGCGCAAAAATTTCTTTACGCCCACCAAATGCACCAACTGGCATACCGCCACCGATAATTTTGCCTAAACAAGTAATATCCGGGGTAATTTTATATAATTCTTGCGCACCGCCTAAGCTTACTCTAAAGCCAGTGATTACTTCATCAAAAATTAATAAGCTGTTGTATTGATCACACAGCGCCCGTAATCCAGCCAAAAATCCAGTTTGTGGCAAAATCAAGTTCATGTTTGCGGCAATCGGCTCGACTATAATCGCCGCAATATCTGCACCATGCGCAGCAAATATCTCCTGGGTAGCAACTAGATCATTATACGGTGCAACTAACGTTTGTTGTGCAGTAGCGCTAGTTATGCCAGCACAACCAGCAAGCCCCAAAGTTAAAAGTCCCGAACCAGCTTTTACTAACAACGAGTCACTATGCCCGTGATAACAATTATCAAATTTTAAAATTTTGTTTTTGCCGGTAAAACCACGCGCCAGTCTGATGGCACTCATGGTCGCTTCAGTACCAGAACTAGTCATACGTACTTGTTCGATTGAGGGCATTAATTGGGTAATTAGCTCAGCAAGTTCTACTTCTACCGCAGTCGAAGCGCCAAAAGTTAGGCCATATTGCACAGCATGTTGTACCGCTGTTACTATTGCAGGATGGGCATGACCAAGAATTAACGGCCCCCAAGAACCAACGTAATCTATATATTGCTGATCATCTTCGTCAAATAAATATGCACCTGAACCACGTTTAAAAAATACCGGCTGGCCACCAACGGCTTTAAAAGCTCTAACGGGAGAGTTTACTCCCCCGGGAATTACCGCTTGCGCACGCTGCATTAATACTTTTGATTTTTCTAGTAACCTAGCCATTATCGCTCATTATTTAAGCATATTTTCCATACTTAAAGTTGTCGCCGTAGACTCGTCACTGGCTGCTGCCGCAGTATTACCTAATTGCGAGTTAATTGCTGCGCGCAACTTAAATGCTTTCGCATTTTTCGGCGAATGCTCAATCACGTAATTGGCATCGTCTAAAGCTGATCTGGCATCACCTAAATTTAAACTCATAATTGCCCGCCGGTAATACGCTTCGGTCAGCCGATCGTTTGCTTCAGCAGCATCTGTATCTTCGTCATCAGCTTGATTAAACTCTATAGCTTTATCATAATCTGTTTTGGCTTCTTTGAGCTTCTTTTGTCGCTCATACAAAGTGCCACGATTAAAATAAGCTTTACCGTATTTAGGATTTAGTTTTATCGCCTGAGCATAATCTCTGAGCGCAGACATAAGGCTACCTTGTTCTACATACACTAAACCACGACTATTAAAGATCTTGGCATCATCTGGCCTTAGAGATTGCACTGCATCAAAATCTGCAATCGCTGCATCAAAATTTAACTTTTTGACATTCATCAAAGCACGATTAAATAAGGCATTGGCATTTTTCGGGCTAATGCGCAACACTTCGTTATAGTCAAGAATTGCTGCCCCATACTGCTGCTCTTTCTGATACGCCAGTGCCCGTAAATAAAAAGACTCTAGATCGTTAGGGCTTTTAGCAATATTAGCGGTTAAAGTTTTAATTAACTCTTGGGTGGGAGTGCCGGCTGGCAGTTTAGGCTGCTCATCATCAGTAGCAGCAGCAGAGTTATCAGCAACTTGTTCAGCACTGCTACTGTTACTAGCGCCAGAACTAGTTTTGAATTTAGGCCAAATTACCAGCCCCGCAACAGCAAGCCCCGCAACTAATATTATCCCTATAAGTTTTTTACCCATGATGCCCCTCGGTTATCCAATTGTAACGATTCTTACGCCGTAAGTTGCCACTACACACTAAAAACATTTCTAGTGCGAACTCTAGGGCTTTCTCACGCCAGGTAAAAGTCGCGCCAAAATTTCTCTCAAATTGTCCTTCGCGAATAGTTTTATCAAAAAAAACGTTATATTCACCTTTAAAATCCATCACTAACCAACGAGTTTGTAAAATCTCTGGCGATTGATAAATCAAATCACCATACTCTATCGTTTCAGTTTTGGCGCAATGCCCTAAGGCCATCGCTTTCTGTAGCTGCGAGTAATACTCTTGCCATTTCTTCACCACGGCAATACTAACTCCCTATATGACTGATTTTTCCATGACACTGCTTATATTTACGGCCCGAACCACATGGGCATGGATCATTCCGTCCAACTTTTGGCTGCTCGCGCACATAAGGGTGTTCATGAATTTCACTAGCCTGCTCTTGCTCGGCAGTGGGATTAGTAATAATTGTTTCTGCTTGATCATGATGAAACTGTAACTTAGTAGCTTCTTTACGCATACCTTCATCTACTGCGCTAACGTCTGTTTCAGACTGTACATGAATCTTCGCCAACAACCCTACCACTTCACGCTTAATAGCCTCTAACATACCAGTAAACAGCTCAAACGCTTCACGTTTATATTCTTGCTTAGGATCTTTTTGTGCGTAACCTCGCAAATGAATACTTTGCCGCACATAATCCATAGTAGCTAAATGCTCTTTCCAATTGCTATCTAATACGTTGAGCATAATCACTTTTTCTAAATGCCGCATATTAGCTGCACCAACTTGCTGTTCTTTAGTTTTATGTAGCTGTAAAAAAATCTCTACAATACGTTGCTGCAAACTTGCCGCATGTAAGCTTTTATCATTACTTAACCACTGTTGTATTGGTAATTTCTGACCAAATTCTTGCTCTAGGCATTGTTCTAAATCTGCAATTTGCCACTGCTCTTCGATACTCTGTGGCGGAATGAATTCTTGCACGACTGAAGTTATTACATCTTGCTGCATTTGCTGAATCGTGGCAGAAACGTCTTCAGTTTCCATCAGTTCATTACGCTGCTGATAGATCACCTTGCGTTGATCATTAGCCACGTTATCAAACTCTAATAATTGCTTACGGATATCAAAATTATGGCCTTCAACTTTGCGTTGAGCATTTTCTACCGCTCGCGTAACAATACCAGCAGTAATAGCTTCACCTTTTTCCATACCTAATTTGCTCAGGAAAGACGACAAATTATCAGAAATAAATATGCGCATTAGATTATCACGAATCGACAAGTAAAAGCGGGTGCTGCCAGGATCACCTTGCCTACCAGAACGACCGCGTAACTGATTATCAATCCGTCGTGATTCATGCCGCTCGGTACCGATGATATGCAGACCGCCAGCAGCTAATACTTCTGCATGACGCTGCTGCCATTGGGCTTTTAATTGGTCTAGATCAATAGTTTGGCCTTCGGCTAATAAAGCTTTCTGTTTATTGATTTCAGATTCTAAGTTACCGCCCAACACTATATCAGTACCACGACCTGCCATATTAGTGGCTATAGTAACTTTACCAGGACGTCCAGCCTCAGCAATAATTTCTGCTTCTTGTTCATGAAATTTAGCATTTAATACTTGATGCGTAATATTTTTCTTTTTTAACAAACCGGATAAAAACTCTGAAGTTTCAATCGAAATAGTACCAACTAATACTGGCTGTTTACGCTGCACACAATCTTGAATATCTTCGATAATTGCTGCAAATTTATCTTCTTGATTTAAATAAATTAAGTCCGGCAAATCTTGACGCTGATTAACCCGATTCGTAGGAATAACCACTACTTCCAAACCATAAATTTGCTGAAATTCAAATGCTTCAGTATCTGCTGTACCAGTCATGCCGGCTAATTTATCGTATAAGCGAAAATAATTTTGGAAAGTGATCGAGGCTAGAGTTTGATTTTCACTTTGAATAGGCACGCCTTCTTTAGCTTCAACCGCTTGATGTAAACCCTCAGACCAACGACGCCCAGGCATGGTGCGACCGGTGTGCTCATCGACAATTACCACTTCGTTATTGGTAACTATATATTCAACATCGCGCTTGTATAAGCTATGCGCACGTAATGCCGCATACACATGATGCACTAAACTAATATTTTGCCCATCATACAAGCTGGCATTCGCCTGTAACAAACCACTTTTGGCTAATAATTCTTCTACTTTTTGATGCCCGTCTTCAGTTAAAAACGCTTGTTTACTTTTTTCATCCAACGCATAATCACCGGGACCATCTTTTTCCTGCTGCAAAGTCAATTGCGGGATCATTTTGTTAATTTTCATGTACAGTGCAGAGCTATCTTGATCGGCACCAGAAATAATTAACGGTGTACGTGCTTCATCAATTAAAATCGAATCTACTTCGTCGACTATGGCATAAGATAATCTACCCTGCATTCTTTCTTTGGCAGAAAATGCCATGTTATCGCGCAGATAATCAAAACCAAATTCGTTATTGGTACCATAAACTATGTCACAAGCGTAAGCTGCCTGTTTTTCCGCTAGGCCCATGCCATGTACCACTACACCCACCGTTAAGCCTAAGGCAGAATATATCGGTGTCATCCAGGTTGCATCGCGGCGCGCTAGGTAATCGTTTACGGTAATAATATGCACACCATAACCAC
>JACCDN010602404.1_pt1 | contig 15871 bp, 12 predicted proteins | sample 7441691 | NCBI WGS metagenome assembly JACCDN01 (sample SAMN15323439, study PRJNA562643) | freshwater metagenome | isolation source: river surface water | place: USA:Blue River Watershed | collected 2017-08-16
AAATTAATTAAGCAAAAATAATTTGCCAAACCTAACCATTTGTTTGTAGTTCCATCGTTTAAAGATACATAGGCTGCAGCGCCATAAAACAGCACCTGCCCAACAAACGTAAATACGTAAAAATCTCCACCGCCGGTGAGCAGGCCATTGGCAACAAAGGCTAGCACCATTGGAATAAACGCTAAGTAGCGAAGGAGTTTATGGGATGTAAGCTGTAGGCTAAAGACACCGTATTTAGAAGGGTTAAATAAATGCTTCATGTCAAACATGGCCCAATAGGCACGTAAGGATACCCGCACTCGCATACGAAACTCTGATTGCGAGCTGCTTAGGGATTCTTCATTTAATAGCGCATCTTCGCAGTAGATAACGCGCTTACCTTGCGTGACTACTTTTAATGGCAATACAAAATCTGGCAACTGGTCTGCATTCATGGGTTGATAGAGTTCTTTGCGAATTGCATCTACTCCACCATCTACACCCACCACTGAAGAAATTTGCGCTTCAAGCGCACGCAGGTGGTTTTCATATTTCATGTAGGCGCTACAACCATCGCCAATGACATTGCCTTCTTCATTAACGTATACCATTTTGCCAGTGACATAGCCCACGTCTGGATCGGTAAAACATTCCACCAACTTTTTAATGGTATTTGATTGATAGTGGCTGTTTGCATCTGAAAAAATAACGATTTCGCCGCTAGCCTGTGGCATTGCAAGATTTAACCCTGAGGTTTTGCCTTGCCTTGGAACTTGGCGCACCAGCCTTACGCGCGAATCTTGCGCAGCTATGCTATTTACAATGTCGTCTGTACCATCTTCGGATTCATCGGAAATTACGATTATTTCCAGAAGCTCTGCAGGGTAGTCTTGTGCTAATTTATTTTCGATAGTGCCCTTAATAACTTTGGCTTCGTTAAATGCCGGAATCAATACAGTTACTTTGGGGGCGTAGCCTAACTGCTCTGATTTTTTTACCGGATTTTTTGGCAGCACGCGCAGCAGTAAAGGGTAGCCGATGTAAATGTAAAATAATAAAAATACAGATAACCAATATACGATATACATAAATAACCTTATTCCGATTTCAATTTATTGGATTCATTGACAAGCTCTTGCTCACTATTTTCACAGCGCTCATTTTCGCACTCTGCCTGTAGCGTAAATATAGTGAAATGCATGTTCCCCTTTAGAAGGGCAGAGACTTGATAAAATTTTGCCTGATTCAAATTGAGCGCGCGACGCCCCCCCACCACAAACCATTGAACCTGCATGAGTGTTTTGCCTGTTAGTTTGTTGCCAAACACTTGTAAGCGTGCAGGTTTATTTTGAACAGAGAGTGTTTTAGCGTGCACTTGCACCCACTCTTCAGGATTGTACATTTGTGAAATGTAGGGAACTAATTGCTCCCCCATTGTTTGGGGTAGGTATTCATTTATTTGAATAGCAATATGATTTTGTAAACTTTGAAAATTGTATTGCCTGGTAGATTTTGGAACTCTAATTTCCAGCGGCATTTTGAGCAAGCCATGATATTCCGCGTCATTTATTGCATAGGGTTGATGCGGCTTTACCGGCCACTGAGCCAGTAGATAAATTGCAAGAGGAGCCATAAGAAGCATGCTGAGGGTTAACGCAAGCTTTTTGGTCATTTGCTGCCCCCACAGATTACGGAATTCGCCATCCGCTTGTGGGTTGCTCGCTTTCACTACAGGGGAGAAATAAATCGCAATAAAACACACGATTGCAAACAGCACCCAACCAAAAGCCTCATGATCTTCCATCAGTGAGCTTTTCATTTCTGTGGTGTAGCCAATACAGATCAACAGAAAAATGCGTATCCAATTTGTGATGAGGCCGAGCGAAGCGGCAACCAGTAAACACACTAGTAAGCCTTTCTCTTTATAGCCGTTCAAGTAACTCACGGTGTGCGCTAAGCATAACGAAATGATGAAATAACGTAAGCCGGAGCAGCCATCTGCAATAACTATGTGGCCGGATGGAATTTGTATATTGTTGCCATTTATTAATGCGGGTAGATTTATTGCTCTGACCATTTCAGCAACAACAGCACTACTTAGGAAAACCAAGTGCCCGTTTATAAAATCCCAAATTGGAATTACATATATTGGAAGAAGGAGTAGGACTCTATGTGCCCAAACGGTTTTTACGCCATAGACTAGCGTTAACGCGGTAATGAAAATGGGCATGAGCAGCAACTCATGCAGAATCTTTACTTTGACAACATAAAACAAAACCCATAAAAGTACGCATAACATTAATAGCGGTGCGATAAAAAAACGCTCTCCCGATATTTTTTCTGCATTCGCCCAAGGCAATGTTTTCCATAAAAAATACACGAACATCGCGGCCACAGGAATTCCGTGCGACTGTGATTGATCCCATATTGTCCAAACTGCAAAAAGATCGCGAAATGATGGGTAAAAAAGTAGAACAATTAAAGCCAATATTGCTAGGGGCACATATTGGGAAATTTTTGGTGATGCCATTGTTAACTTCCGCTCACTCAATCTTAATTGCATTTATGTAAATGTAAGGCTTAAAAAAAATCAGGTGACTCTTTGGCCACCTGATCAGCTCACACTTTAATGACTTGGATTACTTGGCCTTCGCTTTTGCGGCGGCGTGGTGCGCTTTAATTTCAGCATTTTGAGGGTCTAAATTAAGTGCCCGCTCTAAAATTTCTAACCCTTCTTGAACTCGGTTGCTTTCAACAAGAATCCAACCATAGGTATCCATAATTGATGGGTTATTACCTGCCAGCTCATAGGCCCGCTTTCCGAGCTCCAATGCTTTAGGATTTTTTTGCTCATAATAAATCCACGCCAAATTATTCAGTGCCACGGCCATATTGGGAGCAAGCTCGATAGTTTTTTCGTACCACTTGATGGCTGACGCCATATCTTTCGATTCTTGAGCCTTCATTGCTTTAATCAGCGGTGGACGAGGTGCTTTTGGCAATTTGGCAGCCCAATCATCTGCAAACTTATCGGCCTCTGCAGTTTTACCCACTTTCATGTAATTGGTAAAAATTGTTTCTGCAACTATATCCAGTGGCTTTTTCTTCCACGAACTCATGTATAGCTTTTCAGCCTCATCGCTCTTGCCTTCCGCTGTGCGAATAATGGCTTGCAAATAATCGTACTCAGCCAACACATCTTCTGACTTGGAAAATTGGTCTAATAGCTTTTGCGCTTCAGGTATATTTTTTTGTGCAATCTCTACTTCAATTACACTGGCTAATATGCCCATATTGGCAGGAAAGAGATTTAACGCCTTAAGCATTGAAATTTTTGCATCGGCCAAGTTTCCTTGGGTTTTTAGATTTACACCATTTTTCATGTAAAGATCTGACGCAACCTGCTTAACATTTATTGCACCTGCACTGCGCTCCATTGCAATTTCTATGTGCTTTATTGCATCAGCGAACTGGCCTTGTGTGGCAAGAACTTGCGCTAAAACTACGGACGGGTGCCACTTTTCTGTCTTGCCTTCTAATTCTGCAAGAAATGCAATCGCTTCTTTCGCGCGCTTTAATTCCTGAATTTGCGCCAACCATGAACCGTAGGCGGCTACTTGTGTAGGATCTTCTTGCAATAAAGATTGCCACGCAATAACTGCTTTCTGAGGCATTTTCTGAATTTCGAAAAGCTGCGCCAAGCCCGCATATGACAAGGTTTTTTCTGTATTACCTTTGGTAGCTAAGGCTTTCTCAAATGAGGCTTGCGCGCCCGCATAATCCTTTTGAGTTATTTTGTACCAACCTTCCAAGAAAGTTCCACGCGCATTGTTGGGAAAGTCTCGTTGGTATTTGGATATTTCTTCTTTTACTTCCGCCGCTCTATCCTCTGCCAAAAGCGCTTTGAGGTAGGCTTGCTGCATGAATAAATCTTGGCGATCTTCTTCGTATCCCTTTTTTAACTGGGCAATAGCTTGTTGATTGTTTTTCATTGCTAAAGCGCGTTTGGCCAATGCCAAACGGAGCCTTTGTTGCTTAGGATTTAACGCGAGACTTTTCTCAATAACTTTTTCGCCCTCTGCGCTAACGGGATCCAAATCCAGTAGAGCGAGACCATAGGTTGCAAGGATCTCAGCGTTGTTAGGCTGGCTCTCTACGGATTGCTTTAACAGCTTTACCGCTTCATCCATTTTGTTATTGCGATATTTCGCGAGCACCGCCGCTTGAATAATGCTTGTACTTGCGGTTTCCGGATCGATAAATTTATCAAATAATTCTATCGCTTGCTTATCTTGCCCCTGTTGATACTGAACTAAACCCAATAGCATTGCGGTGTTTTTATCTTGCGGGTATTGCTCGCGCATTTCATCCAGAATTTTCTCTGCTGCAGAAAACTTACCTTGCCGATAAAATTCCATTGCCTCAGTGAATTTTTGCTGTGCTGCCTTACTCTCTGGGTTCGCATCAGCCAGGATCTTTTGATAGCGATATGCCTCGGCAGTTTTACCTTGTAGTATTAGCGTTTGAGTAAGCTGGCCCAGCACTATTGCTTTGTCCATAACCATTACGTCGGTATTGGGCAACAACGCTAATGCTTTGGTGTAGTAATCCTCACTATTTGCCAACTGATTTTGTCTTTGTGCGAACTCGCCAAGCAATATCAATGTGCGAACGCTCTTTGAGTCACTTTTGTTAAGCAGATCTAATTTAACTTGGGCCTCCTCTAAACGCCCTTGAGCCATTAGATATTCCGCCTCCAAAAACATTGTTACGCTTTTTTGGTCAGGATATTTCGCCAAACTTTCCATAGCACTGTCGTAGGCTTTTTTGTCACCCAGATAGATTGCGCTACGTGCAATCAATTCGTGCTTTCTCGCACGTTGACTTGCGTCTTCCTTATATTTTTCCAACAGATTCAGCGCAGACCGAAATTTTTTCCCTTGAACATATGCCTCAGCCAGTTCAAGCGTTACCGCTGGGAGATCCGTAACGATTGGTTCAAGAACTTTTTGTGTAGATCCATTAGCGCCAATTTGATTATTTATTTTGGCAAGAGTGATATAACCTTGCGGATCTTTAGGATCTTTTTGGATAGCATTTTTTGCTTCCAACATGGCGGCGCGAAATTGGCCTTGCTCCTGATATGTTGCAGCAGAACGATTATAACGTGCCACCTCTTGAGCAACGGCGGCGCTATCATCTTTACAACCCGACATAAAAATGCCACTCATCAATATTGTGAGCACCAAAGCACTTGCAGAGGTTTTTGATGCGACAATTTTTATAGGTTGATTATTAATTTTCATTTTATTTACCTTTCCTGTAGAGGCGCCTAACCAATTCCAGCATTAAAAAGAGTAAGAAATACTTAGCCCTGAAATATTTTCATCGTAATTTTTAAGTAAATCGTTTGAAGAGCGATCTTCAGTTTTATGATATACACTTAATTTTAAATCTTTTAGCACCGCATAATTGAATGAAACTCTGGTTTGAACAACATCAAAATCATCTTGCAAGACCGAGTTATCAAATGAACGTTCGTGTTTACTGGCATCTATATTCAGCGTTGCAGCGCGAGAGAATCGATAACTAAATTTAGCTCCTACCCCCTGATCTGAATTATTATTTTGCGACAGTGCGCTAAAGTCCTCTTTGTTTTTGACCGCAAACAACATAAATTCACAGCGTTCACAAATTGCTTGTGTGGTCCAGCTTATTTCTGACACCTGCATGTTTATTAAATCGATGCCTAAAGACTTGGAATCAAGCCCATCTTGATCACTTGCGGATTTAGGGCGACCAAAAGAGGTATCTTCAATTCGCTGCTCGATTGAAACTCTTATGTTGTTATTGCCTGACGTATAACTCAGTTCGGCTTGGTAAGAAGGATTTGAAAAGCTATCGCCACCGCTTTTAGGTGTTGCGCGGTTCTGCCCCACCTTTACGAGATATTGAAGCTTATTTAATGTTACGCCATAAAGGGCGCTAACACTTTCATAGGTATAATTAAGATCAGGAACTGCGGCAAAGTCAGTTTCGCTTCGCTCTGCAATAACCTGAATGCGATCAACCGGCGTGATTCCGCGCTCCCACGCTATATTCAAACCCTTGCGTTGCGCTTTTCTACTATCGTCATCGCGATAGCTTGACTCCATAGCGGACGCTTTAAATAAAATTAAATTCGCGTTTCTAAGCTGCAACTTGTAGCTTGGCTCTGCGACGAGCAAGGTTCGCTCATCGCGATTCTTATTGATATTGATTGCATCTGGCGTATTTAAGAGAGAACTTCTTGTGTGAGCCAAGAGCAAGCTCAACGGCTGATTTTCATTACCGAGAATAAACTCTGTCTTACCTTCTAAGGTTGTATAGCCTTCTTGAGAATCTTCCAGATATTCTTCCCGCATTACATCGTAATTCGAGGTAAGCAGCATCCACTGATTCTTGAAGTGTGCGTTTAACCCACCCGAATAAATATTTTGCCGCTCTTCTATTTTTTCACTTTCCAGCGATTTACGCGTGGCATTATCACTTAGCTCAGACGCGAGCGATAAATTCATGTCGATGCCATTAGTTTCTGCCAAAGCAGTACTCGACATAACTAATACACATGATAATTTGCGGGCATGACTTTTCATGATTGGAACTCTACGCATCGGTACTAATTGTTAAAGACAAGCCCAGCGAATTTTTCTTTGCCAACAGCGTCTACAGCGGCAAGCACCTCATCAGTAACTGCTTTACCGTATGGCACCACCAAGAGAGCATGATCGCAATATTGCGCCAAGATTCTGGCCTCGGTTGTTTGCTGAATGGATGGTGCGTCCAGAACTATAAAGCGGTCTGGATAACGGTTTTTGATTTCTTGAACGAGAATTTCCATACGCTTTGAATTAAAGAATTCTGCGGCAGATTCACTTGATCCGCCTGACGGAATAACTCTAAGACGTTCAATGCCGCTGGGATAAATAATTCGCTTTAATGGAATACTAAAATCTGACAAGTATTGCGTAAGCCCTAACTCAACCGGCGTCACTATGTAACGCTCAGCAGCCGATGCATAAGGATTACAATCGACATACAACGCGGTTTTTTGCGGATCGAGCGCGAAAGTTGCGGCCAAATTAAATCCAAAGAAGCTCGACCCGCCCTCGCTAGCGACGGATGCCACAAGTACTACGATGTTGTCAGATTTACTTTTCTGTAAAAGCTTAATTCTAACTTCACGGAAAGAGTTGAGCAGATCTCTTTGCCTCATTCCGACAAAAACTACTTTTCTTTCATAGAGCTCATCCTGTGTCCATAGCGCAGGGATTGCCATATTTTTAATCTGTTCGCGCTTGCGGTGCTCTTGCACTGCAGCTTTGACCAAACCTTCATCGGTCTCAGTCAAACCATCATCGACACTTTCGATTAGTTGCCGAAGGTTATGCTCTTTACTGTTATCCATCAAATCACCTTAGCCTTTTGCAACTTGCCAATAGATGGCAATGGTTAGATAGGCAGCCATCGCCAGTGTCGATACCGCCAAAATAGCCAACATATCTTTTTTAAGTAGGCGCTCCCCAAGCTGTGAGTGGTAGTGAGGGATAACGCCAATAAGTTCAATTTCTTCTGGCAACTGCTTTTGAAGTGCGCGCGCAGAACGGATATGCGGATCCAACATAACGTAAGCAAATAACAGCCCAATCGGAAGCAAAAATGCCAACAACGGGCCGAGAAGAGCAAAATGAATAAAATTTATACCCGTAGGCTTGATAGGAAAGGTTGCCGGTTCCTGGATTCGATAGCTAACACCTTGCCCTTCAATGTCCAACGTCATCGACAAGCGAGCTTGTCCTTTTCTCTGAAGCATTTCCTCGTATTGTTTGCGTGTTACATCATAATCACGAGTTAACTCTGAAAACTGTGCTTGGTTGGAGGCAACTCGTTCAGCACGCTCATGCTCCTGAACTTGTAAACGCACTAACGATTCCATTCGACGTTTGTGAGTGCGCAAGTCCAACTCGGCAACAGATAGCTGTTTTCTAAGCTCTTCATACAATGGGTTTTCAACTTTTTCCGTGTTGCCGTAAACCTCTCCTGACGCTTGCTTTTTGCCTATTGCGGCATCTAATTCAGAAATTTGGGCGCGTAACGCAACTATATCTGGGTAACCTTCTTGGTAGGTCAATAGCAACTGTTCGAGTTGGCCATTCAAAGATTGGCGTCGTTGTTTCATCTCGTCCACTTGGCCCTTGGCATGCTGGTATTGCCCTTCGCTACCAAGTTGCTGCTGAAGTGTATTTACTCGAGCCTGTGACTCCTCAATTGTGATCTTCAAACTTTCTATGTCGATCCTGAGCTGATTTATACGCGAAGCAACAGATGCTTCATCACCGTCAACATTTTGTGAGTTGAATTCTTTTAACTTTTGCTCCGCTAACTCTAATTGGTGCTTGTAAGACTGCACCTGAGCATCAATAAAGTTGTAGGCGCCTTGACTCTCATCTCTCTTCTTGCGTTCGGTATCAGCAATAAATATATTGATAATTGTATTCAATCGTTCAAATGAACGATCTGGGTCCGATGACTCGTAACTTAATCTAAAAAAATTACTATTTTTCTCTGTTTTTACGATTAGCCCCGACCTTATGTTTTTGACTACAGCATCCTGCTGTTCGGGTGTCATATCTTTTTTGATTAAGCCAAGCTCACGGCCTACGGCCTCCATGATGGCGCGCGTATAGATAAATTCTTTTGCTTGCTCTGAACGGTCAATTTTTGTTACTTGAGCCGCATCTTTTAGCAGTGGTTCAATGATGTTTTGTACGTCTGCGTACAGCACTGCATTTGTAACAAAGGTCTTTGGCCACACCATACCGACCAACAGCACAGCAAAGCTAAAACCAATGAATAAAATAACAAACCAAGAGCGGAACCTAATCAGTTCCGCTTTTAGCGCCCACATCAAGTCTCTTAAATAAACCTTATCCATGAAAACTCTCTAAATTAAAATGAACGCTCAGGCACTGTTAATATGTCTGATGGCTGAAGAGGATAATTCGTTTCCAAGTTACCATCTTCAATTAAATCCTCCAGGCGAACGGGGTATATCTTGGTCTCGCCGTTTACCTTTCGATACAACTTAGCTTTGTTAGCAGAGGCAAATTCATTTGCACCACCTGCAATCAAGAATAAATCCAATACTGTCATACCCTCGCGATATGCTATCGACTGTGGCGATTGCACTGCTCCGGTAATACGTACCCGACGCTGAAAATCTGAGCTACTTGGGTTGGTGACTATCACTGTAACCTGCGGGCTACGCACATAACTTTCCAAACCGGCAATGATATTATTGGAGAGCTGAGTGGTCGTTAAGTTAGCTGCCATGATGTCTCCAACCAAGGGTAGAGATATTTTTCCATCAGGACGAACAGGTACCGAGGTGGATAACTCTTGGTTTTTCCACACACTGATTTGGAGAGAATCTCCTACACCAATCCGATACTCATCCATTACACCGCGATCGGAAATTGGAGGTGCTGCTACTTTTTTCCCATTACTACATGCGACTAATCCGACGGCAAACAAGATCAAAACGAACCATGCACTTTTTTTCATAAACTTGCCTCTTGATATGTTAGTGGACGCCTTTGCCCAACAAAATAATTTCTACCGTCTGGATCATGATCAGCATATCCATTAAAAAGCTGTGATTTTTGGTGTAGTACAAATCGTATTGCAATTTGTTTTTTGCATCTTCAACAGAGGCGCCATAAGGATATTTAAGCTGCGCCCACCCCATAAGGCCCGGTTTTACTTTATGACGAGTATCGTAAAAGGGGATTTGCTGGGCAAGATCTGAGACGAACTCAGGACGTTCTGGCCGCGGCCCAACAAAACTCATACTACCCGCGAGCACGTTGTAAAGCTGAGGGAGTTCATCCAACCGCGTATTGCGAATAAATGCACCCACTTTAGTAACACGAGCATCGTTCTTTTGAGCCCACACCGCGCCATTTTTTTCTGCATCCTGGCGCATGCTTCGAAATTTATATATCCGAAAAGGACGACCGTTTAATCCCACTCGAGTCTGGTGATAAAGCACCGCACCGGGGCTCTCCAACTTCACCGCAATTGCAGTTAAAAGCATAAAAGGCCACAGGACAACAAAAAATGCAGAAGCCAGCACAAGATCAAAAAGGCGCTTAGCGATGAGACGGCGTTTGGAATATTTAAAGCCGTCTGAGTACAACATCCATCCAGGCTGCAGTAAGGTGATATCGATTTTGCCAAGCTCTCGCTCGTAAAAGCTCAGCGCATCACATGACGGAACACCCGCCAATTTACAGTCCAGAAAGTCACTTAAAGGAAATGCGATGCCTCCGTGCGCACGTCTACGCTCATCGGGGGAAACAACAATCTCTGAGATTTGTGATGCTTTTACAAAATCTACCCAGTCACTTGGGTATGGCAACACAGTTTCCTGCGCTACAAATATATCTTCATTGGCATTTGGAATGCACCCAACAACATCTACCCCGAGCACGTTGATTTCCGGAGAGATATCATCCAGCAGCCTTTTGGCTCGCGCTCCAGCGCCATATATAACTACCCTTCGCTTTAATTTGGCCGTATCGACGACGAGGACAAAAATCACTCTAGCGAGAATAACAAGAAGGGTTCCGATAATAACCCCCCAAAAAATAAAGCCATTTGGAAAGAAGCTATCGGGAAGCAGCAACTTCAGTAAATACAAGCTAAGACTGCCCAGAAAGAAAAAGCTAACGACCGTCCTCAACACCATGCTTTTGAATCCCTCGCGAACCATTGCGAGGTACACCCCCATAGAAAGAGTGCAGCAACTGAGAGTAAACGAAAACAGGAGGTAGGGCAGCCAATTGTCCAATGGCAATGGAATCGTCGAATCCATAGCGGTAATAGACCGAGCTAGCCAAGCGGCCAATATTAACAACAATGATTCGGCTATACCCAGGAACAGATATGGAAGATGCACGTAGTGCTTATTTAGACGTATATAAGACAAATTCGGATCCTTCACGCTGACTGAAATGTTAAGAGGCTTAGTTAGCCGCCGCACGGGCAAGCACAAACCTCAGATAAAGCCGCGCATTATAGCGAAATTTATGACAATTATTCGACCTTAAACTGCTTTATTACTTCCAATGCTATGAAGTTGCGTCATTTTGTATGACGCCGAGCATTTTTCTGGCATTTTTTTTAATAAATGTAACCTTTTGTGGTAACTTAGCGACCCTCTGGATACATCGACTGCTAAGGAATCAACTTATGTTCGCCAGTAATCCCACGCTTTGTATAATCGGCTTAGGCTATGTTGGCCTGCCACTTGCCGTAGAGTTTGGCAAAACTGTAAATACCATTGGTTTCGACATCAATCAACAGCGAGTAGATGCTCTTGGCAAGGGAATTGACCATACCCTTGAGCTGAATGCAGAAGAGCTCGCTGAGGCCAAAAACCTACGCTATACCACTAACGAAGCAGATATCAAAAGCGCAGATGTCTATATCGTAACTGTTCCAACCCCCATAAATGACAGCAAGCAACCTGATCTTACTCCACTGGAAAAAGCATCCGCCCTACTGGGTAGAGTTATTGCTAAAAACGCTATAGTTGTTTTTGAGTCTACCGTGTACCCAGGTTGCACCGAAGAAGTCTGCGTTCCAATTATTGAGAAAATATCGGGCTTGGTGTTCAACAAAGATTTCTACGCAGGCTACAGCCCTGAGCGTATCAATCCTGGCGATAAGCAACATCGTGTGCACAACATCACCAAAATCACTTCAGGCTCTACGCCAGAAGTTGCCGAATATGTTGACCAGCTTTACCGCAGGATTGTTGTGGTCGGAACACACAAAGCCAGTAGCATCAAAGTTGCAGAAGCCGCTAAAGTTATCGAAAACACTCAACGCGATATTAATATAGCCCTTATAAATGAACTTGCGTTGATTTTTAAACGACTCAACATCGACACCTTGGAAGTGCTTGAGGCCGCCGGAACAAAATGGAATTTCTTGCCGTTCCGCCCAGGTTTGGTTGGTGGTCATTGTATTAGTGTTGATCCCTATTACCTTACCCACAAAGCACAACAGGTAGGCTATAACCCTGAAGTAATTCTTGCAGGACGCCGTATTAATGATGGCATGGGCAATTTTATTGCGGATTCCGTCGTTAAGATGATGACCCAGAGAAAAACACATGTTGTGGGTGCCAACATCCTGATCATGGGCTTAACATTTAAAGAAAACTGCCCTGATTTACGCAACACTCGTGTCATCGATATTGTAAAAGAGCTACAAAACTATAATGCGAATGTAAGCGTGTTCGATCCTTGGGCAGACAAAGCTGAAGCCCAACATGAATATGGCCTTGAGCTAATTGACTCACCCAACGAAGCAACCTACGACGCCATCATTTTGTGCGTAGGCCATGACAAGTTCCGCAGCATGGGGGCGCCAGCAATTCGCGCACTGGGTAAGCCAAATCATGTACTGTTCGACGTTAAGCACGTTTTACCCAAAGACGCAGTAGACGCGCGCCTCTAATCGAGATATTCCAATGAAAGTTCTTATAACAGGTACAGCTGGATTTATAGGATCAACGCTCGCCAAGCGCTTGCTGGCGCGCGGCGATGAAGTCGTCGGTATCGACAACTTAAACGATTATTATGATGTTCAAATTAAGAAAGATCGTTTGGCTTATCTGACCGCTAATAGTGGTTTTACCGACATTCGCTGCAACCTTGAAGACAAAGCGGCTATCGATAATGTCTTTAAAACCCACAAGCCAGATCGCGTTGTCAACCTTGCGGCGCAGGCAGGCGTGCGTTACTCACTGATCAATCCCCAAGCGTATATTGACGCAAACATCACTGGGTTTTTGAACATTCTGGAAGGCTGCCGTCACTTTGGAACCGAGAACTTGGTTTATGCATCTAGCAGCTCTGTTTACGGCGCCAATACTGCGATGCCATTTTCAGTTCACAACAACGTGGATCACCCTGTAAGCCTTTACGCAGCCAGCAAAAAAGCCAATGAGTTGATGGCTCATACATACAGCCATCTCTTCAACATTCCCACCACCGGGCTGCGCTTTTTCACGGTATACGGCCCATGGGGTCGCCCTGATATGGCGCTGTTCATTTTTACCAAGAAGATTCTTGCGGGGGAACCCATTGACGTATTCAACTACGGCAACCACCGCAGAGATTTCACCTATATAGATGACATCGTGGAAGGTGTAACTCGCACGCTGGATAAAGTGGCCCAACCAAACTCGGGTTGGTCTGGCGATAAACCAGATCCAGCCACATCGAAGGGGCCCTACCGTATTTATAACATCGGTAGTAACAACCCTGTCGAGCTGCTTCGTTACATTGAAGTTCTTGAGAACTGTTTGGGCAAGAAGGCAATCAAGAACTTATTGCCTCTGCAACCAGGTGATGTCCCCGATACCTACGCCAACGTTGATGCTTTGATTGAAGACGTGAACTACCAGCCAAGCACTCCTATTGAAGTGGGCGTTGAAAACTTCGTGAAGTGGTATAGAGATTACTACAAGGTTTAACTCTAACGACGCGAGGAATTTCGCATGAGCTTAACCCATGCCATGACCGTCGACGTGGAAGACTACTTCCACGTCGCGGCTTTCAATAAAGTCATCAAACCAGAAGACTGGGATCAATGGCCCTGTCGCGTGGAAGCCAACACCCACAGACTGCTTCAACTTTTTTCAGATGCCGATATTAAAATCACCTTCTTTATTTTAGGCTGGGTTGCCGAACGTTATCCCGAGCTGGTTAAAACAATCCGCGCGCAAGGGCACGAGATTGCCTCCCACGGCTACAGCCATCAGCTCATTTACAAGCAAGACCCGAAGGTATTTCGCGAAGAAACAGCCAAATCCAAACAGATTTTGGAAGATTTGGGCCAAGCACCCGTTGTCGGATATCGCGCTGCGAGCTACTCCATCACTCGTAAATCCTTGTGGGCGCTGGATACGCTTGCCGAGTTAGGTTTCGCATGGGACTCCAGCATTTTTCCGACTCGGCATGATAACTACGGTATTCCAGATAGCCCAGAAGAACCCTACAGGATTATTACCACCAGCGGCAGTGTCCTAACGGAATTTCCACTCACCACCGCGAAAGTCTTTGGCCAATCGGTGCCAGCGGCAGGTGGAGGATACTTTCGCCAATATCCATATGCCCTATCACGCTGGTTGTTTGAACGTGCGAGCCTCAATCAAACCAAACCACAAATCTTCTATTTACACCCGTGGGAAATCGACCCCGACCAACCGCGAGTCCCCAACGCCAGCTGGTTTAGCAATTTCCGACACTACACCAACCTCAAACGCTGCCTGCCACGCTTGGAACGCATGATTGAGGATTTCCAATTTGGCACCATTAGCCAAAGTTTGGGGTCGGTAAATATCACCAAAACGCTAAATATCTCGAATTTGGCGGAAGATCAGAAAGCAACATAAATCATTCACAATAAATAGACGCAAAGGCCGCAGATCAGTAGAATCGCGGCCTCTTGTTTTTGCGCCTGTAGCTCAGTTAGGTGCAGCAAGCGTTTACAAAGCACCGCTTTGTGCGTCGCTAAACGACCAGCAACTGTGTTGCTGGGCAGGACCTGAGCAGCGCGAAGGGAGTAGCAGCAGTGCGGAAGCATTGCCATGTTGAAAGTCACTGCAAGCTTGTTTAGAAAAACTTATTACGCACCTGTAGCTCAGTTGGATAGAGTAGCGGTTTCCGAAGCCGTTGGTCGCTGGTTCGAATCCAGTCAGGTGCGCCACTTCGTTCTGCACCTTGGATTACCGGCCATTCCGCATAGCTACATGGCGTTCGATTTCGCGCAACGCAACGCGTTGCAAACACTCATCTCACCCAGTCAGGTGCGCCACTTCGTTCTGCACCTTGGATTACCGGCCATTTCGCATAGCTACATGGCGTTCGATTTCGCGCAACGCAACGCGTTGCAAACACTCATCTCACCCAGTCAGGTGCGCCACTTCGTTTTTTTAATTCCTACTCACCAGAAAATAATTTGTGCCTGTAAAGCAAACGCATCAACACAAAATTTAGAACGGTTGTAAACCCCATAACGATGACGGCTGCCCATGCTGGGGGCAAATGTATATAACCTACCAGCACCTTCAGCAACCCCAGCCCAACACAGAATACCGATGCGTATTGAACGGCGAGCAACAACTGCTTTTTCAAAGAATTTTTACTGCCGACAAACACTTTGGAAGGATAAAGCACAACAACTAACAGCAATCCAAAAACCCAACTCAATGCATACGCAACGGGATAACTGACCCAACCCAACAGCACCCAATATACGCAGTAACTCAAAGCAGTATTAATGGCCCCGGCGAAAATAAAACGCAAGGCATCGTAATTTAAATCAGTGCGTTTCATCAGATACTTCTGGCTTTTATTACATTGAGAAAATCATCGTAATTTCGAATGTAATCTTCTGCTTCGTAGTAGTGCGATGCGAATACCAAGAGCACCGCATCAGATGAATATTTATATTGAATTCCCCACGTCAACGGTGGCAAGTAAATTCCCATATCGGGCCTATTTAACTCAACCTCTTTGCGCTCAGTCCCATCATCAACCACCACCGCGCATTTTCCTTTAACACAAATTAAAAACTGATGGCAATGATAGTGCGCATGTTCGCCGCGCGTTTTTTCTGAAGGAACATTGAATACTAAAAAATAACGTTTGGGGTCAAAAGGAATATCGCGCGCAAATTCACCTACCGATAAATCGCCACGCATATCGGGAATATATTTAAAGTGGTGCAAGGTAACCGCGCCGACACCAACGGGAACAACGGAGTCCTGCTTGTT
>JACCDN011090311.1_pt1 | contig 15871 bp, 17 predicted proteins | sample 7441691 | NCBI WGS metagenome assembly JACCDN01 (sample SAMN15323439, study PRJNA562643) | freshwater metagenome | isolation source: river surface water | place: USA:Blue River Watershed | collected 2017-08-16
ATTCCTCGTTGTTGTACTTAACTTCAGTTCCGCCGTACTTGCTGTAGAGAACGACATCGCCGACCTTTACATCCATAGGTACGCGAGCGCCGTCATCAAAACGACCTGGGCCAACAGCGACAACTGTGCCTTCCTGTGGCTTCTCTTTCGCAGTATCTGGGATTACAAGACCGGATGCTGTTGTTGTCTCGGCTTCATTTGCCTTCACAACGATGCGATCTTCGAGCGGCTTAATGGCTACTGCCATGGTTGTACTCCTTTAGCTATTTATACGTTTGGTGTAAATCCACTACGGGGGGTGGTCCTGCCGTTAGCAGTGTCGACCCTAGAGTGCTAACGCCAAGCCTATGGCGGCTTATTCCCGCCAGCAAATCGAGGTGGAGGCCAATTGAAGATGCTGGGCCAGCTAGAGGCTGACCTGTTCGACCGGCAGGCTGGAATCTGCATCGAAGGCGCCACGGGTGGCAGGTTTTCCGGCTGAGACCATCAGGCTGCCCAGGGCCGCCACCATCGCCCCGTTATCAGTGCAGAGTCCGGGATCTGGGATGCGCAGTTCAATGCCAAATTTCGCAGCCCGCTCGGTTGCAACTGCGCGCAGCCGTGAATTGGCAGCAACTCCCCCGGCAATCACGAGCGAGTCAATTCCAGTTTCGCGACAGGCGCGCAAACTCTTCTGCAGTAGCACATCGACAATCGCTTCTTGAAAAGAGGCGGCAACATCAGCGCGAACATACTGCGGTGTGTTTTCAAGGTATCGAGCAACTGCTGTCTTTAAACCCGAGAATGAAAAATCGTATGGGCGCGTATCCCAATCATTGGATGTAGTTAAGCCGCGTGGAAAATCAATTGCAGTTGTTAATCCGGTCTGAGCTTCACGGTCTATCGCAGGGCCTCCTGGAAAACCCAATTGCAGAATTCGAGCAATTTTATCGAAAGCTTCGCCAGCTGCATCATCCATGGTTGCACCAAGTTTGGTGATTGATCCCGTGATCTCGTTGACTTGTAACAACGATGAATGGCCACCACTCACAAGGAGCGCAATGGTTGGTCTGATCGGTTGTTGATGGGTTAGGTAGTCCACAGAAATATGTGCCGCTAAATGATTTACACCGTATAGGGGTCTACCCAATCCTTGTGCAAGTCCACTTGCAGAGGCAACTCCAACCAGAAGAGCGCCGACTAATCCAGGTCCTGCGGTGACCGCAACTGCATCGATGTCGCGCAAAGAAATATTCGACTCGGCAACTGCTCGTTCAATAGCTGGCAGCATCGCTTCTAGATGCGCGCGAGAAGCTATCTCTGGAACTACTCCACCGAAACGAGCATGCTCATCAACGCTTGAGGCAATTACGTTGGCGAGGAGTGTTCGACCACGAACGATTCCGATGGCAGTTTCATCGCAAGAAGTTTCAATTCCGAGGACTAAAGGTTCCATCACACGAACTCCTTACGCATGACAAAGGCATCTTGTCCGGGTCCGTAATAATCCATTCGTACCGAAATCTGCATATAACCCAGCGATTTATAGAGTTCAATCGCAGCGCTATTGCTCTTTTCTACCTCGAGCATCAAGGCGCTGGCACCGCGCTCTTTCGCCCATTCTCCAATCTGGCGCATAAATTCGCGAGCAATTCCTTGCCTGCGAAAGTCAGGTAGCACTGCGACAGTTAAAACATCAGCCTCAACACCAGGTGCTGGCAGGAAGACTCCACAGTATCCAACTATCTGATTATCAGTTTCAGCAACCGACATAAATCTTGTTGTAGGAATTCCAGCGAACTCTTCCTTAAATTGCGCAGTACTCCAAGGCGAATATGGAAACAACTCTTTCTCATAAGAAGCTAGCACTGGAATGTCGAGCGCAATGGGTTGACGATAGGTAATCATGGTCGCTCCGCAGTAGGAACAGCATCAGGACGGCGCAGATACATAGGTTCGCGCACGTTCTGAGTTGTGGCTAGTGAAACTAACTTCGCCATATCTGGATACACATCAAAGATAAATCCTTCGACTTCAGAAGGCTTACTCACATGCGGGCCTGCAACACGAAGCCCATTTTCATAACGAGCCCAGTAAATCTCTTTGCGGCGAGCATCAATGGCAACTGTGTAATTACTCTCTGCAATTGCAATAGCATCGAGTGAGCAGACACCGATAACTGGGATAGACCGAGCCAGTGCAAAGGAGTGTGCAAAAGCAATTCCAACTCGTAGCCCTGTGAATGGACCAGGACCCATACCGACAACGACTTGATGAACAGGGCCGCTACTTTTCAAGGCTTGACCTACGAGATCAGAAAGCGCCCGGCCATGATCGGTTGCTCCATCATGAAACTTTTCAAAGATGACCTGGCCATTTTCAATAACACCGACGACGGTGCGAGATGTAGAAGTATCAATCGCTAATGAGATAGTCACACTGAAAACTCCTGCCAGCGAGCGCCGACTTTATTGAAAGTTACTTCTCGAATATCGCTTGTTCGATCGATAGTGATCTCCAGTCGTTCATCACTGAGCCGTGCAGATTCTGCGCCGCCCCATTCAATGACCGTGACAGCGCTTTCGCGTGGTGAGTCCAAATCGAGATCATCGAGAAATACTGCTGCGTTTCCACTCTCGAGAAGGCGATAGGCATCCACGTGAATCAGAGGAAGTTCTGCCTTGTGAATGCGAGAGATAACAAAGGTAGGAGATGTGACATCAGAAATTCCTAGAGCTTGGCCAATCCCCTGCACCAAGACTGTCTTTCCAGCACCCAGTGGGCCATTGAGCAGTATGAGATCTCCAGCGCGAGATTGCTGACCAATGCGTTGACCTAACTCATGCATCTGCTGGGTTGTCGCGATCTTCACTAGAAGAGGATAAAGGAAGAAGGGCCTCGGAAATCTCCGAGGCCCTTCTTGCCGAACTAACTAATTAGAAGTTGTACTTCAAATCAGCTGGACGATATTCAATGTCCGGATTGAGGTAAGGAACCTTTGTTGCAAGGTACTCAATGTACTTTGCAGTTGGAACCTTTCCTGTTTGAGCAGCGATATAAAGCATGTCAACCCATGCCTTTGTCTGCTTCTTGGTAAATGCCTGGTGACCAACACCTGATGGTGATCCTGGACCGGTGAGATCAGGAAGACCAGCTGGGGTGAACTTGGTGTAGGTCTCTGGAGTCATTGCGTAGAGGGCAAGTGTGTTCCAGATTGGCTTTGGACCCTTCTTAGAAGCTTCCCACTTAGCAAGCTCTGCTTCATAAACTTCACGCTTCTTATCAACGTAACGTGCAGTGTTGCCTGAGAAGACAAGGCGATCTGCTTCGTTAGCGATAAGAATTGTTGGGTGCTTTGAAGTAAATGATGACTTATCCAAAGCCTTGAACTTGGCGATTGCATCTGCATTGCCAGTTACGCGAGGGGCTGCTGAAAGCACTCCTAGCATCCCGGCGATTGCTTCATCACCTGAAAGTCCGAGGTTGTAACGACCTGAATCTGCTTCATCAAGAAGTGAAGCCCAGTTGGTCTGGGTGTTGTCGTAGAAACCAGGACCGGTGATTTCAGAGATTGATTGTCCGGCAAGAACACCGGTTGCAACTGCTTCTCCGAGATTCTGCAAGATAGCAACGGTTGCGTTGATGCTTCCTTCAGGAATAACAGCGTTTGTAGAGATTCCATCCATATGTGTGCTCTTAGTTGGAACTCCGGTAAGAAGACCAGTCAAGAGAAGCGCTGAGCGCTGAGGAATTCCTGCTGCCTTAATTGCCTCAGGGTATGCAAGTGCAGGTGCACCAAGGTTTACCTGCCATGCACGAAGCAGTGCAACAACCTTCAATAGCTCTGCAACTGATGCCTGATGTCCAGGAACACCCTTGACGCCAAAAGCTGCACAGCCCTTAATTGTTGGATCTGCAAAGACGCTCAAGATGTACATGATGTCGCAAGCAGATTGGATTGAGTTGGCGATAGAAGGAGTTGTTCCTGCCATGATTCCAACTGCATCAGCATAGGTTGGGTACTTCTCAACAAATGGCGTGATGATTGAACCTGCCTGTGAAGATCCGTAGACAACCTTCTTCTTGATCTTTGGATACTTGACGAGAGCAGTATCGATAACTTCCTTCAGCATCTCAACGCGGAAGGTGTTGTTCCATCCGCGAAGACCCTTAACGGTTCCGTCATATGCTGCAACGCCATAACCAGCAAGCATCATCTCTTTAGTGATGTCCTTGTTGGTGATCTGGTTGCCAGGAGTGATTTCTTCTACTCCCTTAGGAACAGCAGAGACGCCTGGGTATGTTGGGCGGAATCCATGCTCCCAGAAGAACATTGTTCCCTTGAAGTTTGCTGGCATCTTAAATACATAACCAGCTCCATTTGCAAGTGTTCCAGTACAGGTTTCTACGCCTGCAGCTGTTGTACAAACAGGGGCTGCCGCTGCACTTTGTACAGAAGTGATTCCTAGAGTTGCAACAAGCGCTGCACTTCCAAGAATCGCGATTGATTTACGCATTGTGCTCAGTTTCATGTGATTAACCAACCTTTGGTAGAGCGTCAGCTGCAATTGCAGGGCGGGTGTATTTGAGTTCAGTTACTGGACCCTTACCTGAATCGGTAGTCCAGACCTTACGTGGAGAATCAACTGGACGAAGGACTGTTGTCGCATCGTATTGGCCAATCCAGAAACCGGTGTATGCCTCGTGAGTCTTTGCACCATAACCGAGTGGCGCAAGTGCTGCGCTGCTCAACTTCGCTGCATTGTTCTTGACATAGCTAATGAGCGCTGGACGTGTGAGGTTCTTGCCAGTTCCTAAGAGTGCAGATGTGGTGAGGTAAGCAATGTTCATACCTTGAAGAACGTTGTTATCCCAGCGCTTATCTGGACCCTTATTGAAATCATCATTGATCTTCTTGAAGGCCTTTACGAACTCATCATCTGCCTCACCAGGTGATGGAGCGTGTGATGCTGAGATTGTTCCTGCAAGAAGGGCCGCTGAAACTGCTGGAGCAATTCCGCGAGCGCCAAGAATTGTCTGGAAGGTTGTTGCATCTGCACCGACTGAAATCACAATCCACTTAGCTGGCTTGTAACCAATCTTATTTGCGGATGAAACGGCTGCAGCGAACGCTGAAGCGACTGCTCCAACAACAACGACATCAACATTGTTGTCCTTTAATTGCTGCATCTGTGCATCAAGGCCTGAACCCTGTGTTCCTGCGACAAAAGTTGCTGCAGTCTTTCTTGGGGTGAAGGTCACTCCTGCAGTGGCTAGCCCTTCAACGGTATTACGACCGAAGTCATCGGTCTGATAGACGATACCGACAGTGTTCTTAGCAAAGTTCTCCTTGATGTACTTTCCAAGGATCTTCGCTTCAACTGTGTAGGTACCTAATCCACCAAAAGTTGTTGGATATTTCTTTGGGTCAGTATAGAAACCGCTGTATCCGCTGTTGACGAAGAGATCAGGGATTCCGCGACGATTAATATCCTTGATTACAGAGATATGTGTCTGGGTTCCGATTGAACCAACCATCGCAAAAACTTTATCCTTATTGATCAAAGCAGAGGCGGTCGAAACTGTAAGTCCGGCGCGGTAAGCATCGTCCTTAACAACCAATGTGATCTTGCGACCGTAAACGCCACCCTTTGAATTTACATAATCAAAGTAGGCGCGCATCGCGTCATCTACTTTGTTATAGCCAGGGCTAGCTGGTCCGGTCTGTGGAAGTTGCATACCTAAAACAATTTCAGTGTCGCTCACACCAGGTGTACTTGCACCTTGAGCTGGCACTGCCGAGAACGCAAGCGCGCCGGCAAGTACTGCAGCAATAGAGGTGACTAGCCCGCGTGATGGCTTAGACAGAGATGCACGATTTCTCACTACATTCACTCTTTCTCTTTCGTCAGTTTCGCAGCCACGCCATTTGGCCCGACCGCCACTAGCCCTGACTGGGCTAGAACGGCCTCACTTTAACTGAAGGCGAACTTAAAGTGAATAAAAGAAAGGCAGACGCGCGCAAATCACACGCGGGGGTCAGACGAATTGCTTGCTAAAAAGCGCTTTATAACATTTATTTATGCTTATGGAGATGGGTTCCGCCCGCTACTCCGGCAGGGTTGATGACCACCGTGAGAATCAAGAGGATGCTAGAAATCAAGGCTGGCATGAAGTTGGAGACTTGTTCACTCAATTCAAAATTACCAAGTGCCAGATCAATCCAATCCGGCAAGAAGACAACAATCACTGTGCCGATAAATGCTCCGAAGATGCTGCGAATTCCTCCAAGGACTGCCGCGGTGAGCAGCGTGAGAGATAGTGCAACTGGATAGACGCTTGGACCCACCAAGCCACGTAATCCGTAGAGCGCGCCAGAGAGTCCTGCAAAAATCGAAGCAACGATGAATACATAGACTTTTTGGCGAGAATAGTTCACGCCAGTAAGCGCCGCTGCAGTTTCATGATCGCGAATTGATCGCCACATACGTCCCGTGCGCGATAGCAGAATATTTGAAGCAAAGAAGAGAGCGAGCGCTGCAAAAGGTAGCGCTACATATAGTTGCCATTCTTCATAGCTGGGTTCACCGAAGAGATTTGTAAACCATGCCGGTGGGTATCCAACATCTACAGGAAGACCTTCATCTCCCTTAAAGACTGACATAAATCTATTTGCGATGGTAGGAATTGCTAAGGCAATAACCAGAGTTGTACCCGCTAGGTAAGGGCCAGAAAGTCGCGCAGCTGCAATTCCAAGTAACGCTCCTGCAATACCTGCACCCACAATCGAAGCAGGGACTGCAATCCACAATGAAACTGAGTAATTAGTCATTAAGAGCGCTGTGCAATAACCACCCACTGCCATGAGAGCGCCCTGGCCGAGAGATATCTGGCCCGAAGTTCCAGTGAGAATCGTGATAGAGAGAACGCCGATAAAGTAAATCAAGACCACTGCAAGTTGTGCTTGGTTATAGGGCTCAAAGGTAGAACCAATCGCCAAGATAAAGAGAACAAAGAAAAGAGTGCGTCGCAAACTGCGGCGAATAATCGATGGGTTCTTCGCTGTACTAGACACGTCGAGAATCCTTTCCGCCCAAAATTCCACGCGGTTTAACAATCAAGACAATCAAAAGGACTCCCAAAATAGAGAGGAAGACATCTTCTGGGGATGCATAGAAGGTGACAAATGAGATCACCATTCCTAACAGGAATCCACCAATGACCGCACCTGCAGGGCTATCAAGTCCACCGACTACAGCAGCAGTAAATCCAATGATAAGAACTAAGTCCAAGGTATTCGGTGAGAGGTTAGATGTTGGAGTAATCAGTAGGCCGGCTAATGAAGAAGCTGCTCCAGAAATTACCCAGCTCAATGTGCGAGTGAAGTTTGTTCGGATACCGCTTAGGCGAGCAACTTCTTGATTGAGCGCAGTCGCGCGCATCGCCAAACCAACGCCAGTCTTCTTAAAGAATAAGGTTGTCATAATCAATGTAAATAAAACTATCGAGATGACAAAGACATCGAAAGAGGTGAATGGAAAGACCGTTTCTCCAATTGCAAATCCTTCTTGAGCTGCTGGAGCTGGGAATCCACGCTCTTCTGCCGCCCAGATAATTCCAGCAAGAGCCTGCAGAACTCCGAGAATTCCTAGCGATGCGATTACTGGAACAGCAGCGCGCATGGATTCGCTACTCAATAGTTCAGTCTTTTTCTTATTGGAAAGCGGGCGCATCACCAAAATATCCAATAGCGCACCTAATAGAGCACCGGCCACGAGAGCGACAAAGAATCCCACCCAATAGGAATTCCCATTTTGAATCAAGGTAGATGCGATATATGTACTGAACATCGCCTGCCCCATTTGCGCAAAGTTAACGACGCCAGCTCCACGCCAGACAATGACAAGACCTAAAGCGACGAGTGCATAAATTGCGCCACGCGAGGTGCCAGAAAAGAGCGCTGCTAGAAACGTATCCATTAATACCCCAAATATGCAGCGCGAAGAGTGGCATCAGCTTTGAGCTCTGCTGCTGGCCTATCGGCTACAACCTTTCCAAGCGCCAAGAGCACGCCATGGTCGGCTACTCCAAGCGCTGTATTGGCATTCTGTTCAACGAGTAAAACTGTTAATCCGGTGGAGCGACATAAAGTATTTACGCAATCAATAATCTGCTCGACAACGAGCGGAGCCAATCCGAGTGAAGGCTCATCTAAAAGTAGGAGCTTGGGGCGCGATACAAGGGCGCGGCTGATCGCCAACATCTGACGTTCTCCACCAGAGAGGGTTCCGGCCAATTGCTTGCGACGTTCTTGCAAACGTGGAAAGAGTTGGTACATCTCATCAAGAGAAGCTGCGACATCGCTCTTGTGAGATCTGCGGCGAAAGAGCGAACCCATATTGATGTTTTCTTCAACGCTTAATTCAGAAATTACCGCATGGCCTTCAGGAACATGCGCAATACCAGCTCGGACAATATCTTCGGGTTTCCACCCAACAATCGAGCGACCTTCCCAAGTAATCGTTCCGGAAGAAGAAGTTTCCAAACCAGAGATAGTGCGCAACAAGGTGCTCTTACCGGCGCCATTTGCACCGATTACCGTTGTAATTTTTGATTCTTGTGCCGAAATCGAAACGCCATCGAGTGCAATGACAGATCCAAATGAGGTCGTAAGGTTCTCAATCTTTAACATCAGGAACCTCCTAACTGATCATTACCGCTCTGGCTTGATGTACCCAGATAAGCAGCAAGCACTGCTGGATCTCGTTTGACGGTATCGAAACTGCCACTTGCAATAACTTTTCCAAAGTTGAGAACGTAGACCTGATCGGATATCTCGCCGATGAAGTCCACGTGGTGTTCGACAATAATGATGGAGCAACGTTCCTTTAATTGTTGCAATAGCGCGGCAAACCTATCGATGTCGTCCTGTCCCAAACCAGCAGCTGGTTCATCAAGGAGCAATATGGATGGCTGCAACACCAGTGCGCGCGCGATGGAGACCCGCTTTGTTTCTGGGTAGGTAAGTTCAGATGGTTTCTTGTCAGCCAGCGCGAGCGCGCCAGCCCAGGCTAGAGCGTCTTCAGCCCGGCGTCGTAACTTCTTCTCTGCATGACCAGAAAGTCCCAAGAGATCCTTAAAAAAGTTGCTACCACTTTCAATATTTGCACCCATCATGACATTTTCAACAACTGTCAGGCCACTGAAAAGACCTACTCCTTGAAGCGTTCGTGAAATGCCATAACCGGCCAAGTCATAACTTTTTGGCCAGGAAACTTTTTTGCCATGAATTGATATTTCACCTGAAGATACGGGAACTAAACCTGAAATTGAATTAAATATTGTCGTCTTTCCTGCACCGTTAGGGCCAATTAGTCCAACAATTGAATTCTTTTGTACATCGAGAAAAACGTCATCAAGGGCAACTAGCCCACCAAACTTTACGGTTAGGTGTGAAATAGACAAGCTAGAACCAGTAGTCATGTCACACCTTTCAATTTTCCGTTGAGTAATTAGTAGATATGAGCCGAGTAGATTCTAGGCACACGCGGCCCAATTCGCGTGACTATCTCGTAATTAATTGAACTAGAAGCTGCTCCCCAGTCATCTGCGGTGTATTCGCCGTGTGATCCGTTACCAAAAACAACCACCCAGTCGCCTGATTGTGCCTTTGAATCAGGTCCAAGGTCCACAACAAATTGATCCATAGAAACTCGTCCAATGATTGGAGCGCGTTTTCCGCTCTGCCACACACCAGCCTTTCGAGCAATTCGTGGAATGCCATCTGCGTACCCCATTGTGACAACACCTAGGCGCGTATCAATAGTCGTGGATTCTGTTGCACCGTAACCAACTGGAGTTCCCGCTGGGACATCTTTGACTAAATACAGAGCGGCTCGTAATTGCATGGCAGGACGCAAAGCGAGCGTTGCCGATGTTCCTAGCGTTGTGACATCTGGAGAGAGTCCGTACATAGCGATTCCAGTGCGCACCATGTCAAAAGTTGCAGCACGATTTTTTAGCGTTGCAGCGGAGTTTGATAAATGTTTAATCACTTGAGAAAAACCTAACGACTCTATCTTTGCCGCCATCTGCTCAAAACGTGCAACCTGATCCAGATTTTGTTGCTCTTCAGGCTCGTCAGCTCGAGCGAAGTGAGAGAAAATTCCCACAATCTCAATATCTCTTACATGCTCTGCACTGAGTTGGTCCCATTCACTCAAAAATCCACCGCGAGTCATTCCGGTATCCACTTCTAAGTGCACTCGCGCCTTTTTGGATGCAACTCGCGAAGCTTCTGAAATTTCTGCCAGCGCTTTTAGAGATGGCGCTGCAATTTCAATATCAAGTGAAATCGCTTGGGCAAAGTCAGATCCCGGTTGAACTAACCAAGCGAGAATTGGAGCAGTAATCCCAGCTTCGCGAAGCGCAACCGCTTCTTCAAGTAGCGCCACTCCCAAATAATCTGCACCAGCAGATAGAGCGGCCTTTGCAACGGGAACGAGCCCATGACCATAAGCATCTGCTTTAACAACTGCGAGAAGTTTTGTACCAGCGGTTTTCTTCAGTAATTCAACATTAAATTTAATTGCATTGAGGTCGACGATTGCCTCTGCTCTCATCTTTCAATCACCACCATGGCAGATGCGATTCCGGCATCATGCGAAAGAGAAAGGTGCACAGATGCACCATCTACCAAGTCGGCAATCTGTCCGCGAAAAAGAAAATCTGGCTTTCCATTTTCATGGTTTATCACCTCGGCATCGTGCCAAGGTAAACCTTGCTCAGGGCTGAGCGCCTTGTAGAGCGCCTCCTTTGCAGCAAAGCGAGCTGCTAGCGATTGCAAAGATTTGCTGCGCTCTGATTCAGTGAAGAGCTTTTCGCGAAGCGCCGGGGTGCGTTCGAGTGATTCTTGAAACCGGGCAATATCAACGACATCAATGCCGATTCCATCAATCATGGCGGGGAGTCTATTAGCGCCTAGTGAAGTTGGCTATCAGATGGAAAGAAGCGATCAATTGCGATAATCAACACCAGTAACGCTCCGCCAAGAAGTAGTCCCCCAAATAGGTCTGAGAACCAATGTGTGTTGCGCACCAAAGAGACGACACAAACGGTCATGGCGAGCAGTCCCACTGCAGCACTTGCCAGGCGTCCGCGATAACGATCTACATGCGCATAGCGATAGATGAGATAGGCGATGATGCCCCAAATCAAAATCGCATTCGATGCATGGCCACTCGGGTAGGACATTCCTCCCGCGTGCAATAAATCAAAACCTTCACGTGGCTTTGTTCTACCTAGCGCGTATTTAAAGGAGCCAACGACAATATTGAGTGATAGAAACGCTAGGAGCCCTAAATTAAAGGGTCTATAGGTCTTGAACTTGCGAGCGATAAAAATCGCAACGATTAGCAGAGCAATTCCTGAGACGCTACGGAGTCCGAGATCGTCTAGCCTCCTGATAACAAAGTGAGAGAGCCCAGTAAAGCGAGGGCGTTCTAAATCATCGAAATATCGATCAATTTCAATCAACGGTCCATTAGTCAATACCTGCACAGTGACAAATAGATAGCCAGCAAAAAGAGCAGCAGACCATTTAAGCGCCTTGCGCATCTGGCGATGACGCTGATCAAGAACTGTCTGCATAATTTAAAATTACTCGACTGTTACTGACTTCGCCAAATTTCGCGGCTGATCGACATCGGTGCCACGGGCTACTGCTATTTCATATGCAAAGACCTGTAGCGGAATTGTCGCCAACACAGGTTGGAAAAGTGGAGAAGCAACTGGAATGCGGATGATGTGCTCTGCTCCAATGACTTCAGCTCCTTCGGCTGCGATTACGATTACTCGAGCGCCGCGCGCCTTGACCTCTTGAATATTGCTCAGCATCTTCTCGTCAAGGGCATGTTCGTCTGCCGTTGGCAGAATCGCAATCACTGCCGTGCCTTCTTCAATCAGAGCTATCGGGCCATGCTTGAGCTCTCCTCCGGCAAAACCTTCGGCATGAATGTAGGCGAGCTCCTTTAATTTGAGTGCACCTTCAAGAGCAATTGGGTACTCAACTCCACGACCCAAGAAAAGCACTGTGTCATTTGTAGAGAATTTACGAGTTAAAGCGCGAAGCGGCTCGATGGTTTCAAGAATCTGTTCAACTTTGCCTGGAAGTTCGAGCATTTCTAAATAGAGTCCGCGAACCTCTTCTTCAGATAATTCACCGCGGACTTGTGCCAGTTTCAAACCGATCAGATAGACCGCAACTATTTGCGTAACAAATGCCTTAGTAGAGGCAACTGCAATTTCAGGGCCAGCGTGGGTATAGAGAACTGCATCTGATTCACGTGGGATTGTGGATGAATTAGTGTTACAGACAGCCAGAACTCGGGCACCTGCAGCCTTAGCGTGACGCACAGCCATCAAGAGATCCATGGTTTCACCTGATTGAGAAATGGCGATGACGAGTGAATCTTTATCAACAATGGGGTCGCGGTAGCGATATTCAGAAGCAATCTCTACATCTACTGGAACTTTCGCCCACTTTTCAATTGCATATTTGGCGACCATACCTGCGTGATATGCAGTTCCACATGCAATTACCGAAATTCTACGAATTTTCTTAATCTCTTCATCAGTCATATGTAGTTCGTCTAGCTGAATCTGATTGTTGTCGCTGAGCCGACCAATCAAAGTATCTGCAATTGCCTTCGGCTGATCAAAGATTTCTTTGAGCATAAAATGGGCAAAGCCACCTTTTTGAGCTGCTGCTGCATCCCATGTGATTTCATACTCGCGTAGCGGCAACTGCTTTCCAGACAAATCTGTGATCTCAATAGAGTCAGGGGTGATAGTGACAACTTCGTCTTGGCCGAGCTCAACTGCCCGCTTTGTGTAATCAATAAATGCCGCTACATCAGATGCTAGAAAATTTTCTCCATCGCCGATTCCCGCAACGAGAGGTGAATTACGGCGAACTCCCACAATTGTCTGCGGTGCATCGGAATGAATGGCTAGCAGCGTAAATGAACCACGGAGTTGTTCTACTGCAGCGCGCATGGCTGCTGTCAGGTCTCCCCCTTTTTCTTTACGCAAGTCAGAGAGTAAATGGGCAACAGATTCAGTGTCGGTTTCAGAAGAAAAGGTGTGGCCGCGCTTTTCGAGGAGAGCCCGGAGTTCAGCATAGTTTTCAATAATTCCGTTGTGGATTACTGCAAGCTTTCCTTCGTTATCGACATGGGGATGTGCATTGCGATCCGTTGGACCGCCATGAGTTGCCCAGCGAGTGTGGCCTATTCCAGAATGAACAGTAGGAAGATTCGCAGGAAGTGCAGCTTCGAGATTAGAGAGTTTTCCTGCTCTTTTTTCAACAAAGAGCGCGCTGCCGGTTCCGAGCGCAATTCCTGCTGAGTCATAACCGCGATATTCAAGACGGCGAAGACCTTCAACGATAGGAGTGAATGCAGATTGTGGTCCGGTGTAACCCACGATTCCGCACACGATTTAAATCCCCAGTTCTGCTTTCACAGTTTCAGCGAGCGAAGCTGCTATCTCTTGAGCAAGGTTATCACTCGCTGCCTCAACCATTACGCGAATCAAGGGTTCTGTTCCAGATGCTCGAAGTAATACGCGACCAGAATCTCCCAAGGTTGCTTCCGCTTTGGCAACAGCTGCCGAAATTGCTAGAGAATCTCCCAATTTATCTTTTGCAACATTTGGAACATTGATCAAAACTTGCGGGAAGCGCTTCATTGCACCTACCAATTGCGCGAGTGGTTGTCCTGTGCGCACAACTTCTTGCGCCAACTGCAACGCAGTCAATATTCCATCGCCGGTATTTGCAAACTCGCGCATGATTAAGTGACCTGATTGTTCGCCGCCTAGAGAAAAGTCTCCCTCTAACATCTTCTCTAGTACATAACGATCGCCGACTGCTGTTGTAATCACTTCGATATTTGCATCTCGCATAGCGTGGATAAATCCAAGATTGCTCATAACAGTGCCAACAATTGTGTTTGACTTGAGCGCTCCCCGCGCCTTGAAGCCACGAGCCAAAATTGTCATGATGGCATCTCCATCAATCACATTTCCTTCTGCATCGACTGCTAAACAGCGGTCGGCATCTCCATCATGGGCAATTCCAAAATCAGCTTTTTCTGCAACCACGCGAGCTTGTAGATCCGCTAAATGGGTTGAACCACAGTTCTCGTTGATATTCCACCCATCAGGTGCATGATGAATTGCAACAACTGTTGCTCCTGCTTTCTCGTATGCCAAAGGCGCAACCTGAGAAGAGGCGCCATTTGCGCAATCAACCACAATCTTCAACCCGGTAAGTTTGGTAGAAACTGAGGCAAGTAGATGGTTGAGGTAACGCTCTTGGGCAGAATTATCGAAGTTGATACGTCCTACATTGCGCCCGGTTGGTCGAACCCAAGGTTCGCCCATTCGCTTTTCTATCGCCGCTTCAATTGAGTCATCAAGTTTTCCGCCGCCGCGTGAGAACAACTTAATTCCATTATCTGGCATTGGGTTATGAGATGCTGAAATCATCACACCGAGATCTGCTCCGGATTCAGCAACGAGGTAGGCGATCGCTGGAGTTGGCAGAACTCCAACGCGATAGACATCGATACCAGCACTTGCCAGCCCTGCTGCAACTGCTGCCTCTAAGAATTCACCAGAAGCGCGAGAGTCTTGGCCAACGATGGCTTTTGGCCGTTTGCCCTTATTGGAGGAGCTTTCAACGAGAATGTGCGCTGCTGCAACAGCAACATCGACCGCGATTTCGGCTGTGAGAGTTTCACCGTTCGCTAAACCACGAATCCCGTCTGTTCCAAAGAGAGCCACCTGAACTCCTTTGCAACAAACGGGATATCGAGAGCAGAAGAATTAACGCTTTGAGTACTGTGAACGCTTACGTGCCTTCTTGAGGCCGTACTTCTTACGTTCAATTACTCGCGCATCTCGCTTTAAGAATCCAGCTTTCTTTAGTGCTGGACGGTTCGCTTCTGTATCAATTTCATTAAGTGAGCGTGCAACGCCAAGGCGAAGCGCTCCTGCTTGTCCGGAAACTCCGCCGCCGTTGATGCGAGCAAACACATCGTATGTACCTTCAGCGCCAACTGTGCGGAATGGTTCAGAGACGAGTTGTTGATGAACCTTATTTGGGAAGTAAGCCTCGAGAGTCTTGCCGTTAACAACCCAACGACCTGTTCCTGGAACGAGACGGACGCGCGCAACTGCTTCCTTACGACGACCGGTACCTGCGCCTGGGGCGGTGATCGCCTTGCGGTTGGTTGCAGGTGCTGGAGTAGAAGAGGAGTAAGAAGTAGGAACTTCGTCTTCGAGTTCTAGATCGTTAAAAGTTGTATCTGACATATTCTGGTTATCCCTTACTTCGCTACTTGAGAAACTTGGTTAAATACATATGGCGTAGGCGCCTGTGCTGCGTGTGGGTGCTCTGGTCCTGCATATACCTTGAGCTTGGTTGCCATCTGCTGACCGAGACGGTTCTTTGGAAGCATTCCCTTGATCGCCTTTTCAACTGCACGAGTTGGGTGCTTTTCGATGAGTTCGCCGTACACGGTCGAGGTAAGTCCACCTGGGAAACCTGAGTGATGATGAGCAAACTTTGTGGTTGCCTTATTACCTGAGAGTGAAATCTTTTCAGCGTTGATAACAATCACGAAGTCACCCATATCCATGTGTGGCGCGAATGTTGCCTTGTGCTTACCGCGAAGAAGTGTTGCAGCATGAGTTGCTAGACGACCGAGCACAACATCCTGTGCATCGATGACGTGCCATTTACGGACGACATCTCCGGCCTTTGGGCTATAAGTACGCATGCTTTACTACCTTCTTCTTCTCGTTTGTAAGCTGGGAACTACAGGTG
>JACCDN010837005.1_pt1 | contig 15870 bp, 16 predicted proteins | sample 7441691 | NCBI WGS metagenome assembly JACCDN01 (sample SAMN15323439, study PRJNA562643) | freshwater metagenome | isolation source: river surface water | place: USA:Blue River Watershed | collected 2017-08-16
ACCTTGACCGGCTTGAGGCCGCGGGCCTGGAGCTTGCGGAGCGCGTCGCGGCGCGCGGGGGCCTCGATGGTGCCTTCGGTCACGGCGCCAGCGGCGTCGCGCGCGGTGTAATTGAAGACGGCCATCGCGGCGTTATTCGTTCGAGCTCAGGTTGCGGACCAGCTCGTCGATGGTCGTGAGGCCCGCGGCGACCTTGAGCCAGCCGGCCTTGGCGAGCGGACGCATCCCGAGGGCGATCGCCTTCTCGGTCAGCTCGCGGTTGGAGATGCGGCTGATGATCAGGTCGTGGAGCGGCTTCGGGTGGAAGATCTCGAAGACGCCGACGCGGCCGCGGTAGCCCGTGCCGCGGCACTTGCGGCAGCCCACGGCTTCCTTGAGCGAAGGCACGTCCTTCAGGAAAGACTCGTCCATGCCGAGCGTCTCGAGGGCCGGCAGGAGCTTCGCGCGGTCGACCGGGACCGTCTTGGCGCAATCGGAGCAGAGGCGGCGGACGAGGCGCTGGGCGATGACCAGTTCGACGGCGGAACCGACGAGGAAGGGTTCGACGCCCATGTCGATGAGGCGCGTGATCGCGCCGGGCGCGTCGTTGGTGTGGAGGGTCGAGAAGACCAGGTGACCCGTGAGCGAGGCGCGGATGGAGATCTCGGCCGTCTCCAGGTCGCGGATTTCCCCGACCATGATCACGTCCGGGTCCTGGCGGAGCGTGCTGCGGAGGGCGCCGGCGAAGGTCAGGCCGATCTCGGCGCGCGTCTGCACCTGGTTGGCGCCGGGCACCTCGTATTCGATCGGATCTTCGATCGTCACGATGCGGATGTCGGGCGAGTTGATCGCCTGGAGGAAGGCGTTGAGCGTGGTCGACTTGCCGGAACCCGTCGGGCCCGTGACGAGGATGATGCCGTGCGGGTAGTCGAGGACCTTGCGGACGGCGGCCTGCTCCTCGGCGTTCATGCCGATGCGGTCCATGTTGTAGGCCTCCTTGCGCTGGTTGAGGAGACGCAGCGAGACCGACTCCGCGTAGATGGTCGGGATGGTCGACACGCGGATATCGAGGACGTTCTTGCCGTCGCGGAAGTTGATGCGTCCGTCCTGCGGAAGGCGGCGCTCCGAGATGTTGAGGCGCGCCATGATCTTCAGGCGCGAGATGATCGCGTCCTGGAAGCGGGCGAGGTTTTCGGGCAGCGGGATGGCGATGAGGATGCCGTCGACGCGGTAACGGATGCGCAGGTTGTTCTCCTGCGGCTCGAAGTGGACGTCCGTCGCGCCTTCGGCGACGGCCTGGGTGAGGACCTCGGTGACGAAGCGCACGACCGCGGCGTCCTGGTCGGCCTCGACGTCGGAAGCCGCTTCGGCGGCGGGCAGGTCGTCGCCCTCGTCCTCGAGGCTGCCGGAACCTACGCCGTAGTTTTCGTTGATGAGCGCGGCCACGCGTTCGGGCGGCGCGAGATACCACTTCGGGCGGCGGGAGGCGAAGGTCGCGACCCAGTCGGCCGTGTCGGTGTCGGGCGGCAGCGCCGTGACGAGGCGGAGGCGGCCTTCTTCGCCGCCGGGGATCAAGGTCGGGACGACCTGGGCCTCGGAAGCGATGCGCGCAGGCAGGACCTTCATGCCGTCGGGATCGATGGCGGGCTCGTCGAGGACCTCGAGGCCCGTGAGACGGGAAAGTTCGGCGAGGAGAGCGGCCTCGTCGAGGCCGAGGGACGAAGCGAGGAACTTGAAGCGCGCCTCACGAGGCGTCTCCGCGAACGCGGCGCGAGCCTCGTCGGTCAGGCGCTCGGCGAGCGCCGAGGGCAGTCCGTGCCGGTCGACGGTCAGCATGTCACTTCTGGGCCGGGGCGGCGGCGGGGACCTTGCCGGGCACGTTGTCGATGACCTTCTTCACCTCGGGGCCGATGGCGCCGCTGGTGGCGCGGCCGAGGGCGTCGAGGTTGTCGACCGCGGTGCCGTTGAGGACGTAAGGGCGGAGGAAGATGATCAGCTCCTGCTTCTCTTCGAGGTCGGTGGAGGAGCCGAGGAGGTCGCCGATGATCGGGATGGGGCCGAGGCGCGAGGTGGACTTCGTGGTCACCTTGCGCTGCAGGCCGCCGAGGACGACGATCTCGCCGCTCATCGCGCTCACGAAGGAGTCGGTCGTGCGGCGTCCGATGATCGGCTGGTCGTTGCCGTCGAGGATGGTGCTGCCGAGGATGTCTTCGACGGACTGCGAGACCTGGAGCTGGACGGCGCCGTCCTTGCCGATGAGGGGAAGGACCTTGAGCTGGATGCCGATGTCGCGCTGCGAGACCGTGGAGGTGATCTGGCCGGTCTGGGCGGCGATGGTGGAGCCGGTGATGACCGGGCGGGATTCGCCGACGAAGATCGTGGCCTCCTTGTTGTGGGTCGTCGTGATGGCCGGGACCGAGAGCACGCGGAGGTCGCCCTTGCGCGGCGTGGTGGTAAGGCCGATGGTGGCGCTCAGGTCGTTGGTGTTCGTGTTGAACGTGCCCTGGGAGGCGACGACCTGGGTGTTGTTGGGAGCGAGGGTGGTGGTGGTGGTGGCCGGGGCGCCGTTGACGCCGAAGCCCGCGCCCGTGCCGCCGATGCCGACGAGCTTGCCGTTGGAGACGGACAGGCCGAGCGTGTTGAAACCGTTGGTCTCGTTGTCGGAAAGCTTCACTTCGGCGATGACGACCTCGATGCGGACCTGCGGGAGGACGATGTCGACCTTGTCGATGAGCTCGTGCAGGAGACGGAGGTCGTCGTTGGTGCCGGAGACCACGACGGAGTTGCTGCGCGTGTCCGGGAGCACCGTGAGGCTGCTGCTGAATTCGTCGGCGCCCATCTGGGCGGGGCCGGCGGCGGCCGCGGCGGCCGCGGAAGTGGGCGCCGGGGTCGGGGTGCGGTTGAGGGTGGTGCTGCGGACCGTGTTGCCGGCGCGGGCGGCGGCGGTCGTCTGTCCCGTGACGAGGGAGGTGACGAGCGTCGCGACCTGCTGGGCGTCGGCATGGCGCAGGAAGATGACGTCGGTCTTCGTGTTCGGGTTGGACTTCTGGTCGAGCGTGTCGATCAGCTTGTCGAAGAAGTCGTGCTGGTCGGCGGAGCCCATGAGCAGCACGCGGTTGGTGCGCTCGTCGGCGAGGAAGGTCGTGCCCGTGCTGAGGCGGAAGGGCGCGCCGCCGGAGACGGTGGCGGGCGAACGCAGCATCGACGTCAGCTTGTTGACCATGTCGGTCGCCATCGCGTTCTTGAGCACGTAGCTCTTGGTCACGACCAGGTCGAGCTGCGGCTTGTCGATCTGCATGGTCAGCGTCTCGATCTTCTGGAGGTTGGAGATCGAGTCGGTGATCAGGAGCGCGTTGTTGCGGCCGAAGTAGACGGGCGGCGATGCGAGGGTCGTGTTGAGGCTCGACGCGATCTGGGCGACGAGCTCCTGGGCGTTGGCGTGCTTGAGCGTGAAGATCTTCGAAGCGATGCGGCCGCTCGGCGGGAGCGCGAGGACCGAGCCCGTGATGAGCTGGGGCGACTCGGCCTTCGCGACGAGGTTAGGGACGACCTTGAGGAACTTGTCGCCCTGCTGGATCACGGCGATGCCGTTGAGGTTGAGCAAGGTCTCGAGGGCGAGGAGCGCTTCGTCGCGGGTGATCGAAGCCGGAAGGGTGAGCGTGTAGACGCTGGCGGGAAGAGCCTGCGGGCGGAGGATGGACTTGCCGGTCCAGCGCTGCATCAGGTCGAGGACCTGGGCGACGGTCTCATCGCGGAGGATGACCGGCCCGATCTGGTCGGATCCGCTCAGGCCGGGCAGCGGCACCGCGGCGGCGGCACCCGGAACGACGGCGGGAGCTGCCGGCGCCGCAGGCGCGACGGCCGGAGCGGCCTGACCGAAGCCCGCGACCGGGGCGGCGGCAGCGGCCAGCAGGAGGCAGAAAAAGGGCAGATGCGCCCGTCGTTGACGATGGGTGGAATGAGGGCTGGTCACTTGGGTAAGAGGGGTACCTCCTGATAACACCAGACCTTAGGAATAGTTCGACGATAAATCGGCTTTTGAGAGGTTTATTCAGGCATTAAGCCCAGCACAGACAGGGAGATACCCTATGGTAGTGAACATAGTTTCACCTTTTTCTTGCCTTAAGTCGCTTCATCCGCCAAAAGTGCCCCCTAAAGCCGTTATGCGAGAAGATATCCCCGACTGGCTGGGCAAGCCCCCCCTCCGAGGCACGGATCAATGGGAAGTCTGGCTCACCAAGTGGCGACGGTACGCCAAGGTCGAGCTCCGGGATGCGGCGGCGGATGACCCTGAATATGATTTCGGCCTGCTGACTCCCGAGGAGCGCTGGCGCGTGGCCTTGGCGCTCCAGGTCAAGGCCCAGATCGAAGCCGGGCGTCAGAACGCACCGGTCCCGATGTCCTTGGCGCTCGGCCGCAAGGTCAGCGACCTGGACCATGCCGGCGTCGTCGCCTGGCAGGTCGGCCGCTCGGTCGTCTCGCCGATCCCCGACGCCGCGTTCACCGCCGCGCTCGAGTGGAGCAACGCGCGGGAGAATCCGCGTCGCCGCCGGATCTCGCACGCCATCCGCTACGGCTTCATCGCGGGCCTCGGCGGAGAAGCCGCGGCGCCGGCCTGGTCTTCGCCCGACTACGTCGCGGCCTACGAAGCCTCGTGGGAGCTCGGCAACGCCCTCGCCATCGAGACGGACCCTCGGGGATAGGTTGCGGAAAGCCCGACCGCGGGCAGAGTGTGATTTCATAACAACCATGGATACCCTAGCCATCTGTGCCGTCGTCATCGCATGCGCGGCTTTCCTCGCCTTCTGGGTGCGTAAGCCGGCTGGCGCCGCGACAACCACCCCGGAGGAACAGGCCCGACTGGCGGATATCATCACCCGCACGGTCCGGGATGACATCGCCAAAGAAACCGATCGCCTGCGTAGCGCCCAGACACAGCAAGCCGCGGAGCTGCGCAAGGAACTGACGGACGGACTCCGCGACTCCCGCCAGGAAATCGTCGCCTCGTTGGCCGAATCGCGTCGCGAAGCAGCCAAATCCGTGGCGGATTTTTCTGCCGAAAACACGAAGAAGACCGAACTTCTTCAGGCCAACGTGGAGAAAGCCCTGGAGGCGATGCGCGCCGACAACGAGAAGCGCCTCAACGAGATGAGGGAAGTCGTCGGCGAAAAACTCCAGAAGACCTTGGAAGCCCGGCTCGGCGAAAGCTTCAAGCAGGTCTCAGAGCGACTCGAGGCCGTCAGCAAGGGCTTGGGCGAAGTCCAACAGATCACGTCCAACATCAATGACCTCAAGAGAGTCATGGGCAACGTGAAGACCCGCGGCGTCTGGGGAGAGACCTTCCTTGAGAGCCTCCTCTCCGACTCGCTCGTGCCGGAGAAGCAGTTCGTGAAGAACTTCCGTCCCAAGGAGCGCAGCGGGGAGACCGTCGAATTCGCCATCATCCTGCCCGGCAACGAAGAAGGACCGGTCTATCTCCCGGTCGATTCGAAGTTCCCCCGCGAAGATTATGACCGCATCGTGGCCGCCGCGGAAATCGGTGACACAGCCGCCCTGCTCCAGGCTCAGAAGGACCTCGCGTCCACGGTGATCAGCTTCGCGACGGACATCACGAAATACATCAACCCTCCCCGCACGACGGATTTTGCCATCCTCTTCCTGCCGACCGAAGGCCTTTACGCAGAAGTCCTGCGCTTCCCGGGAATCGAGAAAACCCTGAAGGAGAAGCGCGTGGTGGTCGCCGGGCCCTCGACCATGATGGCGCTGGTCAACTCTCTCCGCGTGGGCTTCCAGACCTTGGTCGTGCAGAAGAAATCCGCCGAGATCGCCAAGCTCCTCGGCGCCGTCAAAAAAGACTTCAGCAACTTCGGCGACTTGCTCGAGAAGATCAACAAGAAGCTCGAAGAGGCGAGTTCGGTGGTCACGGATGCGACCGATCGTCATCGCAAAATCGCCAAGAAGATGACGAAAGTGGCGGAGCTGCCGGACGCCGAGGCGCGGCTGCTGTTGAACCTGGACGCCCCCGAAGAGACGGACGACGCAGACGGAGCCTCTTCCTGAGGCAAGATCCTGCTGGTGGAGCCGATGAGGTTCGAACTCACGGCCTCGTCATTGCGAACGACGCGCTCTACCAACTGAGCTACGGCCCCAAACAGCAGGAAGTTGAGGGAAGCCGTCCCGGCGGGGGCGGTCAAGGTTTAGATGCCTGTCGCCTTGCCTCGGGCCGGAATGGGCATAGGTTCGACGCTCCTTAACACCATGCGCGTAGCCAAAGAAACCGTCGTCGCCATCGAATACACCCTGAAGGACGACCAGGGCAACATCATCGACGCCTCCGGCGAACGCGGCCCGATGGAGTACCTCCACGGCGCGCAGAACATCATCCCGGGACTCGAGCAGGGCATCGAAGGCCTCGCCGCCGGCGACACCAAGAGCGTGCTCGTCCCGCCGCAGCTCGGTTACGGCGAATACAGCGACAAGCTGATCCAGCTCGTCCCCCTCTCGGCCTTCGGCGCCAACACCCCGCAGGTCGGCATGCGTTTCCACGCCGAGACCAACCTCGGCATGCGCGTGCTCACGATCAAGAAGATCGAAGGCGAAGAAGTCACCCTCGACGGCAACCACGAGCTCGCCGGCAAGTCCCTCCACTTCGACATCAAGGTCGTCTCCGTCCGCGCGGCTGAGCCGACCGAACTCGCCCATGGCCACCCGCACCAGTCGGGCGGTTGCTGCGGCGGCGGCGGTTGCGGTTCCGGCGAAGGCTCGGGCGGCGGCTGCTGCTCGTCCGAAGAGGGTTCCGAAGGCGGTTGCTGCTCCACCGAAGAACCGGCCGCCCAGAAACAGGGCGGCTGCGGCTCCGGCGGCTGCGGTTGCTCGTAAGCCTTGATTCAGACGTCCTGACGAGGCCGCCCGAATGGGCGGCCTTTTTCGTCTCCGGAAACCAGAGTTATAATCCCTAGGTGGTTTTATTCTGGAAGGATATTGAAAGCCGGAGCCCGGAGGACATCCGTAAGGCATGCGCTCCTTGCTCGCCTTGCTTCTCGCCACCACCGTCGCCTTCGCCATCCCCAGCCAACGGGACGCCCTACTTACGGCCAAGCGCGAAGCCTTGAACGAATACAACGCCGCGCAGCGCGCCAAGGACAAGGCACGGTTCATCGCCTCGGCGGAACGCCTGCAGTCGGTAGGCCAGCAGGTGACGGCCGCCAATCAAGCTGCCTTGGCCGCGATTCGGCCGGGCTACCCGAACGACGTGAAGAGCAACCAGGCACGGCAGACCTGGGACAAGAAGATCGCCGACATCCGCAAGTCGCTGGGTTCGGCCAACGAAAGCCTAGGGCGCTTCATTCTGCCCACGGAGCTCAGCCCGGAGTCCATCCGATCGGTCGACCGCCATGTCCGCGAGATCGACATGGCCATCGAAGCGCACCATGCGGCCTGCTTGAACATCCGCTGAGCGCGGCGGTGCCGCGAGGGGGCAAGTGGTCACGGTGACACGTGGGCAAGGGGGCGAACGACAGGCCCGGAGGCTCAGAGGGCACGACGTGAGTTGGAGGAGTGAACGTGGGCATAAGGGGTCTTGGGTTGCCCCAAAAGGAACGCCGCACAGGGTAAGGCTCACCCCCGCGCATGCGCCCCGACTCCGTCCATGCCCGTGACCTGACCCCCGGCCAGACGCGGGCCTCGCTCGCGATCGTGGCGGTGCTGTTCTTCATCTTCGGCTTCGTCTCCTGGGCGAACGCGATCCTGATCCCGTATTTCAAGATCGGCTGCGAGCTGACGCACTTCGAGGCCTACCTGGTCACGTTCGCCTTCTATATCTCCTACCTCTTGTTCTCGTGGCCGGCGGCCGGGCTGCTGCGTCGGATCGGATTCAAACGCGGGATGATGCTCGGGTTCTGGGTGATGTCGCTGGGCGCCATGCTCTTCATTCCGGCGGCGCTCGCGCGCGCTTATCCCGTCTTCCTCGGCGGCCTGTTCACGCTGGGCGCCGGCTTGGCGGTCCTGCAGACCGCGGCGAATCCCTACGTCACCGTGCTCGGCCCGCAGGCGAGCGCGGCGCGACGCTTCAGCCTGATGGGCATCGGCAACAAAGGCGCCGGCATCCTGGCCCCGATCCTCTTCGCGGCCGTCGTCCTGCGCGTGACGGATACCTCCCTCTTCGCGGCTTTGCCGACGATGGAGCCGGGAGCGAAAGCCGCGGCGCTCGACGAGCTGATCCGGCGCGTCGTCACGCCATACGCATGGGTCGCCGGCGTGCTCGCGCTGCTCGGCTTGCTCGTGCGGTGGTCGCCGCTCCCGGAGATCGACACCGACCACGAGAGCCCCGAGGTCGCCGAAGCCAACGCCGGCAAGACCAGCGTGTTCCAGTTCCCGCAGCTCGTGCTCGGCGCCTTGGGCATCTTCCTGCACGTCGGCACTCAGACCGTGGCGGTCGACACCATCATCGGTTACGCCGAGACGATGGGCATCCCGTTGGCCGCGGCGAAGATCCTGCCGGGGTGCGTGCTCGCATCCATGATCTTAGGCTACCTGCTCGGCCTGGCGTTGATCCCGCGGCACGTCTCACAGGTCACGGCGCTGCGCGCGTGCGCCGTCCTCGGCGTCGTCGGCACGCTGGGCGTGCTGTTCGCGCCGGGGCGACTGACGTTCCTCGGCCTGACCGCCGATACCTCGCTCTGGTGCCTCGCCTTGCTCGGCCTCTCGAACTCGCTGACCTGGGCGGGCATCTGGCCGCTGGCGTTGGACGGACTCGGCCGATTCACCAAGACGGGCGCCTCGCTGATGATCATGGGCCTCTGCGGCAACGCCCTCATTCCGCTCGGCTACGGCTGGCTCGCCGACCGGCACGGCGCGCAGGACGGCTACTGGATCCTCCTGCCCTGTTATCTCTATCTTACATATTACGCCGTGAGCGGGCATAAGAAGCGCGGCTGGTGACGGTGGCCCGCGGCGGAGCCGCGAGGGGGTGCGCGGCAGAGCCGCGAGGGGGCTCGCTGGCACGGTGACACGTGGGCAAGGGGGCGGTGAAGAAGCAGTGCAAAGGTGCAACTGCGGCGGAGCCGCGTGCAAAAGTGCAAAGGTGAACGAAGGGATAAGGGTTGGGGCAGGGAAAATATTCAGGTGCGGGTTCGGGCTCTTAATTTCGCCCGGTACCCGCACCTGCAGCCGAGCACCCGAACTTGGGACCTGAGGGCCGAGACCTGGGACCTGACGATGTCTCCCACATTTGCACCTTTGCACAGGCCGCAGGCCGGTTTGCACTTTTGCACCGAGGACAGCACATGGTGCTGTCCCTACCAAAGCTCACTCCCACTTCCAATTCATCACGATCTCGGTGTCGGGATGGAAGGACTGCTTCACAGGGCAGGCTTCGGCGGCGCGGATGAGACGTTCACGGACTTCAAGGGGGACGCCGGGCGGCATGGTGATCCCGACTTCGAGCCTGGCGATACGGCGTGGCGGCGTGGTCGTCATGTGCTTGGCGATGGACGCATGGGCGCCGCGGAGGTCGAGGCCCGTGTTGCGCGCGTGGATGCCAAGGATCGTGAGGAAGCACGTCGCCATCGCGGTGGCGGCGAGGTCGGTCGGCGAGAAGCCCTCGCCCTTGCCTTGGTTGTCGACCGGGGCGTCGGTCACGATGACGTGACCCGAAGGTCCGTGCAGGGCGCGGACGTGGAGGTCACCGAGGTACTCGCAGGAGATGTTGACGGCCATGGGACGAGTTAAGCCCCGGGCCGGGCGCTCCCAACAAAAAACCCCGGCGTGCCGGGGTCTTGGGGGGAGGCGATGCGGTGACGATTATTCGTCGCCGTCCTTGCCGATGGCGTCGACCGGGCAGCCTTCGAGGGCTTCCATGCACTTGTCGATGCCTTCCTGGTCGGTCGGCTGGGCGAAGACGTAGGAATAGCCGCCGTCGTCCTGGCGCGTGAAGAACTTCGGGGCGGTTTCGCGGCAGAGGTCGCAATCGATGCACGAAGAATCCACGTAGAATTTGCCCGCGACGCTCTCGGGACGCTTGTCGTTCTTATCGGCCATAGGAAGGACACTATCTGGAAGCCCGACCGCAGGTGTCAAGAATCCGCGTCAGTTCGCAGGCAGCATCACCACCAGGCGATGGCGGAAAAACCCGTCGCGCCCGGCGAGATAAGCGGCGGACAAACGATCGGCCGTGGCGAAGGTCACTTCGATGACGGCGTCGGGGGTCAGGTTCGGACGCAGGCCGGGACCGGCCTGACGGTCATAGGCAGGCAGCGGACGCACGACGACGGACGCCACCGGCAGCTCGTGTTCCTGCTGGATGACCAGGCGGAGACGGGAGCGCGTGGCGGCATCGACCCCCTCCCAGCAGAACAAGCTCTCGATCGCCGCGGCGTCGCGACGGGCGAAGGCCGAGCGCAGGTCTTCGGCCAGCACGCCCACGGTATGCGTCTGCCACCATGACCAGACCGCCACCAGCAGGAAGCCGAGCGTCAGGCCGAGGGCCGCCGCGAAGACGCGACGGAACCAAGGTGTACGGAGAAGAAGGGAGCGCACGCAGGAGAAGGACGTTGACCGAATAGCAGGAGCGGAGATAAGCACGCAAGAGCCATGGCGCACGAAAGCAAGCCCTCCGCGGATTCCGGCCGATACGCGGCCCGAGGAGTCTCCGCCTCCAAGAGCGAGGTGCACGCCGCGGTCGACCGCCTCGATCCGGGCCTCTTCCCGCAGGCCTTCTGCAAGATCGTGGCCGACAACCTGACCGGCGACGCCTCCAGGTGCGTCGTCACGCATTCGGACGGCTCGGGCACCAAGGCCCTGCTCGCCTACCTCTGGTGGAAGGAAACCGGCGACGCCTCCGTCTTCCGCGGCATCGCCCAGGACAGCATCGTCATGAACATCGACGACCTGCTGTGCGTCGGCGTCACCAAGGGCGTCATCCTCTCCTCGACCATCAACCGCAACGCCAAGGCCATCCCCGGCGCGATCCTCGCGGAGCTGATCAACGGCACCGAAGACGTCCTCGCCATGCTGCGGGCGCAGGGTTTCGGCATCACCTCGGGCGGCGGCGAGACCGCCGACGTCGGCGACCTCACGCCCACGCTCACCGTCGATTCCACGGCGACCGCGATCCTCGCGCGCTCCGAAGTCGTGGACGCCGCGCGGGTCGTCCCCGGCCTCGTCATCGTCGGCATCGCCTCGTTCGGCCGCGCCACCTATGAGCAGGCCGAGAACAGCGGCATCGGCTCCAACGGCCTGACCAGCGCACGCCACGAGCTCCTCTCCAAATACTACGCGGAGAAATACCCCGAGACCTACGACAAGGCCACCCCTGCTGACCTGGCCTACTGCGGCCCCCACCGGATGACCGACCCTCTGCCCGGCTCATCGCTGACCGTCGGCCAGGCCCTCCTGTCACCGACCCGTACTTACGCCCCTTACGCCCTGCGCCTCCTGCAGGCCCTGGGCAATCAGCGGGTCAAAGGCCTGGTCCACTGCTCCGGCGGCGGCCAGACCAAGTGCCGTCGCTTCGGCACCAAGGTCCATTTCATCAAGGACAACCTCTTCCCGACCCCCCCGATTTTCGAGGAAATCGCCAAGGTTAGCGGCACGGAACCCAAGGAAATGCACCAAGTTTACAACATGGGGCACCGCTTGGAGGTCTTTTTGGAACCGCAAGACGCCGAAGCCGCCCTCCGGATCGCGGCCGAGCTGGGCTTGGGCGCCCGGATCATCGGGCGCACGGAAGCCTCGACCCGTACGGACGGCGCCAACCACGTCACCATCATCAAGGACGGCCAGACCCTGGCGTACGCCTGAGGACCCCGGCGGGGAGATAAGGCTCGGGTGGTCGGGCAGACAGGACTTGAACCTGCAACACCCTGCTCCCAAAGCAGGGACTCTACCAATTGAGATACTGCCCGGTACCCGAGAAAACAGTCTGATTTTGTGTTGCCGTCCCTGTCAAACCGCTAATCTCAACCTGTTCTAACCCGCAAAACACCTCCACACATGGAAAACGACAGCATCTCCTCCTCCTCTTCCGAATCCAAGCTCCCGCTCATCGTGGGTATCCTCGGTTTCGCTCTCGGCGCCGCCGGCCTCGTGCTCGGCATCAAGGCCAAGGGTGCCGCCCAGCTCGCCAACGACGAAGCCGCCCTCGCGAAGACTCAGGTCTCCGAACTCGGCGCCACGCTCGCCAGCAAGGCCAACGCCGCTGATCTCCAGGCTCTCCAGGCCGACCTCGCCGCCACCAAGCAGCAGACCGAAGCCAACGAGAAGGCCCTCGCCGACCAGATCGTCGCCCTCCAGAAGGTCGCCTCTGCTCCGAAGGCCTCTGGTTCCGGTAAGTCTGCCACTCCCGCCGGCCCCGGCGAATACGTCGTCGCGAAGGGCGACAACCTTGGCAGCATCGCCAAGAAGAACGGCATCTCTCTCAAGGCCATCCAGGACCTGAATCCGGGCGTCAACCCGAACCGCCTGCAGATCGGTCAGAAGCTGAAGGTCAAGTAAGCCAAGCATGTCGGCGCCCTCTCGCTGGTCCGTCCGGCACGAAGAGCTCCACGCCGACTGCAGGGTTTTCCGGGTATTCAAAGAACGCTGTCATCACCCTCTCGATCATCGGGAGGGTGATTTCTTTGTGCTCCGTTCCCGCGACTGGGTGCTCGCGCTCCCGGTCACCGACGACGGACGCCTCGTGATGGTGCGGCAATACCGCTTCGGCACGCGCGACCTCTCCACCGAAGCGCCGGGCGGGATCATGGAAGCGGGCGAAGATCCGCGCGTGACCGCCGCGCGCGAGACGGAGGAAGAGACCGGCTTCGCCGGCGGCCGCGCCCGCGTGCTCGGCACCTGCGCGCCGAACCCCGCCATCCAGTCCAACCGCTGCCACTTCGTGCTGCTCGAAGGCGTGCGCCCGACGGGCCGCCGCGAGCCCGACGAACACGAGGAGATCCAGGTCCTGGCCATGTCGCCCAAGGCCGCCCTCGCGGAGGCCCTCGCCAATCCCGCGCAGCATTCGCTCGCCCTCCTCGCGCTCTACCGTCTACGTGACGAACGACCCGACCTCTTCTCATGACCACTCCCACCCGCATCAAGCACAAGGGCCGCGAGGCCGATCCCGTCCTCGTCGTCGGCTCCGTCGCCTACGACAGCATCATCACGCCGCACGACAAGGGCGAGCGCATCCTCGGCGGCAGCGCTTCGTACGCCTGCCTCGCCGCGAGCTACTTCGCGCCGCCCCGCATCGTGGGCGTCGTCGGCCATGACTTCCGCGACCGCGACCGCAACAAGCTCGCCAAGCGCGGCATCGACCTCGACGGCCTCCTCACCGACGCCTCCGGCCGCACCTTCTCCTGGCGCGGACGCTACCACGAGAACTACAACCGCCGCGACACCGAGGACCTGCAGCTCAACGTCTTCGAGCACTTCAAGCCGCGCCTGCCCGAGGCGCACCTCGCGACGCCGTTCGTGATGCTCGGCAACATCCGCCCCGACCTGCAGCTCGACGTCCTCAACCAGCTCACCGCGCCCCGCTTCGTCCTCGCCGACACCATCGACATCTGGATCGAGACGCAACGCGACAAGCTCGGCGAAGTCATGCGCCGCGCCGACCTGCTCGTCGTCAACGACACCGAGTCGGCCAAGCTGACCGGCGAGAGCAACGTGATCGTCGCCGGCCGCGCCCTGCGCAAGCACGGCTGCAAGACCGTCATCATCAAGAAGGGCGAACACGGCGCCGTGCTCTTCCACGAAGAAGGCATGTTCGCCCTGCCCGCCTATCCCGTGACCGAACTGCGCGACCCCACCGGCGCCGGCGACAGCTTCGCGGGCGCGCTCCTCGGCTACCTCGCCGCGACCGGCGCCACCGACTTCGCCGCGCTCAAGCAGGCGATGGTCTACGGCACCGCCGTCGCCAGCCTCACCGTCGAGGCGTTCTCGACCGACCGCCTGGCCAAGGCCGGCTGCCGCGAGATCCGCGCGCGTCGCAAGGAGCTGCTGAAGCTGATCAAGGCCTAGCCCCTGGGGCGGCCGAGCATCCGCCACAGCACGAACAGGAGCACGCCCGAGAAAGCCAGGTCGCCCAGCACGAGCGGCCAGAGCTTCGGGAGCTTCTGCGCGAACAGCCCGTAGCCGAGCGCGACGGCCTGCAGCACGACGAGGATGGCGAGGAAAGGGACGAAGCGGCGGAGCTTGGCCAGCGGATCGGGAGAGCTCATGCGAAACAACGGCGATGGGCCTCGGCCAGGCCGAGGAGCGTGAGATGCGGTTCGTGCGCGACGCGGTCGCGCCAGGAGGCCGGCAGGTAGACCGCGGCGCCGCCGGTGACGATCACCTTGGGCATCGGCGAACCTTGGCGCACGAGCTCGGCGCAGACGCCGTCGAGCAGCGCGCCGATCATGCCGGCGAAACCGAGGGCGCAGCCCGCGCGCATGGCGTCGACGGTGGACTTGCCGATGGCGGGCCCGCCGAGGAGCGAGGCCGGATCGAGCGCGGGCAACAAGGCGGTGCGTTCGTGAAGATAGCGCGTCATCACGCCGAGTCCCGGAGCGATGATGCCGCCGGCATAGCCGCGTTCGGTGAGGATATCGACCGTGGTGGCCGTGCCCATGCCGACGATCACCGCGGGCGCGCCGGCGACGAGCTGGGCGCCGACGCAATCCGCAAGGCGGTCCTGGCCGACCTCGGCCGGCTTCGGATAGTCGAAGCCAAGGCCCTTCACGGTGTCGTGGCGGAGATGGAAGCAGGGGCGGCCGCTGCTGAGGAGCACCGGCTGGAGCACGGCGGTCGCGGCGGGAACGACGCTGGCGAAAGCGACGCCGTCGGACGGATGCGCGGCGAGCAAGGCCGTCAGCGAGACCGTATCGAGCGTGGCGGTAGGGATCTCGCCGTGGGCGAGGACGCGACGTCCGTCGACGACGCCCCAGTGGGCGTGCGTATTACCGACATCGAGACAGAAGATGGCCACGGTGGGAAAGGTGTGGAGAGGTCGGCCCGGCGCAAGCGTCAGGGTTTACGCAGGGTGACTTCGCCCGACGAGACGATCGCACGGCGGCCTCCGCCGGTGCGCAGGATGAGCGAGCCCTCGTCATCGATGCCGTCGACGATGCCCGCGACAGGATCTCCGCGGAGGCCGACGCGGACGGACTTGCCGGCCAGCACGTCGTAGGAGGACCAGAGCTTACGGAAGGAGCGCGACCAGGTACCTTCTTCGAACTGCTCCCACGCGCGGAAGAGCGCGGCGATGACGCCGGCGACTTCGCGGTTGAGGTCGAGCGGGGCGCCGAGCGCGGCTTCCAGCGAACCGGCGACCGTACGGAGATCGGAGGGGAAATCCTTGGGCGCGCCGGTGAGGTTGAGCCCCAGGCCGAAGACGAGCTCGCGGACGGAATCGGCGTCGAGGCGCGCTTCGGTGAGCATCCCGGCGACCTTGCGTCCGTCGGGAGACTGCAGGTCGTTGGGCCACTTGAGCCCGAGCTTCAGGCCGAGCGTCTTCTCCACGTGCGCGCAGAGGGCCAGGCCCATCCAGAGCGTGAACGGCTTGAGCCGTTCCGGCGGGATGAACGGACGGAACGCGAGCGAGAGGTAGAGATTGCCCGACGGCGCGCTGTGCCACTTGCGGCCGAGGCGTCCGCGTCCGGCTTTCTGCGTGCGGGCGAGGACGGCGAACGGCGCCTCCTGGCCGACGGCGAGCCGACGCTCGGCTTCGGAATTGGTGCTGTCGACCTCGGCGAGGAACTCGACCTTCGTAGAGACCTTCAGGCGGCGGAGGTGCGCGTCGAGCAAGGCGGGGTCGAGATGACGCGGCACGGAACGCAGCGCGTAGCCCTTGCGGGTCGAAGCGGCGAAGACGTAACCCGACGCGCGCAGACGTTCGAGACGGCTCCAGATCGCCACGCGGGAGACGCCGAG
>JACCDN010848340.1_pt1 | contig 15861 bp, 15 predicted proteins | sample 7441691 | NCBI WGS metagenome assembly JACCDN01 (sample SAMN15323439, study PRJNA562643) | freshwater metagenome | isolation source: river surface water | place: USA:Blue River Watershed | collected 2017-08-16
CTGTTAATTGTTAAAGAACCTGCTCGCACACCCCGCTTACTCCTCGGGATCCGCCGCGCTGCGAAGCGTCTTGTTCGTCAGCAGCAAAGAAGCGGAATTATGTACTGTTTCAGGAAACGCGTCAAGCAATTTTCGACTACCGCTTAACTGCAACCTTCACTTGCTGCTGGTTGTCGGGGCGTTTTGCCCGTCAACCGCAGAGCCAGCTATTATGCGGCGCAACCGACCTCTCGTCAACTACTCGTCTTCCATTATTTTCGGAGACTTTCGCGTTGCGCAACGCGCCTTGCCGGCATTTCCCTGCTGCATTGATGCGGGTTTTCAGAGGCTTCGTAGCCTTTTTGAAAACCCCTCGCTGCAGCGGGAGGCGAACTATATCAAAGGCCTCGAAAGTTTGGCAAGCGCTTTTCGATAAACGCCTTCATACCCTCTTTCTGGTCCTCGGTTGCGAAGGTGCTGTGGAACAAGCGTCGTTCATACTGAACGCCATCGGCCAATGAAGATTCATACGCACGATTGACTGCTTCCTTGATCATCATGACCGATGGCAGCGACATCGCGGCGATCACGGTGGCCACCTCCAGCGCTTCGGCCATCAACTTGTCGGCCGCCACGATGCGCGACACCAGGCCAGCACGCTCCGCTTCCGCGGCATCCATCATGCGTGCGGTCAGGCACATATCCATCGCCTTGGACTTGGACACCGCACGCGGCAGGCGCTGCGTGCCACCTGCACCGGGCATGGTGCCCAGCTTGATTTCCGGCTGGCCGAACTTCGCTGTATCCGCCGCAATGATGAAATCACACATCATCGCCAGTTCACAGCCACCGCCCAGCGCGTAGCCGGCGACGGCAGCGATGATCGGCTTGCGAATACGACGTATCGTCTCCCAGTTACGGGTGATGTAGTCGCCCTTGTACACATCCATATAGGTGTAGGACGCCATTGCGCCAATGTCGGCACCGGCGGCGAACGCCTTCTCACTGCCGGTGATGACGATGCAGCCGATCGCCTCGTCACCATCAAAAGCCAGCAGCGCTTGCCCGAGCTCGTCCATCAGCTGGTCGTTCAGCGCGTTCAGCGCCTTCGGACGATTGAGTCGGACGATGCCGACCTTGCCCTCGGTCGCGACCACGATGTTTTCATAGTTCATTGATGACTCCCCCTGGATGAATGGACAGGCGCCGTGCTCAGGCACCGCAGCGATATTGGACCCGGGATTGTAGCGTGCGGCCTACAGCATAGTGCAGCGGCACGCTATCGATTTTGGCCTTGACAGTGCCGGCCGTCGGGCTAAGGTGAAACAATAGGCGCAGTCGTGCAGGTGACGACTGCGCTTGTTCATGGAGCCACTCACCGGGAGATTGCTGATGCGCCGCGAGATCAATCGGATCAGGGATGCACACCGCAGCTTGCGGCGGGGCGCGCACTGGCTGCGCTTGTGTCCTGAAGAAGTCGTCGCCGACGCGTATGTCGAATTACTGAATACGACCGAGCGCGCATTCGCGCTGGAGCAAGGGATGATGGAACAGTTCGCGTTCCCTGCGATGCCTTGCCACCTCGAGCAGCACGCGCGGGTGTTGCGCGCACTGCATTGCTTGCAACCGGCGGTGATGAATGGCGACACGGCAACCGCACGGCGTGTGGGCGGACAATTGCTGGTGGAGTGGTTCCAGCTGCACCATGAGACGTTGGATCAAGCCGTCTACGTGTGGGTCAACTGCAGCACCGAGCGATTGACCAGCGACTTGATTGCGCGCAGCCAGAACAAGCCATCATCAATAGATGCCTGCCAGGCGCGCACAGCATCGGGGGCTCTGCCCGATGCATTGCCAGGCCAGCCCCCCGGCCCGATCCCGCACCGGCGCGAGCCCCCGCCGTTCTGGCGCTGAACAATACGGGGCGAGCAAGCGAAAGGACGCGTTGCCGGGGAAGATGCGCTGTTAGGCGCGCGCCGACATCGGCCAGTTCGCATCTGTCCGCTATCTGTCCGCTATCTGTTCACGCTGCTGTTCCTGCACCGGGCGCGGAAACAGCAGCTTGGGGTCGGTGCTCGCACCGGAGGCATGGGTTGCTCAAGGCTGGCTGCCTGATTTGCCGTTCACCGCAAGCGCTGCCGGCAGCAGCACCCACATTTGCCCGGCTTGCTTCATTTTGCCGGCCTGCTCGCCCGCTTCCGCCCCAAAACCCCAGAAGAAATCGGCCCGTACCGGATTGCGGATCGCACCGCCGGTATCCTGCGCCATCATCAGGCGGCGCAATAACAACGCACTGTTTGGCTGTGTCGTCGACAGAAATACCGGTGCGCCCAGCGGGATGTACTGCGGATCAATCGCGATCGATCGTCGCGGTGTCAGTGGCACACCGAGCGCGCCCTTCGGGCCGCGGGAAGGATCGCCGATCTTCTCTTCCTTGAAAAACACATAGCTCGGGTTCACGTTCAGCAACTCCTGCACGCGACCAGCGTTCGCAGCGGCCCACGCCTTGATACCCTGCATCGACGCCTGGTCCAGTGTCAGCTCCCCTTTGTCGACCAGCCAGCGGCCGATCGAACGATAGGGATGACCATTCTGGTCCGCATACGCGACGCGCACCGTGTCACTGCCATCGTCCAGCGCCACCCGCCCCGAGCCCTGAACCTGCAGGAAAAATGCTTCGATGGGATTGTCTACCCACAGCAATTCGGTCCCTGCCAGCAAGCCATGCTGTTCGAGCTCCGCGCGCGTGTGATACGGCACGACCTTGTTGCCGACCACGCGACCGCGCAGCCGCAGGTTCTTCAATTCCGGGTACAGCGATGCAAGATCAATCGTCAGCAAATCGGCAGGCGCCGCATGCAGCGGCGTCTGGTACGGGCCGCCACGCTGGCGCGCGCCCCGCAGCAAGGGCTCGTAATAGCCGGTGACCATGCCCGACACGGAGCCGTCGAGATTACGCACCTGATGTGGCACGAAACGGGTCTCGAAGTACGCGCGGATGGCCTTCGCATCTGTCCCATCAATGCGCTGCGCCGCCGCGCATACCTCTTGCCAGCCGCTGCGAGACGCCAGCGCGGAGCACGAGGTCAGCAAGGCTGGCCAGGCTTCGCGCAAATCATCGTCGGCCCAGCCCTGCAGCTCGGCGAAACTGACCGCTCGCAGATAGTCTGCAGGCTGCATCGCTTTTGGTGGCTGCGCCGGTGTGGGCGCCGGTGTGGGTGCCGGTGTGGGTGCCGGTGCAGGTGCCGGCATGGCTCCGGGGGTGGGTGATGGCGTGGATGCCGGCTCAGTTACCGGCGATGGCACGGTTTGCGGTTTCGGTGCGGGCGGCGGTGGTGCGGGCACGCGCGGCGGCGCCACGCAGGCGGACAGGCTGAGCGTGAGCGTCGCGACCAGCAGCGTCGCCATCGGGTTTGCCAACAGAGTTACACTGGCGCGCTTGAACGAACGAGGCATCTTGTATGTGGCTGATATTTCTGGAGGCAGGCCTGGCATTGGGCCTGCTGATTCTGATTGTATGGTGGACAATGTTCTCGGGCCGCGACGACGACAAATAAGCGTCGCTGCCGCGCACGCTCAGCTCAGCTAAGCTCAGTGCAGCGTGCGCGGCAGCGACAGCACGAATTCCGGTATCGGCGTCTCGAAACGGGTGCCATCTTCGGCGACGCAGAAATACTCTCCGTGCATGGTGCCGTGGGGCGTGGCCAGCGAGGTGCCGCTGGTATACTCGAAATGCTCCCCCGGCTGCAGCAGGGGCTGGTTGCCCACCACGCCCAGGCCCCGGACTTCCTGCACGCGGTCGTTCGCGTCCGTGATCACCCAGTGACGCGAGATCAATTGCGAGGGGATGCTGCCAGTGTTCTTGATCGTGATCGCATATGCGAACACGTAATGCGAGCGATCGGGCTCCGACTGTTCTTCCAGATACTGGGTACGAACCGACACCGTCATTTCATAAACTGCCATGGCGCTGTTAATGTCCTTGCAATGAACCAACCGCGATTGCACACGAAATCAGTGCGCGCCGCAAGCGCCCTGCGTCGATGACACAGGGCCACACGGTAAAATGCAGGCTCGATTGAATGAAAGTCCTGCGCGAGCACCGAATGACTACCTACCGCATCGCCCCCAGCATCCTGTCTGCCGACTTCGCCCGTCTCGGTGAGGAAGTGCGGCATGTCGTCGCCGCCGGCGCCGACATCATCCATTTCGATGTGATGGACAATCACTATGTTCCCAATCTGACAATCGGGCCACTGGTGTGCGAAGCGATTCGTCCGCATGTGCAAGTGCCCATCGACGTGCACTTGATGGTGAAGCCGGTCGATCGCATCATCCCCGACTTCGCAAAAGCAGGCGCGAACATCATCAGCTTCCATCCGGAGGCGTCCGAGCATATCGACCGCACGCTGCAACTGATTCGTGACCAGGGCTGCAAGGCGGGCCTGGTGTTCAATCCGGCGACCCCGCTGCACTATCTGGAACATGTGATGGACAAGCTGGACCTGATCCTGATCATGTCGGTCAATCCGGGCTTTGGTGGCCAGTCCTTCATCCCGGAAGCGCTGAAAAAGATCGCGGCTGTGCGCGGGATGATCGATGCGTCCGGCCGCGACATCATGCTCGAGGTGGATGGCGGCGTGAAGGTGGACAATATCGCGGCGATCGCGAAGGCAGGCGCAGACACCTTTGTCGCCGGCTCGGCCATTTTCGGCAAACCGGATTACAAGGGCATCATCGATGCGATGCGCACGCAGCTGGCCGGCGCCTGAGCGTGCAGTCCCGTAGCATGCAAGGCATACGCGCGGCCATCATCGACCTCGATGGCACCATGGTGCACACCGCGCCTGATTTCCGGGTAGCGATCAATCGCATGCGCGATGAGCTGGGGCTGGCGCCACTGGACATCGACACCATCATCGAATTTGTCGGCAAGGGTTCGGAGAACCTGATGCGGCGTGTGCTTGGGGTGGATTTCGACGCCGACGGTGTCGAACAGCGTTTCGCGCAAGCGATGGCGGCCTACCAGCGCCACTACCTTGCAATCAATGGCGATTACAGCGCCGTCTATGAGGGTGTGCACGAAGGCTTGGCGGCGATGCGGCAAAACGGTCTGCGGCTGGCTTGCGTCACCAACAAGCCGATCGCGTTTGCGCGCCCCTTGCTCGACAAGACTGGCCTCGCTGCCTATTTCGAGCTCGTCTATGGCGGTGATTCGCTGCCGAGAAAAAAGCCCGACCCGCTGCCGATGCTGACCGTGTGCCGCGATTTCGCACTCGATCCGTCACAAGTGGTCGCGATCGGCGACTCGTCCAACGATGCCGAAGCCGCACGCGCTGCCGGCTGCTATTCACTCACCGTGCCCTACGGGTACAACCATGGCAAACCGGTACAATCGATAGACTCTGATGGTATAGTCGCATCGTTGCAGATTGCGGCGAATCTTCTCGCTGCTTGATCACCCCCACCATGTTTCTTGTCAAAAAACTTAAGCTGACACCGCCCGGCGCCTTCGAGGCCTGGCTGTGGCGACGCTGGCAAGCCTGATCACAGATCATCGCCTGCCGCCGGTGCACGCCTGCATCGGTGGGTTTTCAAGACACGCCAGCCGCCCCACGTACAATGGCGGCCCCGGAGAGAAACATGACCGAACTCGAATTCAAATCGCTGGCCGCGGAAGGCTATAACCGCATTCCGCTGATCGCCGAAGCCTTCGCCGATCTCGAAACACCCCTCACGCTGTACCTGAAGCTGGCGCAGACCCAGCATCAGGGCAAGCACACCTTCCTGCTGGAATCCGTGGTCGGCGGCGAGCGCTTCGGCCGTTACTCCTTCATCGGCCTGCCGGCCACCACGCTGCTGCGCTCACGGGGCCAACAGATCGAGGTACTGCGCCATGGCGAAGTGGTCGAAAGCGTCACCGGCAATCCGCTCGATTTCATCGCCGAGTTCCAGTCGCGCTACAAGGTAGCGCTCAGTCCCGGCATGCCGCGTTTCTGCGGCGGCCTCGCCGGTTACTTCGGCTATGACGCCGTGCGCCAGATCGAGCACAAGCTCGAGCACACGGCACCGCCGGACAACCTGAATGTGCCCGACATCCAGCTGCTGCTGACCGAAGAACTGGCCGTCATCGACAACCTGTCCGGCAAGCTCTACCTGATCGTGTATGCCGACCCGACGCAGCCCGAAGCCTACCCGCGTGCGAAACAGCGACTGAAAGACTTGCGCGCCATGCTGCATCGGCCCGTCGATGTGCCCGTCACGTCGGCATCGGTTCGGACCGAAGCGATCCGCGACTTCAAGAAAGAAGACTTCCTGAAAGCGGTGCTGAAGGCCAAGGACTACATCATGGCCGGCGACCTGATGCAGGTGCAGGTGGGCCAGCGCATTCGCAAGCCCTATGTCGATTCGCCGCTGTCGCTGTACCGTGCGCTGCGCTCGCTGAACCCTTCGCCCTACCTGTATTTCTACAACTTCGGCGATATGCAGATCGTCGGCAGCTCGCCCGAGATTCTGGTGCGCAATGAAGCGACGCGCGATGGCGAACGCAAGGTCACGATCCGCCCGCTGGCCGGTACGCGTCCGCGCGGAGCGACGCCAGAGCAAGACACGCAACTCGCAAAAGAATTGCTGGCCGATCCCAAAGAGATTGCCGAGCACGTGATGCTGATCGACCTCGCACGCAATGACATCGGCCGCATTGCCGAGATCGGCAGCGTGAAGGTCACCGACAAGTTCGTGATCGAAAAATATTCGCATGTGCAGCACATCGTCTCCAACGTCGAAGGCACGCTGAAGTCCGGCATGACCAACCTCGACGTATTACGCGCAACCTTCCCGGCCGGCACGCTGTCCGGCGCACCGAAAGTACGCGCGATGGAACTGATCGACGAACTGGAGCCCGTGAAGCGTGGCATCTATGGCGGCGCATGTGGCTACATGTCCTTCGGCGGAGAAATGGACCTCGCCATCGCGATCCGCACCGGCGTGATCAAGGACGGCATGCTGTACGCACAGGCAGCGGCTGGCGTGGTGGCCGACTCGGTCCCAGAAATGGAATGGCAAGAAACCGAAAACAAGGCGCGCGCCGTATTGAGAGCCGCAGAGCAAGTGCAAGACGGCCTCGATGGAGAACTGTGATGGAAAAAATCGAACTAGCGCGACTTGTTTCGGTGGAGGCTAACTTGGGCACAGCCCAAGTTAAGCGCAGCGGCCGGAACCAAAACAAGGCTCGGGCAGTACTTCGTGCAGCAGAACAAGTGCAAGACGGCCTGGACGGGGAGATTTGACATGCTGCTGATGATCGACAACTACGACTCGTTCACTTACAACCTCGTGCAGTACTTCGGCGAGCTGGGCGAGGACGTCCGCACTTTCCGCAATGACGAAATCACGCTGGAACAGATCGAGCAGCTGAACCCGACCCGCATCTGCATCTCGCCCGGCCCCTGTACGCCGCATGAAGCCGGCGTATCGGTACCCGTGCTGCAGCATTTCGCCGGCAAGCTGCCTATCCTCGGCGTGTGCCTCGGCCATCAGAGCATTGGCGCTGCGTTCGGCGGCAACGTGATCCGCGCGAAAGAAGTCATGCATGGCAAGACCTCACCGATCCAGCACACCGGCGTCGGCGTGTTCAAGCATCTGCCCAGCCCCTACACCGTGATTCGTTATCACTCGCTGGCAATCGAGCGTGCATCGCTGCCGGATTGCCTCGAAGTGACCGCCTGGACCGCCGATGGTGAAATCATGGGGGTGCGCCACAAGGCATACCAGATCGAGGGCGTACAGTTCCACCCTGAATCCATCCTGTCCGAGCATGGCCATGCCTTGCTGAAAAATTTCCTGGACAGCTGAGGCCGCGATGACACTTTCCCCGCAAGAGGCGCTGCTGCGCTGTATCGAACACCGCGAAATCTTCCACGACGAAATGCTGGGTCTGTTCCGGCAGATTATGGGCGGCGAAATGTCGCCGGTGATGATCGCAGCACTGACCATCGGCCTGCGCGTGAAGAAGGAAACCATTGGCGAGATCGCCGCCGCCGCGCAGGTAATGCGCGAATTCGCGGCCAAAGTCGACGTGAAGGACGCACACAATCTCGTCGACATCGTCGGTACCGGTGGCGATGGCGCAAACACCTTCAATATTTCGACCGCATCGATTTTCGTGGTGGCCGCCGCCGGTGCGCGCGTGGCCAAGCACGGCGGTCGCAGCGTGTCGTCGTCATCGGGCAGCGCCGATGCACTGGAAGCGCTGGGCGTGAACATCCACCTGCAGCCGGCGCAGGTTGCGCAATGTATCGAGGAAACCAGTATCGGCTTCATGTTCGCGCCCAATCATCACGCGGCGATGAAACATGCGGCGCCGGTGCGCAAGGAACTCGGCGTGCGCACGATTTTCAATATCCTGGGGCCGCTGACCAACCCGGCCGGCGCACCGAACATCATGATGGGCGTGTTCCATCCGGACCTGGTCGGCATACAGGCGCGCGTGCTGCAACGCCTGGGTGCCAAACATGCGCTGGTGGTCTGGGCGCGCGACAACATGGATGAAGCGTCACTGGGTGCCGCGACCATGGTGGGTGAACTGGTCGATGGCGACGTGCGCGAGTACGACATCCACCCGGAAGATTTCGGCCTGCAGATGACCTCCAGCCGCAACCTGAAGGTCAGCGGCGCCGCCGAGTCGATTCAAAAGATTCGCGAAGCGCTGGACAACGTGACCGGCCCCGCACGTGACATCGTGGTATTGAACTCCGGCATTGCGCTGTATGCAGCGGGTGTCGCCAGCAGCATCGCCGACGGCGTGTCACGGGCGCGCGAGGCCATTGCATCGGGCGCCGCGCGCGCCAAACTCGAACAATTCGCGAAGTTCACGCAAGGCTTCGCTGCCCCACACGCTTGATGACAAGCTGAATGAATCGCTGAATCCGGAAAAACAAACATGTCCGACATCCTGAACAAAATCCTGGACGTGAAAGCTGACGAAGTCGCAGCCGCCAAAAAAATCCAGGACTATGCGAGCCTGCGTCGCGAGGTCGAGAGCGACCGTGAGTCGCGTGCACAGATCCGTGGTTTCGGCGCCAGCCTGCGCAGCAAGATCGCAGCCGGTGGCGCCGGCGTGATCGCCGAGATCAAGAAAGCCTCACCCTCCAAGGGCGTGCTGCGCGAAGACTTCCGTCCGGCCGACATCGCGCACAGCTATGCGCAGCATGGCGCAGCTTGCCTGTCCGTGCTGACCGATGTGCACTTCTTCCAGGGGGCACCGGATTACCTGAAGCAGGCACGTGCCGCCTGCAATATTCCGGCATTGCGCAAGGACTTCATCATCGACCCGTATCAGGTGTATCAGGCGCGCGCATGGGGCGCGGATTGCATCCTGCTGATCGTCGCGGCTCTGGACCACGGCCTGATGGCCGAGCTGGAAGCATGTGCACTGGAACTGGGCATGGACGTACTGGTAGAAGTGCATGATGGCGACGAGCTGAATGCTGCGATGAAACTGAAGACACCGCTGCTGGGCATCAACAATCGCAACCTGCGCACTTTCGAGACCACGCTCGACACCACGCTGAACCTGCTGCCGCGCATCACACCGGACAAACTGGTAGTGACCGAATCAGCGATCCTGAACACAGATGACGTCAAGCGCATGCGCGACGCCGATGTCCATGCCTTCCTGGTCGGCGAAGCCTTCATGCGTGCGGAGAATCCAGGCGCCGAGCTGGCGCGCCTGTTTGCCTGAACACCGGCGATCAGGCACCTGGCAATATTCAGGCGCCCTGAACGGCCCTGCGCAAGGGATCGAACCGCGCAATCCATGCCGCGGGTAATGGCAAAGGCGCGTCACAGATCATCGCCGCCAGAAATTCCCCGCACAACGGCGCGCACGTGATGCCGCGCGCGCCATGGCCGAGGCTGGCATACAAGCCCTGGTCCAGCTTGCCCACCAGAGGCAGCCTGTCCGGCGTCGTTGAACGCCAGCCCACGCGACCGCTGTGGAGTTCGCCGCTGGTCGCGAAGCCCGGCAGCAAGCGCTGCAAACGTTCGAAATTCTGTTCATCATCGCTGCGGCGTGCTTCGGCATCGTCATCATCATGCTGCACAGTGGCACCGACCACATGCATGCCCTGCACCGCCGGCGTGATGTAGCCATCGCGGCAAACGATTTTCTGCAATGCTCGCCCGTCGCGTTCGGGCAGCATCGACAGCTGCCCCCGCGCCCGTCCCATCGCCAAGCGTGTCGGGCCCAGCCCCGGATCGAAGGCTGTCGCCAAAACGACCCGTGGCGTCTGCAACCGGCTGCCATCGGCCAGCTGCAGTTGCCAGAGGTCGCCTGCCCTACGCATAGCGCTGACCTCACACCCGCTACGCACCTGAATGTGCGGATCGTCCAGCATCGCCGCCACCAGCGCGGAGGGCACGATCCAGCCCGACTGCGGCAAATGAAAGCCGGTTTCCGCAGGCGTCGTCCCACACAGCTGACTCGCCTCCCCGATGTCGACGGCTTGCAGCCAGGCCGGATCGGTCGTACCGGCTTGTATCGCCATTTTTTCGCGCTTGCGCTCGTCGCGCGCAATGCGCAGCACGCCGCACCAGTCATGCGGCACGCGCTCGCCATGGCGCGCCACCCAGCGCATCAGCCAGGTGACGCCGGCAGCACTCAGCTCTGTGATGGGATTGCCGGCACCACCGGGTTCCGGACGCACCACACCAACCGGATTGCCGGAGCCACCCGATGCCGGATGATCACGCTCCAGCACGGTGACACGCAGGCCACGACGCGCGAGCTGTCGCGCGATACTGGCGCCGGCGATACCAGCGCCGATCACCACCGCTTCTGCCGGCACGGGAACACGCGACGCAAGTTCCGGTGGCGGGGTGATCGCCGCAGGCCACTGTGCAGACAGGCAAGCGCGCTTGCCGCCATAACCGGGCCGCTTTTCAACATGAAAGCCGGCGTCGGTCAGTGCACGACGCACGGCACCGGCAACGCACCAGCTGGACAAGCGCGCGCCCGGGGCTGCTCTCGCAGCGACATCGGCCAGTACCGTGGCCGACCACATGGCCGGGTTGCGGTTCGGCGCAAAGCCATCCAGATAAATCGCATCAAAGTGACCCGCCACCTGCGGCAAAGCGCTGCCGATATCATCGAAGACCAGCGTCAGCGTGAGCTTGTCATCCAGCTCGATTGCATGGAAGCCGGGAATCATCGGCGGCCATGCCGAGAGCAATCGTTCGGCGAGGGCTTGGAGTGATGCTCGCAGCGCCTCCGGTGCAGCTGCGATACTGAGCGCCAGTGCCGCGCGCAAATCGTCACGGGTGAACGGGTGTTTTTCTATCGAGACATAATCAAGTCGCGCCCCGGGCTTGCCGCGTTCACCACGGTCATCACGTTCAGCGCGCTCGTCGGGCTCGTCGCCATCGACAGCTTTCCGGAACGCGGCCCAGGTCGCGAGAAAATTCACACCGAGACCGAAGCCGGTCTCCAGCAAGCGCAGGCATTCGCCCCGCTGCCAGCGCTGCGTGAGCTCGCAACCCTCAATGAACACGGCACTCGCCTGTCCCCATGCACCGGCGCGCGTTGCATACACATCACCGAAGCCGGGCGCAAAGATGCGGCCGTCATCATCGCCTTCCCATTGCGCGGGCTGTAAAGGCTGGCTGGACATCATGCGCTGGCGTTGGCGACTTACTTGCACTGCCCCTCGAAGACCAGCATCGAGGTCGGCAATTCCATCGTGTCCTTGACGATGCCGGTGGCGCGATCAATCAGCAAGCGACGATAGGCCTGCTGCGGCGTCAATCCATGGCAGCCAATCTCGGCATCGGAGATCTCGCAGGGCATGCCCTCGAATTGCTTACCTTCGAAGCGATAGCTGCGCGTGGCGTCGGCCGGCACCGTGGACGGTGCACCGCGATGAATGAAATGCGTTTTTCCCGCGCATTCGTACGCCGGTGTGGCCGCTGTGCTGACCAGCGGCGCCAGCAGCAGGGCCGAACAAAGAAGACGGACCATCGGGGCACGGCACACGGAAGCGTGGGACAGGTAAGCGTGGGAAAGCGAGGCGCGGGAAAGCGAGGCAACAGTCATTGCTGGCGGGTCCGGGAAGGGCCGCGCAAAATCGCGGCGGCAGAAGCCGCATCATACCTCGGTCGGGGGCCAGTCTCGCGAGCCTTGGCCGTTCGCCACCTGCGCCGTTCGCCACCTGCGCCTGACCCACCCGCTGAAAGTCGCGCTACTGACGCGTCTGCTGCTCGAGCGTCTCCATCATGTCCATCATGTCGGACATCGACACCGATGCAGAACGCGGTGCCAGCCAGCGATTGAAGTCGATTACATCTGCCTCGCTCAGCGCACCGGCGCGCATGCGCAGCCCGATCAGGTCGCGCAGGTAGTCATAGCGTGCCTTGGCCTGGTCCACGCGCGCGCGCAACAATCGGCGCCGTGCATCCAGCACCTGAATCACGGTCACCACGCCCAGTTCATAACCGCGCTCCTGCGCCCGCACCGTGTAATTCAAGGCATCCACTTCGCCATTGGTCGAATCGATGCGCGCACGGTTGGCGGTCGCGCTCCCATACAAGATGCGCACATCACGCTCTACCTCACGCCGCGCGGCATCCAGCTGTTCATTGGCGATCGCCAGTTGCGACAGCGCCGACGCCGTCGCCGCATTGACACGGCCACCCTCGTAGATCGACAGCCGCATCTCGATCGAGACACTGTCGACCGTGAAGTCACGTCGCGGCGAATTGTCGATATCCTGATTCGACTGGTTGCGCTGCAGGTTGAGCGCCACCACCGGGTAATGTTCCGCGCGGGCCGCATCGACCGCCGCGCGGGCGGTGGTGACGGCGGCCTGCCGTGCAGCGAGTACGGTATTGGCTGCCATCGCACCCTCGACCCAGTACCTGACCGATTCCGGTACCGGTGGAAACGCCTGCACCGCCATGCCAGACAAAATGCCGGGCACACGTCCGGTGAATTCCTGCAAGCGGGTACGTGCCGCCTCGGCCTTGTTGATGGCATCAATCTCGCGCGTGACCAGTTGCTCACGCCATGAAATCGCCTCTGCGAGATCGGTGACCTTGGCCATTTCCCGCTCGCGCATCGCGCGCAGCCGCTCCACCTGCTGGTCGGCAGCTTCTTTTTCCACCTGTAGCTGGATCAGTTCATCTTCGGCCTGCAGCGCCAGCAGGTATTGCTCGGCCAGTTGACCAAACAATTCGTTGCGCGCCAACTCAGCTTCTCGCTCGGCTTGCGCCACGGCCGACTTCGCGGCCGACAGGCGATGCTCCGACGGCAGATCAAGCAAGGCCTGGCGCGCGACGAAGATGGTACGGTTGCCATTGAAGCGCTGCTCGTTCAGCGTATCGCGGTAATCATTGCGCGATGCCGAGGTTTGCACACTCAGCTGCGGATAGAGCTTGCTCTGCGCAAGATCGACATCGGAGCGTGCGCGTCCGATGGCCATCACCCGTGCGCGCAGCGCCGGGAAGTCCGTTACCGCGCTGCGATACAGCGACAGCAGGTCTTCCGCCTGCGCTCCGGTAGGCAGTACAGCCGCCACCAGGCCAAGGCAAGCCGACAGACCGATGCGTAGCAGGCTGAGGCCGACGCGCATGTCAATCCTCCTTCAGCGAGCGAGTGACGAGATCGGTGACAGGCGCCGTCAGGTAATGCCAGAAGGTGCGCTCGCCTGTCTTGACGATCACATCGGCCGGCATGCCAGCCACCAGATCGAGATTGAGCTTCTGCAGCTGCTGCATGCCTTCGGGTGTGATCACGACACGCCCGAGGTAGTAGGGCATCTTCTGGCCGTTGACATCGTCCACCATGCGGTCGGCCGACAGCGTGGACAGTTGCCCCTGGATCTTTGGCATGTCACGCTGTCGGAAAGCGGTGAAGCGCACCTCGGCCAATTGACCGACGCGGATCTGATCCACGTCCTGCGGTGACAGCCTGGCTTCGACGATCAGTTTTTCATTGCCGGGCACAATGTCCAGCAAATGCGCGCCGGGTTTGATGACTTCGCCCGGCGCATGCACTTCCAGCCCGTGCACGACGCCATCCTGCGGCGCCAGGATGACGGTGCGCTTGACGGTATCTTCCAGCCCCAGCATTTTTTCCTGCAACGTGAACAGCTCGGCCTGCACTTCGGCCAGCTCCTTGTTCACCTCGCGCTGGAAGTTCTGCTCCAGTTGCAGGATCTTCACTTGCGTGGCACTGATTTCCACATCGGTGGCTGCAATGTCGCTGCTCAGTGAGCTGCGCTGACCATCGTTGAGGGCCAGGTTACGCTCCATCTCGCGCACTTTCTGGCGTTCGGTATAGCCTTCGCGCGCCAGCGCCTCGAAATCGCTGCGCTCTTTCTCGAATGACGCGACCAGCCGCTCACGCATCGCGCGCTGCTCCTGCAGGCCGGATGATTTTTCGCGCAACTGTGCAATCTGTCGTTCGTAGAGGGTGATTTCGCCCTGCAGCGCACGCCGTCGCACGCTGAAGGTCTGCTCCTGTACGCGCATCGCGTCCGCCGCACGCGGGTCGCGCGCGTTCTCCAGCAGCGCCTTGGGGAAGCTGACGCGCCCCTTGCCATCCCTTTGTGCCAGCAAGCGGGATTCGCGCGCCATCGCGACGAACCACTGGCCCTTGATCTGCTCCAGTTGTGCGCGTGGCTGCACATCCTGCAAGGTGACCAGGACTTCACCTTGCTTCGTCCATTGGCCTTCACGCGCATGCACTTGCGCGACGATGCCGCCCTCCAGATGATCGACCGCCATCCGGTAGTTTTCGAGCACCACCACGCCGGGGCCGATGGCCGCGCTGTCCAGTGGCGCCAGTGCCGACCAGGCACCCAGGCCACCGAACAGCAGCAGCACACTCGCCACACCCAACATGCGCAGCTTGCGTTCACGCCGCTCTATTTTCGGGTCCAGTCCCGGCACGGGCTTGCGCGCTGAAGGCAAGGGATGAATCTTGTCGGGCGCATTCATTGACGTGTCTCCACAGGATGAACGGTGGCCTAGGGCACGGTCGCTACCGCCGGCGCGGCAGGCTTCGCGCCCTGTGCACCATTGGCTGAACTACCGTTGGCTGCGCTACCGTTGCCCGGTGCTGCCTTGCCCGCACCGGCAGGCGTGGCTGGTGCTTGTTGCATCGCTTGCCGTCGCTGTTGCAACGCCTCAGTCACCTGTGACGGTGTACCCAGGCAGGAGATGCGGCCGTCGACCAACACCAGCACCGCATCCATTTGCTCCAGCAATTGCGAGCGGTGCGTGACCACGATCACGGTCGTGCCCGAACTGCGCAGGTCGGCCAGCGCCTGCTGCAAGGCGGCGTTGCCGGCTTCGTCGAGGTTGGAATTGGGTTCATCGAGGATCACCACCGCCGGGTCCCCGTACAACGCACGCGCCAGCGCCACCCGCTGCCGCTGTCCGGCAGACAAGCTGAAATTGCCGTGCAAGGATGTCTCGTAGCCATCGGGCATGGCACCGATCATTTCGTGCACGCCGGCGCGCTGCGCGGCCTTCACCACAGCTTCCGGATCGATGAAGCCGAAGCGCGCAATGTTTTCGGCGATGGTGCCGTCCAGGAGCTCCACATCCTGCGGCAAGTAGCCAATCGCACGCCCCAGGTCTTCACGCGGGTACTGCGCCAGTTCGATCGCATCCAGCCGCAAGCTACCCGCCACCGGGCGATGCAGGCCCAGCAAGGCCCGCAGCAAGGTGGACTTGCCGGCAGCGCTGGGGCCGATCACGGCCATCTGGCTGCCCGCCGGGATTTGCAACGAGATTTCCTTGATCACCGGACGCCGCATGCCGGCCGGCGAAATGACCAGCTTTTCGATGCGGAATTCGCCGCGGATGGACGGCAGGGACATC
>JACCDN010489446.1_pt1 | contig 15858 bp, 17 predicted proteins | sample 7441691 | NCBI WGS metagenome assembly JACCDN01 (sample SAMN15323439, study PRJNA562643) | freshwater metagenome | isolation source: river surface water | place: USA:Blue River Watershed | collected 2017-08-16
ACGGCGTTGACTGCATACGACTAGATGCAATTGCTTTCATCTGGAAACGCATGGGCACCATTTGCCAGGGCGAACCAGAGGTACATGCAATTACCCAGGCGCTGCGGGCTTTCTCAAAAATCTTGACCCCGTCGATGATTTACAAGGCTGAGGCAATCGTCGGTCCGGCACAAGTTGGGGCCTATCTGGGTGAAGGCAAGCACGCCGGCAAAGTTTCAGACATGGCCTACCACAACAGCCTTATGGTTCAGATCTGGTCAGCAATTGCAGCAAAGGATGCCAAGCTCCTAGAGCTCGTTATGGCCCGTTTCGGCGCTATGCCGGCCAGCACCGCCTGGGGCGTATACCTGCGTTGCCACGATGACATCGGCTGGGCAATTGACGACAGTGACGCGCATCGCGTTGGAATCAACGGACATGACCATCGAATGTTCCTGGCGGATTATTACACCGGAAAGTTTTACGGTTCAGAAGCCAGGGGAGTGGACTTTCAAATTGAAAAGCACTCGGGTGAACGACGAACATCGGGAACTGCAGCTGCGCTGACCGGCATCCAGGGTGCCCTAGAGCGCAAGGATAAAGCCGCAGTTGACCTTGCCATCAGACGATACATTTGCGCCTATGCAATGGTGTTTGGTTTTGGCGGCATCCCTTTGCTCTACATGGGCGACGAGATTGCCTTATTCAACGACGATGATTTCGTAAAGGATAAAACCAAACGAGACGACAACCGCTGGATTCACCGCCCTGCCATGCCTTGGCAGGTTGCCGAGGATGCCGCCCAAGGGAAAAAGCCGGGTTCCCCAGCTACTCGCGTCCGAAAAGCAATGGAGAACCTGATCCAAGCGAGATTGAACCTTCCTTCTCTGCACGCTGCCGTAGCAACCAAGGTTAGAGCTGGTCAGGGGCACGGAGTGGCGATTTTTGAACGAATCCACCCGAGCGGAAACGTGATTCAGCTTTACAACTTGGCTGAGACCAGACGATGGGTATCGCGAGACGAAATTTTGGCGCTGCCGGATTGGGTGACCGACCAACTTTCCGGTCAAAGTTTTGCCCTTGGTGACGGTTTGGAATTGGAGCCGTACCAAGTCTTGTGGCTTTCCTGAGCATAAGAAAAAGCCCTGGTCGTGGAGGACCAGGGCTTTCGTGTCCAAGAGGGGACTTGAACCCCCACCCTCATAAGAGGACTAGCACCTCAAGCTAGCGCGTCTGCCATTCCGCCACCCGGACAGGTGATTGTCAGTTTTGAGCTTTGACAACTTGAGCAACAATACCAGATAACCGGCTTACTAAATAGACCGCTAGTGCTACCCCTAAGCGAAAAATAGCGGTAGTTTTGGGTTATGGCTCAAGATTCTCGACTAGCACTGCAACAGTTCATCGCCTCATTAGAGCGGCATTTTGAGGCTCTGTCGGCTCGACGCGGCGAGGATGATCCTGCCGTTGAGCAGGCCTACTACCAGCTCGAAGATGCCTTTCTCAACTACGAGGAATCTCTGAGCGAGAACTTCGAGGAATACTTGCCAATTGGCCTTGCCGAGGACGAATCTGAGTGAATCCATTTGATGCAGTAATTCTCGGCATCATTCAGGGTCTCACCGAGTTTTTACCCATTTCCTCAAGCGCACACGTGCAAATTGCTCAGCAAGCACTTGGGCTTGGCGACATGTCCAAACCCCAACTGACTGCTTTTATTGCAACCATTCAGCTTGGCACCGAGCTTGCCGTGCTGCTTTACTTCTGGCGCGACATCGTTCGTATCATCCGAGCTTTTTTCGGGTCGTTTTCGAAACGCCGCCCGCAAACCATCGAAGCCGCTAAAGACGCCAAAATGGGCTGGCTGATTATCTTGGGCAGTCTGCCAGTGGTTGTCATCGGCCTCGTATTTCAGGACCTCATTGAGAACCAGCTTCGGAGCCTGTGGGTAATCGGGGTGACTCTGATTATGTTTGGACTACTTCTTGGCGCAGCTGACCGCTACGGCAAGCGCAAAAAGGGCATAGATAGCCTGACCACCCGAGATGGGCTTTTGTTTGGAATGGGTCAAGCCTTGGCAGTAATTCCTGGTGTTTCTCGATCTGGCGGAACAATCTCGGTGGGCTTGATGATGGGTTATTCGCGTCAGGCAGCGGCGCGATACAGCTTTCTGTTGGCTATTCCAGCGGTAATAGCGAGCGGTTTTTACCAATTTGCCAAAACCTACCAGGACCTAGCCACGGCTGACTTGGCAGCCACAGCAGTTGCAACCCTGGTCTCATTTGGTGTCGGTTACAGCGTTATTGTGGTGCTCCTGAAGTACCTAAACCGAGGTTCATTCCTGCCATTCGTAATCTGGCGAGTGGCTCTCGGTTCGACTTTGCTGGTTTTGCTCTCAACGGGCGTGCTCAGCGCATAGCCGAGCGTCCTACCGAGCTATACGGCAGAATCGTCCTCGTCTGGCTTCTCTTCTGAGGCACGCAAGAATTTCTCAAATTCCATCGCCAGGGCATCTCCTGAGGCAGCTGGTGACTCAACCTCATCGCGGGTTTTCTCGAGCTGAGCGATGTAACCCGCCATGTCTTCATCTGCCTCAGCGGCTTCGTCAATTCCACGTTCCCAATCGAAGGCCTCTTGCGCCAACTCACCGTGTTCAAATTGAACGCCGAGGTACTTCTCGAGTTCGCTAAGCAAAGCGAGGGTTGCCTTCGGCGATGGAGTGTTGTGCACGTAATGCGGTACTGATGCCCATAAGGCAATCGATGGAATAGAAGCCTTTTCAAGGGCGACGCCGAGGACGCTCAAAATTCCGACTGGACCCTCGTAGTGACTCCGTTCTAGATCAAATGCAGCGCGTGCAGCCTCATTCTGGCTGGTTGCAGTGACCGAAATAGGTCGAGAATGAGGGACATCTGCGAGCATGGCCCCTAGAAAAATGACAGCATCAATTTCACGATCCTCAATCATTTCCATGACCTCTGCCGTGAAAGTCTGCCAACGGCGACTTGGCTCCGTGCCAATCAGTAGGTGCACGCGACCCAACTCTGGAGATTCTGAAACAACGTCCACTCCCGGTGCACACATTTCGGTTGCTGGCCAGTTGATCACTCGATTCCCCGAGGCATCGTAGGCAACGCTTGGCCGAGTAAAAATAAAGTCGTAGTAGTCTTCAGGGTCCACAGCGCCAACTACATCGCAGTTGAGTTGCTTGGCCAAAAACTTAGCCGCGTTGCTGGCCGATTCCCCGGCATCATTCCAGCCTTCGAAAGCCACAACGAGCGTGCGGCCGGCAAAAATACGATGAGTCAATTTGTTCCCCTGAACCTTTGGATGTTTCAAGTAAAACTCTAAGCGAAGCGGGCAAGGGTAAAATCGGAGCATTATGTTGAAAAATCAGCTGCCTGCAGCAGTCCTTTGGGACATGGATGGCACGCTGGTTGATTCCGAGCACTACTGGATGAAAAGCGAACGCGATCTCGCAGCTGCTCACTCTCGTGAATGGTCCCAGCAGGATGGCTTTGACCTAATTGGAATGAGTCTTTATGAATCATCACAAGTAATCAAAGAGAAACTTGACAGCTCGTTACATCCGCACGAAATTATTACTCGACTCACCGATGGAGTCAGGGAGCAGTTGGCGGTTGAGGTGCCTTGGCGCCCGGGCGCAAAGGAGCTCCTGCTGGCACTCCGCGAAGCTGGCATCAAGACTGCCCTCGTAACCATGTCACTCCATCACATGGCACAGGAAGTCGTGGATCAAATCCCTTTTAAGGCCTTCGATGTAATCGTTGGCGGCGACGACGTTGCCAGGGGAAAGCCGTTTCCAGACCCTTACCTGCGTGCGGCGGAGCTGCTCGGGGTGAATGCAACCGACTGCGTTGCAATTGAAGATTCAAATACCGGCCTTCGAAGTGCCGAGGCGGCCGGAACCAAGGCGATCGGCGTACCAAATTTCATCGAGATTCCAAACATCCCGGGTCGGATCATATGGCCGACCTTGGTGGGAGTCACCGTCGATGACCTTCGTAATCTTTTTTAGATAGGAAACCATGACAAAACTCAGCGATGCCGGCCTACCTACCGGTCCTTTCCGTGCAGGTGATCGAGTTCAGCTCACCGGACCAAAAGGTCGACTTAACACAATTACTCTGGTTGAGGGTGCGCGCTATGGCACCCACCGAGGTGATTTGATGCACGACGACATCATCGGCAAGCCTGAAGGTTCAGTAATTGCCAACCAAACCGGTGTTGAATACTTAGCCTTCCGCCCACTTCTAAGTGACTTTGTTTTGTCTATGCCACGAGGCGCCAACATCATCTACCCAAAGGACTCGGCACAGATTGTTGTGATGGGCGACATCTATCCGGGTGCCCGGGTGATCGAAGCCGGCGTCGGCTCTGGTGGCCTAAGCATGTATCTTCTGCGAGCTATTGGTGATCACGGAACACTCGATTCGTTCGAGCGCCGCTCTGAATTTGCCGAAATTGCCCGTGCCAACGTGGCTACCAATCTTGGCCTGGTTCCAGACAACTGGAACATTCATCTGGGTGATCTTCAGGACGAACTGCCTAAAAAGACCGAACCTGGATCTGTCGATCGAATTGTGCTCGACATGTTGGCACCTTGGGAATGCATTCAAGAGTGTGCAGATGCTCTGACTCCGGGCGGAATCATCATCGGGTACGTTGCGACGGTTACTCAGCTTTCTCGATTTACCGAGGCTCTGAAAAAGAGCCAGTTGTTTGCCGAGCCAGAGGCCTGGGAATCCATGGTTCGCGGGTGGCACCTACAGGGCTTGGCAGTGCGTCCGGAGCACAGAATGATTGGGCACACAGGATTCCTGGTTACTGCCCGCCGCCTGGCACCTGGCGCAGTTCTTCCCGACTTCAAAACTACGAAGGCCAAGCCTGAGTTTGCCGATGAGGACTTGGCTGTTTGGAACCCGGATCACATGGGTGAACGCAAAGTTTCAGACAAGAAACTGCGTAAAACCATCCGAAGTGCTAACGCTGCTGCTGAAGCGAAAAGCCAGCAGTAATTTCACAGCACCGCTGAGTAAACTAAAGCCAAACGACTTGAAAGAAATAACCTTGCGCAAATTTATTGCTGTCTTCGCAGCTGCCTCACTTACCGTTACTCTCGCCGGATGTGCGTCAGCAAACCCGGTTGATGAACTTTTTGCCGGTGTCGAGCAAACCTGCGACACCTTCGTGGCCGGCGAAAATGCGGCTCAGATCAAGACTTCAGGCGCAGCTGGGAGTGTTCCAACTGTGGAATTCCCGACACCCCTAACCTCGGACAAGATCGAGACCAAAATCATCACCGAGGGTGATGGCGCAAAATTCACTGGAGACGAGAGCCTAAAGCTCGAGTTTGTTGCCCTAAACGGCGGCACCGGAGAGGCATTCCAGTCGACCAAGTTCGATGGCACCGATGCTATTACCCAGACAATCGCTAGCGGCCAGTACCCAGACTTCTGCCACGCGCTTTCAGGTGTGCGAGCAGGCTCACGCGTTGCGGTGCTCTTTCCAGCAAAATTTGCCCACCAGGGCGAGGGTGCGAGCGACTTGGGAATTAGCCCAACCGACTCAATCGTCTACATTCTCGACGTGCTCGAAGTTACGCTGCCATACGCAACCGGCGCAGAACAGCCTGCAGAGGCCGGTTTCCCGGCTGTAGTCCGTTCAGCAAAACACGTGCCAGGTATCACCATGCCAACCGGAGATGCTCCGAAAGAATTCAAGGTTTCAACGCTGCTGAAGGGCGTTGGAGACACTGTCAAGCTCAATGATGCGGTGACCATTCACTACACCGGTTTCGTCTGGGGCGGAGAAAAGTTTGAGTCGACCTGGGACTCAGGAACTCCAGCACAATTCGAACTTCGCGAGGATTCACTTATCAGTGGCTTCATCAAGGCCCTTGAAGGTCAGACAGTGGGATCGCAAATCATTGCGATCATTCCGCCTGCCGACGGCTATGGTGACACCGCGACCGGAAGCATCCCAGCTAACTCAACCCTAATTTTTGTGGTTGATATCTTGGCTACCAGTTCACCGGCTAACTAAATTCCAAACGGGGGAGAGTTGACTGAACGCGAATCGACTTGGCAACCGGCCAAGTCTGATAAGTCTGAGCGGTTGCTTCAACTTACTTGTGCGCTGATTTTTGCTGAACGAGGACTAACTAAGGCTGAAATTTTTAGGGCTGTAACCACATACGCGAGAGCACCCCGCAGTAATGATGATGAGTCGTTGAACCGGATGTTTGAGCGCGACAAGGCAGATTTGCGAGCCAGCGGTATAAAGCTTGAACTAGTTGACCCGAAGGCAGACGCAGAGGAACTGCGGTATGTAATCGAAAACGGAAGCTTTGTCTGGCCTCATCAAGTTGAGCTAACCCCCAAGCAGCTACAAATCCTGAGCCTGGCCGCTCAGGTTTGGGCCAAGGCTTCATTGAAGTCTGAGGCTAGCCAGGCGTTGGTTCGTCTGCGAGCACTTGGAATTGCGCCATCTGCAGAAGACCTAATTGGATTTGCTCCAAGGATTCAAACCAGAGAGCCGAGTTTCACACCTCTCAACTCGGCCATTGATGACCAGCATGAAGTCGAATTCGATTACCGTAAACCGGACGGCACAGTAAGTAAGCGGCACGTACAGCCTTGGTCGCTCAGAAACATCGATGGCCAGTGGATGCTTCAGTGTTATGACCTGGGTGCATCGGAGGCCCGCAACTTTTTGCTAAAACGAATAGTTTCAAAAGTGAAACCAGTCAAAACTGAGGATGGGCCTGTTTCATTCGAGGCACCAACCGAGGATGCCATCCAGGCTGCTACTGATTCACTAGACGAATTCATCAAGAACAACGTTGCCGAGCTAAAAGTGGCCCGTGACAGCCAGGCTTGGTTCCACTTTCACCTTGATGATGACCTGGGTTCGGCACCGGATGCAATTGTTCAGCTGCACTATTTAGACGTGCATCTGCTCGCCGAAGAATTGCGAAATTTTGCATTGGACATCGAAGTAATTCGACCAAAAGAGCTTGCCGATGCAATCAACAACGGATTCGCGAGAGTGGCGGCTGATCATGCCTAAATTGAACACTTTCAACGGCGAGGACCGCCTCAACTTTTTACTTTCCTTGGTTGGCTTCCTTCAAAATCGCGGACCAGTTTCCATCGCAGAGGCAGCCCAGCACTTTGAGTTGAGTGTTGAGTATGTTCGAAAAGCTGTCACCTCGATAAACGAAGCGCGAGCTGACATAAATGGTTTTGAAGAATGGTTCTTCATGATTGATTTAGACGCTCTCGAAGAAGAAGGCATGTTGTCACTCACCGACAACCTGGTTCTTGATGGGGCCCCAAGGCTTTCGACTCGGCAAACCTCGGCCATCGCGGCAGGCCTAAACTACCTTGCCTCGATGCCAGAGTTTGCCAACGATAACGACGTGAAATTCTTGGTTGACCTAATTTCAGAAGGGCAGGTTCGCAGCTCGGGTGCCCGGGTTGAGGTGAAGCCTGGAACGGTAGAGGCCGGCCTAGAGTTGCTCCGACGCGCAATTCTTGATGGAGTTCAGATCTCCTGCGAGTATTTCAACCAAAAAGGTGAGCGCACTAACCGGGTTATTGAACCACTCCGCCTAGATCCAAGCCCTGATGGCACGTATCTGCGGGGGTTTTGTCCGCTCAACCAAGAGGTTCGAAACTTTCGCCTAGACCGAATGCGCTCTATTGAATTACTCAGCGAACCACTCACCGCTCAAGCCTTGGCAGTGGGCCAAATCGATGATGCCATTTATGTTGCGGGCATTACCGACACTCAAGTCACTGTGGAAGTCGACCCCGAGGCCTATGGCCTAATCGCAGAGTTCCAGCCGCTTTCTGAACCTAAAGACGTTGGAAATTCAAAGATTCGCACCACGATCAGCATCGGCCACCTGCCAAATATTGGGCGACTAATAGCCCGCTACGGCGGCTCTGCAAGAGTTATAGAACCTGCGCAAGCTAAGGCTATCGTGCGGGAATACGCACAAAAGGCGATGCGAGAGAATCCAGCTCCAAAACAAATTGAGGATGAGGGATAGCCGTGGGGTTCTGGGCCTGGTTCTGGATTTGGTGTGGCCTAGCTGCGGGTGCGCTCGTAGTGTTTGGATTTATCGCCCGTTCGCTCTTCATTCGTCTCGAAAGCGTGATGCATCAGCTCGAAAGAATTATTGTGCATGCAGAGCGATTGTCGGCCGCTATGGAGGCACCCGCAGATTACGTGGGGCCTGAAAGTAATGTTCTCGACGACCCAGATGTGCTGTTAGCTAAACGGGCGCAATTACTGAACGACAAAGCCAAAAAACGCGAGGCCAGACAGCGTAGGCTTATAAAGTCCCTAAAGAACTTCAACCCCGATGAAAGCAGGTTTCACTGATGCGACTACAAGGCTGGGAATGGATCATCATCCTCGTCATCGTCATGTTGTTGTGGGGCGGACCGAAACTTCCGGGTTTGGCAAAGAGTCTCGCGCAGTCACTGCGTATTTTCAAAAAAGAAATTAAGAGCGATGACACCACCACTGGCGCCAACGGCGAGGGCACAAAGCCTGAAACCAAATAGTCGCCGGTCTAGTTAGTCATGGCTAGAAAGCGCAACCCCGAGGGCAAGATGAACCTCGGAGGTCACCTCAAGGAACTAAGAAAACGACTGTTCTGGTCGGCGCTGTTTATTCTTGGCGGAACCGTTGTCGGCTGGATAATTTTTGAGCCAGTATTTCAGGTATTACAAGGCCCAATTGTTGAACTCGCAGCTGAGCGCGGCATCAACGCAACGCTGAATATTGGCACGGTAGCCGGAGCCTTTGACCTTCAACTTCAGGTGTCAATCTTCCTCGGCATCATGCTTACCAGCCCAATTTGGCTCTACAACCTTTGGGCGTTCATCACCCCAGGGCTTAAGCAAAAAGAACGACGCTACACACTGGGTTTTCTATTCAGCGCCATTCCGCTATTTGCTGCGGGATGTTGGCTTGCCTGGATTTCACTGCCGAGCTTTGTGGCTACTTTGATTGGCTTTACACCTACCGGCACAGCAAACGTCATCAACGCCAACGAATACATCCTCTTCACAATTCGTATCTTGTTGGTTTTCGGCATTGCCTTTGTTCTTCCGGTCGTTCTCGTGCTGCTCAACTTTGCCGGATTACTGACTACAAAAAACATCTTGAACTCCTGGCGAATCGCCGTATTTGTCATTGCGCTGATTGCCGCGCTTGCGACCCCAACCGCCGACCCAATGTCGATGTTTTTGGTCATGATTCCGCTGGTTGCGCTCTATTTCTTAGCCGCCGCAGTAACAGCGATAAATGACAAACGACGTGCCAAACGGGACGCAAAAATCGAAAAAGAATTGACGGAAACCCTGTGAGTGAAATCGAGCTGAGTGCGGCCGAAAGGTTTGCCCTCGCCAAAAAGAAAGCTAAGGCGCCATCGCTGGATAGTTTTCTAAAACTGTTGGATTTTCCACTCGATGACTTTCAGGAGAAGTCCTGCTTGGCACTGGCGGCCGGTAAAGGTGTGCTGGTTGCTGCGCCGACCGGAGCCGGAAAGACCATCATTGGTGAGTTTGCTATTCACCTGGCCATCGAAAAAAACCTGAAGGTATTTTACACCACGCCCATTAAGGCCCTGAGCAATCAAAAGTATGCCGAACTCGTCAAACGATACGGCGCCGAACGGGTCGGACTACTCACCGGCGACACCAATCAGAATTCAGACGCCCAAATTGTGGTTATGACCACAGAGGTGTTGCGAAACATGATTTACGCAAACTCGAATGCACTAATCAGCCTGGGCTTTGTCGTGATGGATGAGGTTCACTATCTTGCCGACCGCTTCCGAGGTGCTGTCTGGGAAGAAGTTATTCTCCACCTTCCAAAAGACGTCAAAATTGTGTCACTCAGCGCCACGGTGTCGAACGCCGAGGAATTCGGTGCCTGGCTTGACGAGGTTCGCGGGGACACAGAAATTATCGTTTCTGAAATCCGCCCGGTCCCGCTCAACCAGCACGTACTCTTTGGCGACGAACTCATCGAGTTGTTCGATGATCAGGGTAAAGACGTTCGCGTTAACCCAGAGCTAGCTCAAATGCACGCCTCCAAAATGCGGCAGCCAATAAACCGACCGCAGCGTGGCAAGAAGGTTTCGTATCACGAAGCCCGCGCCCAGCAAGCGCGAATTCCTAGAATTTCAAAGCCTGAGATCGTCGACATTCTTGACGAAGCAGAGCTACTACCGGCGATCTTCTTCATCTTCTCCCGAGTTGGCTGCGAGGCTGCGGTGAAGGCTTGCCAAAGCAGTTCGATTCGCCTAACGACAACCGAAGAAAAGCAAGAGATCCGCCGGGTAGTAGAAGAAAAGTGCTACAACATTGCCGATGAGGACCTGGCTACCCTTGGTTACTTTGAGTGGCTTAGCGGATTGGAGCGAGGCGTTGCTGCGCACCACGCAGGTATGTTGCCGGCCTTCAAAGAAGTCGTCGAAGAACTCTTTCTACGCAAGTTAGTCAAGGTGGTGTTTGCGACTGAGACCTTGGCACTGGGCATAAACATGCCGGCTCGAACCGTGGTACTTGAGCGACTGGATAAATTCAACGGCGAGGGCCGAGTTCAAATCACACCGGGGGAGTACACCCAATTGACCGGCCGCGCTGGTCGTCGAGGTATCGACACTCAGGGGCATTCGGTCATTCAGTGGAGTGCGAACATGGACCCAAATAACGTTGCGGGTCTGGCCAGCAAGCGCACCTATCCATTGGTGAGCCCATTCCGACCTACCTACAACATGGCTGTAAACCTGATTGAGGCATTTGGTCGCGAGCGAGCAAGAGAAGTGCTCGAAACCTCTTTCGCCCAATTTCAAGCTGACCGCTCGGTGGTTGGTTTGGCACGAGGAATCCGCGAAAAGCAGGTTTCTCTGGATGGTTATGCCAAGGCAATGGAGTGCCACAAGGGCGATTTCGTTGAGTACGCCACCATTCGACGCGAAATCAGCGACCTTGAGCGCGCTTTGGCTGCCAGCCGAGTTCGCGCAGATCGAGGCAAGGACATTCGACAGAGCAAAGGGCGCCACCTTCAAGAGCAGCGACTCAATCAGCTGAAGCGCGACATGAGGTCTCACGCCTGTCACAGTTGTCAGGATCGCGAAGCCCACGCCAGGTGGGGCGAGCGCTGGTTCAAACTGCAGCGTGAGCTGGAGGGTATTCTCAACCAGATCGAGGGGCGCACCAATCAGGTTGCGAAAACCTTCGACCGCATCTGCGGAATGCTAGCGGACCTAAATTACATCGCACCTGACCAAGAGGGAGATTACGACGTCCTGGACGCTGGGCGAACCTTGGCCCGCATCTACGGCGAGCGCGACCTGCTGATTTCAGAGTGTCTGCGCGAAGGTGTTTGGAAGAACTTGGATGCACCGTCACTGGCCGCCGTGGCAGCATCTTTGGTTTATGAGGCCAGACGCGATGAAGAGTGGGAACCTAGGGTTCCAAAGGGAAATTTTGCTGAAGTAATTGAAACTACGCAGGATATTTGGCACGAACTCGAGGAACTATCTCGCCACCACAAGTTGCGCCAAACGCCACCGTTGGACCTAAGCCTGGCGTTGCCAATCCATCGATGGGCAAGCGGCGCACGCCTGGATACGGTGCTAGACAGCGCTGACTTGCTGGCCGGTGACTTTATCCGTTGGACCAAGCAAATCATTGACCTCCTAGATCAAATTGCCCAAACCGCCGATTCAGGTCTTGCGGAAACAGCAAAACTTGCTGTGACTAAAGTCAAACGCGGCATCGTCGCCTATTCCTACTACGGATAACCATGACCCCTAAGCACATCTTGTATCGCCTAGCTTGGGTTTGGCGCGTGCTTGCTGCCCTCGTGGGCGGTCTGCTATCCAGCCTGGCAATGCCGAGGGAGGGCATCTGGCCACTGATTTTTGCATCGGTTGCTCTACTGGTGTTGTCCGTCCACAACTTACGCTTCAGGGCAGCGCTTGGTATCGGTTTCATCGGAGGATTGGCCTATTATCTGAGCCAAATCGAGTGGCTGAGCCTCTATCTGGGTCCGGTACCATGGCTGGCGCTTTCGGTTCTAGAGGCAGCGATTTTTGCGGGCGGTCTGGCAGTGCTGGCGTTGGTCTGGCGTTGGCTTGACCAAACCCTATCGACATCTGCCTGGAAGCCTATTCTCACCGCCTTGGCGCTGGCCTTGGTCTGGACTGCCCGAGAGTGGGTGGCTATCAGCCTGCCTTACGGGGGATTCCCTTGGAGTCGACTGGCCCAAACTCAATCGGAGTCAATTCTTTCTAGGTGGGTTTATGTCGGCGGCTTGGGGTGGCTGACATTTCTCGTTGCGTTGGTTGGGGCTGCACTGGCAGTATTTGTCGCCACAAACTTTCAAGGCCGGGTGCGGTTCAGTTGGGTTACACCTGCAGCTTCCTCACTTTTGGTACTGGCGCTACCACTGGCCATTTTGTTGCCGACCGAACCTGAAAACGGGACCCTCGTGGTCGGCAGTGTGCAGGGAAACGCCAAAGCTGGCCTGTTTGCCAACACTGAGCGGGGGACTATCCTCAACGACCATCTCGATGCAACTCAGCTTTTGAAGGAAAACCCGCGATTCAATGAGCTGGACCTAGTGGTTTGGCCAGAAAACGCTTCAGATCTGAGCCCATTCAGAGATGTCACAGCAAGTCAGCAGATTAGCCAGCTTGTTGATGAGGAACTAGGTGTTCCTCTAGTTTTTGGAACCATAACGGAGCGCGGTGAAAAGCTCTTCAACAGTTCTATCCTTTGGGAGCCACTCACCGGACCGGTGGACTACTACGATAAACAGCGCCCCGTTCCGTTTGCCGAGTATGTGCCTGACCGTGACTTTTGGTACCAATTGGCCCCAGATCTAATCGGGTTGATTTCTCGCGGATACTCTTTTGGCGAGCGTGACGGCATCTACGAGTTGCCTCAGGGGCCAGTTGGCACCCTGATTTGCTTCGAGATTGCCATTGATGACATCGGACGCAACCTAGTCAATCAAGGGGCGCAGGTAATACTTTCCCAAACCAACAACGCAGACTTTGGTTTCAGCGACGAGACTTTTCAGCAGGCAGCATTTGCCAAACTCAGGGCTATCGAAACCGGTCGAGCTGTTGTAAACGTGTCGACCGTTGGCGTCACTGCCGTTTATGGACCGGATGGACAAACCCTCGACCAACTAGAAACTTTCACCGCCGGTGCGATGGTTACCGAAGTTCCTCTTCGGACCAGCCTGACACCTGGAGTCGCTATTGGGGGAGCAGTAGACCTGGCAATTAATCTTTTGGCAACTCTACTGACCGTCTTGGCTATTGCTCACCGTTACCGCACCAGAAAACCAAAGGAGTTAGCTTGAAAACCTTGGTTTTGATGCCAACCTTCAATGAAATTGAAAGCTTGGCACACTCGGTTGCCGAACTTCGCGAAGTTTGCCCGCAGGTTGACCTGCTAATCGTCGATGACAATAGCCCCGATGGCACCGGACACCTGGCTGATCGTCTTGCCGCCAAAGATTCTCAGATTTCAGTCCTGCACCGTTCTGAAAAAGGCGGTTTGGGCGCCGCATACCTAAACGGGTTTGGATTGGCCATCGAGCTGGGCTATGAAATTGTTGTCGAGATGGACGCTGACGGAAGTCATCGGGCAATTGATTTGCCGAAAATTTTGGAGAAAGCCCAAACAGCCGACCTAGTAATTGGCTCTCGTTGGATTCCTGGGGGAGCGGTGGTCAATTGGCCCGCACACCGAAAAGCTATTTCTAAAATCGGCAACCTCTATGCAAACCTGATGCTGAGAACCGGCATCAAGGACATGACCGCAGGATTCCGCGCATTTAATGTTGAATTCCTGAAGGGGCTGAACCTGGAAGGCGTTGCCGCGCGCGGATACGCTTTTCAGGTTGAAATGGCACTAAGGTCAAAGCGCGCCGGGGGACACGTAGTCGAAGTTCCCATCACATTTGTAGAGCGCACACTGGGTTCCTCAAAAATGACAACAGCCATAGTGCTCGAGGCACTATGGCTGGTCACCAAGTGGGGTTTTTACAGGTCTGCTTGACCACCGGCACGGCGTGCACGGATGTAGTCCAAGCGCTCCTGAAGAATCTCTTCAAGTTCTTCGCGGGTGCGGCGTTCCAGCAGCATCTCCCAGTGAGAACGTGGGGTTTTGTCGTCCGAAGCGTCAAGAACAATCATCTTTCCGTCTTCCAAAAGGGTTGCCTGCTCTGGGCATTGCTTGCACTGCCAGGTCTGAGGAATTTCTGCGTCAGCTGCAAACACCATCTCAGAAACGTGGTTGTTTACACACTGGTAAGAGTGGTTTGAACGAGCTGAGTAGTTGACTCCGCGTTCGCTTTCAAGACTCTGGGTACCTAGGCGCATTCCGCGCATGGTCTGCTGTGCCATTTATCCTCCAAATAATCACGGCCTTTTGGGCCTTTCGACGAGGAACAACTCGGCGAGAACAGTCAATCTTCCCGCAAAGATGGGGTTAACAGCAAACTCACAGCCTGTTTTGACGGATATTCACAGCCAAATCACATCTATCTGTCACCAGCCCATTGGCCCCGAGATCAAGCAATTCGTTCATTTCATCAGGGGAGTTGATGGTCCAGTAGTGAACTTCCAGCCCAGCCTGTTGAACCGCCCGGATAAATCCAGTGCTGTCAAAACGGAGGGGTCCACTGGAGCGAGGAATTTGCAGGGCAGTCAACGAGCCAAAAAACACCGGCAATAAGTGGCCGAGCCTGAGTTTTATCAGCAGATAAATGACCAAAAGCTCGGTTGCACTTGCCGAGGATTCAACTGGATTTGAAATTGACCGAAGCGCAGCCGCCCGGCGTCTTTTTCGAAATGAGGTGATCAACACCCGATCAGCAGCCGAGTGGCGATTGATAACCTCGGCAACCGCTGAAGCCGCTTGAAAATCTTTAACATCGATGTTGAATCGAGCCGAAGGAAAGGTCAGCAATACTTCTTCAAGTGAGTGCAATTGAACACCTACAGCGCCCAAGTGGCTTTTTAGTATCGAAAAAGGCTGCCGGCCAATCCGGGTCTTCTGACCGGTGAATCGCGAAAGGTCGGCATCGTGAAAAACCAACGCAATACCGTCAGATGTAGCGCGCACATCGGTTTCGATAATGTCGGCACCTGCAGCCAGAGCCGCCTGAAAAGCTGCGATGGTGTTCTCGTGGGGTGAATCTTCAGTGATGAGCCCTCGGTGCGCCAATATCTGGAAGGCTGGCGTTTCACCGTGCAGACTCGAACTCATAATCTGAGCATATGACAGTTCTGGGGCAAACTTAACTCATGAGACCCGGACAACACCGTGAAACGGCCCGTGTAATTCTTGTGGACGATGAAAATCGATTCTTCCTGTTGCTCACCCATTTTGATCCTGAGGTCGGTTTGCCACCTAGATGGATAACTCCGGGTGGCGGGATTGACTTTGGCGAGACACCATTAGAGGCCGCCGTGCGTGAACTTAGCGAAGAAACTGGCATCAAGCTGGCTCCAGAAGACCTTGGGGATCAAATTTGGCAAACATCGGGAACCTGGACCTGGGCTGACGGAAATCAGCACACGTATGTGGATTATTTCTATAGTCATCGGGTTTCAAACTTTGAACTTGAAACCACCGGCTGGACTGATGACGAGCGCCGAGATGTCTTAGAACACAGATGGTGGAGCATTGACGAGCTAATTGCCTCTGGCGAGATGGTTGGCCCACACGGGTTGGTTTCCTTTTTGCGCAACCACTACTGAGTTCAACCACTAACGCCGATAATGTACATTATGTCAAGTAATGTTTC
>JACCDN010829730.1_pt1 | contig 15852 bp, 12 predicted proteins | sample 7441691 | NCBI WGS metagenome assembly JACCDN01 (sample SAMN15323439, study PRJNA562643) | freshwater metagenome | isolation source: river surface water | place: USA:Blue River Watershed | collected 2017-08-16
AAAAAGCTCACAAAAAAAATTTTAGAATGTCTTGAACGTATAGAGAGCGTTAAACATGAAGTTGAGGCAGCAAGGGTATTGCATGCAGCTATTATTTTTTTATGGGCGCTTAAGATAGTTTCTATGGAGCTACTTTCATGAAACAAAACTCTGAGCACTGCATTTATCCTGAAGCAACTGCTCCGCAATTTCATTTAGCACGGAATTTTATTCAAGAATGTGATTTTTCCGGATCAGAATCTTTTCTTGATATTGGTTGTGGAGATGGACGGGCAACAAATTTTTTGGCTTCTTTAACAAAAAATCGAGTGGTAGGCATAGATAATACAGAAGAAATGATTTATTTTGCGACTCGAGCAAGTTCTCCATACAGTCATCTTGAATTTATAAAAGCAGATGCAGAATTCTTTGAACTCGGTAAATTCGATGTAGTTACGTGTTTTTTTTCTGCTCATTTAGTGGGGGATCTAAAACGGATGTTTTTTTGTATTAAAAATGCATTAAAACAAGAAGGTTCCGTAATTTTGCTTATTCCTGCTGCATCTAATTTATTTTATGAATCTAACTCAATGTTGTTAGACAGCCTATCTTCCATACATAAACAAACCTCAAGACAAACACAAGATTATCAATCTGCATTTCTGGAATCTGATTTACATCCGACCATGCTGGCAGAAGAAGAAATTTCTTATCAATTTGACAGTCAAGCGTCATTAAAGGCTTGGTTAGCAACACGATTAGAATGTTTAAAAATTTTACCAAAGCGCGATATTGAACCATTTTTATCGCAAGCTATAGAGCAATATGAAATTTATTTGACTCAAAAGGCATATGCTACAGTACAGAACTTATTTATATTTCGCCTAATCAAAATAGTTTTGCAGGCAAACACTTAAGAGGAGGTCGTGATGAATGTGTTTAAAGAATGCTTAATTTACGCTAAAAAAACATCTAAGTTATATCTTATCCCTTTGCTAAGTTTATGGGCCGCAGTAAAAATAGGATTACGCACTCCTAAAACTGTGATTGAGCAACCTAAGATATATACATTTTTTTAAACGAGAATATGATGATTCCTTTTTTTGTATTATTAGGCAGCCTCTTCATTTGGGAATTGTTATTACGCTATTACCACCAAGTGACGGGTAAGTCCCTAAATAATTTTGCCATTACTCAACACACTTTATTGGATACACAAGCCAAAACCCCTGACTGCTATGCTAAAGAAACTTGGTTTGAGCAATACGTCACAGAAGCAAGGCAAGTATTTTACAGTGCAGAATGGACACCTTATAGCTATTGGCAAACAAAAGCTTTTACTGGAGCACATATTAATATCTCCGCACATTTGGGACGGAAAACTTGGCAATCTTCTTTTACGTCGGATTCAAATACAAAACCTTTAAAAATTTATATGTTTGGTGGAAGCACATTATGGGGATGGGGTGCTCGTGACGATTTTACAATCCCTTCTTATTTGGCAAAGATGCTTTCACGCCAATACGATAGGCCAGTTCAAATCTTGAATTATGGCCGGTTAGGATATGTAAGCAGTCAAGAAATATTAACTTTATTAAACTTATTACGAGAAGGCCATAGACCGGATATGGTTATATTTTACGATGGTTTAAATGATGTTTTCAGCGCGTATCAATCAGGTGTTGCAGGCTTACCCCAAAATGAAATGAATCGGAAACTTGCTTATGAAAATAGTCCTTTGAAGAATTTTTTAAGTTATCTATGTAAGCAGTCCTATTTATATCAGCATCTCCAGACTCCCAAGGATGAGATCAGAGCTTTGGCACAAAATTATCAAAAAGATGCTGCCGCATATCAAAATCTTCTCGAAAAAACGGTCCACATTTATCAGGAAAATATAAAACTGATTCGAGCAATGGCAAAAGAATATGGGTTTTCTTATCATTTCTTTTGGCAGCCAGTAATTTTTACTAAAAAGCAGCACTCTGCTTTTGAGCAAGAATTACTAAATACCCATCAATTTTGGCAAACATTTTGTGTTGATGTTTACGCTCATTTGCACCAAACCATCTCAGAACAAGCGCATGAAAATTTTAGTAATTTATCAACTGTTTTTGATAACCATTCAGAGACACTCTATGTAGATCCTTTACATATTTGTGAAGCTGGCAATCAAATGGTTGCAGACGTCATAACTAAAAAAATAATAAAAAATTTAGTGAGAAACAATGAAAAATCTTGTATTACCGTTTGATCGGCAGGATCACAACAAAATTCTTATCAATTTTCATTATGAAAGTAAATTGCCTTCCTGGAATAAGTTTGCGTCCGTCCGCTCTCGACCTCGACGTATTGCACTAGACGACCAAGAAAACAATTATTTTTATCCCATTGAAAGAACAGCGATTTATGGTCATCCTCTTATCCAGAATTTAACAGATACTTGGAAAAAATATATTCTCTTACAAAATGCTTACAAATTTATGAGTGATATTGCTTTTGTAGAGTTAGAATTAATTAACCAGGTTGCCTATAAGTTGTATAACGGAAGATCGCGCTATATTTTGCCATCAGCTTTACGATTCGATTTACTTTCAGTCATTGTAGACGAATCTTATCACGCATTTGTAGCATTAGATTTTATGGACCAACTCCAGGCTTTTACAGGTATCGCGCCTTTACATCTTTCTCAAGAAGTTGAGCTTGGGGAATCGATGCAGAAGTTTTCTGCTGATTGCCCACAAGAATATCGAGATATATTTGAGATTATCGCCATTTGTATCGGTGAAAATACTTTAACAAAAGAGCTATTTAATTTAACTAGAGATACTAAGTTAAATCATGTTTTTCATGATGTGATGGCTGACCATATGATCGATGAAGGACGGCATTCCAATATTTTTTCTAGAATTTTACAAGAAATATGGAAGGAGATAGATGAGGATTTACGTCTTCAATTAGGAAAAATGTTGCCGGCTTTCCTTTTTGATTACCTCAAACCAGATCTTCACATTGAATTTGATAAAAAATTACTTTGTGAGGTGGGTTTTCAACCTAAAGAGAGTCAACAAATCATTACTGACTCTTATCCGGAGCATACTGCCAGTAACTTGAAGATGAAAAATCCTATTTTTGCCAATATTCTTGCTGTATTGACTCGAGCTAAAATATTTGAACACGTACCAACACAGAAAGAATTTGCCATGTTGGGGTTAATATAAAATTAAAAGGGTCTTTTTTATGCCAAACCATGCCTCATCTAGTATTATCCAATGCTTTTACCAGCAAGTTGATGAAACGCCAGATGCCATAGCAGTAGAAATAAATAGCAAAACATTAACTTATCGCGCCTTAGATAAATTAAGCACAAAATTTGCAAAATACCTCAACGATCTTGCAGAAGTGCATGGTAAGTCTTTAACTACCGGATATACGGCACTATGCGTTAATAAATCTCTAGAGTATGTGGTTGGGTTACTAGCGATTTTAAAATTAAAAAGTGCTTATGTTCCTATTGATCCAGAATTTCCTGCTCAACGGATAAGTCATATTATCAATGATTGTAAAGCAAGTTTTATTTTAACGAATGCTACCTATTCCCCTAGAATTCACAGCTATTTCAAATTGAATAGTGAGGCAGATTCTCCCATATTAGTAGAATTAGATGACTTGCTATTGGTGGAGTCTTATACCGATGAACGCATCCTATGTCCTATCTCTGGGGAAGACAATGCCTATGTCATCTACACATCTGGATCCACAGGTAAACCTAAAGGGGTTGTGATTCAACATGCTGGAGTGGTGAACTTAGCTACTTTTGAAAAGAAAGTATTTGATTTGCGTCAGGGAAAACGTGTTTTAGGATTTTCCAATGTTGTTTTTGATGCTGCGGTTTGGGAAATCTTTGGATGTTTATTATCTGGGGCAACTTTGGTTTTGGTAGACAAAAAGCTTTTAATTCCTGGTCAACCTTTAATAGATATTATAAAATATTTAGCGATTACACATGTAACTTTGCCTCCATCAACATTAAATAGTACGCCGTATTATGCTTTTCCTGACCTAGAGGTTTTAATCAGTGCAGGCGAAGCATGTACGGTTAATATACAAAAAAAGTGGAATAAAGGGGATTTTAAATTTTTTAATGCGTATGGTCCCACAGAAAGCACGGTATGTGCCAGCTTGATAGAAATCCCCGCTCATTCATACTCTGAGAATATTGGAAAGGCCATTGATAACATCAACCTACACGTATTGGACGAATCATTAAATTCCAGCGCTCCTGGCGAAATTGGGGAACTCTACATCGATGGTGTGGGACTTGCCCTCAAGTACTTGAACAAAGCTCAGATGACAGCGCTTCATTTTTTATCTGATGTGATGATAAATGGAGAAGTACGCCGATTATATAGAACCGGAGATTTGGTTCGAATACAAAATGATGGTAGCGTAGTTTTTATAGGAAGAAAAGATACCCAGGTGAAATATCGTGGATATCGTATTGAAATGGGCGAAATTGAGGCAGTACTTAATGCGGATCCCCATATTGAACAAGCGGTACTAACTTATCAAGATTTCGGCGACCGACAAGAAATTGTGGTATATTATAAAACTCATCAAACAGTGGACTCTGATCAGAGCACTATCTTAAAAAAAATCATTTCTCAGTCCTTACCTGACTACATGATGCCTAAATTTTTTATACCTGTGGCATCATTCCCTATAAATCAAAATGGTAAAATTGACCGTACACGCCTTCAAGAGCTTCATAGTATACAAGAGCAAATTACGGCCTCTCAAAAAGAGGCCGATGACATTGATGAAACTATGCAAAAACTCAAGGAAATCTATCAAGATATTCTGCATCGTTCTGTCATAAATATTGAAGATGACTTTTTTGATATCGGAGGGCATTCTCTACTGCTCATCCAAGTGATTATGTTGGTTAAAGAGCGTTTAGGAGTCGATCTTAGTATTAATGAATTTATAAGTAATCCTAAAATAGTTGATTTGAATAAAATCATTCAGCAAAAATGCCCTCTTTCAGAGAGACACTCTGAGAAAAAAGGAAGTTTGGTCTTCCCTAAAGACCCGGCCAATTGTTTTGAACCTTTTCCTCTATCTGATTTACAGCAGGGGTATTATCTAGGAAGGAGTGGGTACTTTGAGCTTAGTGATGTTAGTACCAACGTATACAGAGAGTTTTTATTTAAAGATCTTGATGTCTCTCGTCTAGAGGAGTCACTCAATATCCTTATTCAACGCCATGATATGCTGCGATGTAGAATTATCAACGAAGAACAGCAGCAAATTGTGCAACACATACCACATTATGTAATTCCAGTGTTGGATTGTCGCGCATTCGACTCAACTGAGCTTAAAAAACATTTCGAGATTCTACGTCAAGAACTGTCTATAGGGAAATTACCAGCCGATGTGCCACCTTTGATTTGTGTTAAATTGAGTCAAACTCAAGAAGGATATATACTCCACATTACTATCGATGCGTTAATTATGGATGGGTGGAGTTACCATTTGTTTTTTTCTGAATGGAGCCGAGTTTACCATAATTTAGAAACAAATTTACCATCATTGACATGCACCTACCGCGATTATGTCCTATTTGAAAGCACCCAAAAGCATGTTACACAATATGAAACTGATAAAGCATATTGGTTGGAACGAGTGGCATCTTTACCGCTAGGACCCAGTCTACCTCTGTTAAAGTCACCTAAAGACTTAGTTCACCAACCTATCCCTTCAAAAGTCACTATGATAAATGCATCGCAATGGGCTTTTCTGAAAAGTAAATTGAAAAAAGCTGATTTACGCCCCACTTCCTTTTTACTGAGTCTTTTCTCAGAAGTAATGGCTTATTGGAGTACCTCAGAACATTTTACGTTATGTCTAACCTTATTTAATCGCTTACCAGTTGATAAACAGATTAATGATGTTGTTGGTGTATTTTCATCCTTAATTTTATTGGAAGTCGATTATAGAGAGAAAATGAAGCATTTATCTTTCTTGGAGCGCGCTTTACCTCTGCAAAATCAATTATTCCAAGACATGAACTACCGTCTCTTCACTGGTATAGAAGTTCAACGTGCTCAACGAACTAAACACGCTTACGCTGCTACTGGCACCTTGGTACCCGTTGTGTTTACGAGCTTTTTATCAGCTGGTGAATACAATGATCAAACTTCTTTATTTAATTTTTCTAACCAACATTACAGCAGTACACAAACAAGTCAAATCTGGTTAGATGCGAAAGCTTATGAAGAGCAAGATCAGTTGATCATAGAATGGGATTACATTGCGGATTTATTCCCACCTCAGATGATAGAAAATATGTTTTTAGCTTACGAATATTTATTAAATTACTTTAGTGAGAATGTATCCGCATTAGAAAAACCGCTTCCTAACTTTTCGCAGAATTTTATAACAAAACCGTTTTCTGTACAGAAACAGTATGTTCCTAATCCTGAGAATATTTCGCTAATTCAAAACGGTTTCCACCAAGCAGCTGCTCAATTTCCCAATCATCTGGCTGTGATATCCAACACAGCAACACTAACTTACACAGAACTTCTGTATCGTTCAAATCAAGTAGCCAATTATTTATCTGCGCTTACAAAAAATCAAGCGCAAAATATTGGTATTGTAATGGAAAGAGGTGTGGAACAAGTTATTGCGATATTAGGAATATTAAAAGCAGGTGCAACTTATGTTCCCATCTCTCCAGAGTTTCCTCCACAAAGAGTATCGCAAATTCTATCTGACGCGCATATTACAACTGTGCTGACTCAAAAACGCGTTCATAATACATTAATATCTTTACCAATGATTCAAACTTTTGTTATCTTGGATGAGCCTAACGATCCGCTTACACAGTACAACCAGATATTAAATACACCTATTCATAATAATCCAGATGATTTGGCTTATATCATCTTTACCTCAGGCTCCACGGGAAAACCTAAGGGCGTTATGATTTCTCATCGTAATGCGATGAATACAATCCTAGACATCAATCGGCGCTATCATATGACCGAACAAGATCGTATATTATCTGTATCAAATTTATGTTTTGATCTGTCAGTTTATGATATTTTGGGCCCATTATGCGTAGGAGGGAGTGTTGTTCTGTTAGACACCTCCTCTGAAAAAGATCCACGGCATTGGTTGACTCTAATTCAAAATCATCAAGTTACTGTTTGGAATAGTGTTCCTATGTTTGCCCAAATGCTATGCCAATTTCTCTCTGAAAAACAACATGAATGCTCTATAAAGACCGTAAGATTGTGGTTATTGAGCGGTGATTGGATACCCCTTTCTTTACCAGAGGCTATTCAAGCATGTTATACAAATTGTGCAAATCTCAAGATTGTGTCGCTAGGTGGTGCCACAGAATGTTCAATATGGTCAGTTATTTACGACATTGGCTCGCTTGAAAAAGAATGGCAGAGTATTCCATATGGCTTTGGCATGAGTAATCAGTCTATTCAAATCCTGGATAAAAACTTAGAATTTTGTTCTCAGTATGTCGTGGGAGAGATTTACATTGGTGGTATAGGCGTTTCAGCCGGCTACTTGCATGATTCTGAAAAAACCGCTAAACATTTTATCACGCATCCTACAACTGGGGAAAATTTGTATCGAACAGGTGATTTGGGTCGCTATATGCAGGATGGTGCTATCGAATTTTTAGGTAGAAAAGATTTTCAAATCAAGATAAATGGTTATCGTATTGAGCTTGAAGAGATCCAGGCTTCTTTATTACAACATCCTTTGGTAAGAAATACACAGGTTATTTCTATCAAAGAAGAAAATACTCAGCAAAGGATAGTTGCTTTCGTTCTTTTACATACAACCATGGAAGAAAAATCCAGTATTTCTATACTTCACATTTTTCTTCAAGGATTGTTACCTGAATATATGTTACCCCATTTCTATATTCCACTTTCGGAATTTAAGTTAACTTCAAATGGAAAAATTGATATCGATGAGTTGCATAAATTGGCCCATTTGCATCATAAAAAAGAAGAGACTGCTTTGCCTCAACGAGACTTAAGTTTCTCAGAAAAAGCATTGGCTGAAATATGGCAAAAACTCTTAGCTGTGAAACACGTTACTTGGAATGATGATTTTTTTGTTTTGGGTGGGAACTCGTTAACGCTTATTCAACTGATGTTAAAAATCAATAACATTTTTAAAATTGAATTACAATTTCCTGAATTAATTCGCTCAAGAAAACTTTTCGAGCAGAGTGCCCTTATTCTGTCGCATCAAACTCAAACCTTTTCAGCAACACAAGCTGTCGAATCATTATGAGTACGATACGATCTAAATTGTCTTATCAGAATGCTATGATTGCTTTAACTCCTGATATGGGGGGAGATGCGGTGATTTTTTTTCACCCTATTGGTGGTGGTATTATACCCTACTGTAATCTTCTTCCTGAGATTTCTGCATCTTACAGTTGTTATGCGATGCAAGCATTCAAATTATCTGGCATAGAACTTGTCGTTTCGTCTTTACATACTTTAGCCGAGATTTATTCCAGATTAATCCTACAACATTTGGTAGAGCGTCAATGTCTTTTAGTGGGTTGGTCATTTGGCGGTATCCTTGCTTTTGAGGTCGCACGAATATTAGCTCAAAGAGGTATGCACCCTAAAAAATTAATTATGATAGATGCTTGTTTTTCGTTTCCAGGCCATATTCATCACTATGTTGACTCGCAGGATTTTTCTAAACAGGGCTTATTGGGGTTATTCTGTAAAGATTTATTGCAGATTTTTCCATTCAATGATCTTGATTTGAAAGAAATTTTTTCTATCACCAAATTATTTCAAGTGTTGCATCAAATGCAACACCCAATGGCTTTATTGGGTCACGAAAACCTTGAAAATATGTGGCGAGTATTCCAAGGCAATGTTGAAGCGTTGTATCATTATGTTCCTCAACAATATTCTGCAACCGTACATCATATTACTGCTAAACAAAGTGTTAATTCCATAGTGTTAGATCGAAATTTGTGGAAAGGGTTAACGGATGAAAAGTCAGAATTTTTTGATTTAGAATGCAACCATTATGAAATTATGAAAAATGTAGAAACTAAACGTCTTATAGCCAATATTTTAGGATGACTTTACTGTGTTAAAAATGTTGCCTTTTTATAACCTACTTGCTAGCCTAGCACGGCAAAGTTAAGATGAATAAATGGATGAATGATAATGTCAAAAAAATTTTTATTAGGAATTTCTGCATATTTTCATGACAGTGCGGTTGCATTGATTGAAAATGGTCAGGTTGTAGCAGCAGCACAAGAAGAACGTTTTAGCCGAAAAAAGAATGATGCATCTTTTCCTGCGCATGCTATTACCTATTGCTTGGACTTTGCTAAGATTGATTTGACGGCTTTAGAAGCAGTGGTATTTTTTGAAAAACCTATTGTAAAATTTAGTAGAGTAGTTGACTCGTATTTCTATTCAGCACCTTCTGGGTTTCTCAATTACATGAAAACCGTGCCCAGCTGGATTAAGAATAAGCTTGATCTTAGGAAGACATTAACTCAAGAGCTCAGCAAACTCACACTCAATCGATTCAATCCACTACCAAAAATTTTATTCTCGTCTCATCACATGTCTCATGCAGCCGCTTCTTTTTATCCTAGTCCTTTTAAAAGTGCAGCAATTTTGTGTCTAGACGGTGTAGGCGAGTATTCAACAACGACTGCATGGCTTGGAGAAGATACAGAAATTACACCTTTATGGGAAATTGATTTTCCTGATTCTCTTGGATTATTGTATTCAGCGTTTACTCATTATGCGGGATTTAAAGTTAATTCTGGCGAATATAAACTGATGGGCTTAGCGCCATATGGCAACCCAATTTTTGTCAATCAAATCATGGATAATTTGATTGACATTCGAGAGGACGGCTCTTTTAAATTAAATATGGTTTATTTTGATTTTGTAGCTGGTGAAAACATGATCAATGATAGATTTTCAAAATTATTTGGTGAATCAGCACGTGAACCAGAAGGGACAGTTACGCAACACCATATGGATGTTGCCGCATCTATCCAAGTCGTTACTGAAAAAGTGATGATGCGATTATTAAACTCACTCTATGAAGAAACAGGGGGAAAGAAAAATTTGTGTCTTGGTGGTGGTGTGGCTTTAAATTGTGTAGCGAATGGTAAAATCTTGGAACAAACCAAGTTTGAACATTTATGGATCCAACCTGCAGCGGGCGATGCAGGAAGCGCCCTCGGAGGTGCATTAGCTGTTTGGCACCAGCATTATAAAGAACCAAGAAATATAAATGCTCACAAAGATCTTATGAATGCTTCTTATCTGGGACCAGCGTATGATTTACCCAGCATTCAAAAAGTTTTAACGGAACATGAAGCCCATTTCGAATATTTAGAAGAATCAGAATTGCTTAAGAAAGTGGCGAAACTATTGGCAGAGAATCATGTAGTTGGGTGGTTTCAAGGCCGAATGGAATTTGGACCTAGAGCATTAGGAAATCGTTCTATCTTGGGTAATCCTATGAGCGAAGAAATGCAGAAAACCATGAATCTTAAAATTAAATTTAGAGAATCTTTCAGACCATTTGCGCCTGCTGTGTTGGCACCGGAAGTAGATAAATTTTTTAATTTTAAAGGAGATAGTCCTTATATGTTGTTAGTAGCGCAGCTCCATGATGCTATTAAAAATCCTGTAGATGGCAGTAAAGACGGTTTAGATAAATTATATCAAAAACGTTCGCTTATCCCGGCAGTCACTCACGTAGACTACTCAGCTAGAATCCAGACGGTTCATGAAGATACCAATCCTAAATTTTTCAAATTGATTCAAGCATTTTCTGATTTAACTTCAGTACCCATTCTGATTAATACTTCCTTTAACGTGAGGGGCGAACCTATTGTTTGCTCTCCAAGTGATGCCTTGAGATGTTTTATGCGGACAGATATGGACTATCTTGTGCTAGAAAACTATATTCTAGATAAAACCCAACAAAAAAATATTAAAAATATTGAGTACTCAATTCATTTGGAGTTAGATTAATGTATATTAAAAAAATTTTATGTTTGTTGAGCCTAAGTATTGCCCTACTAATAAGTCTATCTGATCCTTTTTCAGAAATAGGAACTGTATTCATCATTGGTTTTAATGTGCTTATCGGCTTAATGTGTATTCCCAAAATCAATAAATTACTGCGCAAGCTAGGGTATGTCATTGGACATACTGTATCCCATATATCCTTGGCAGTTATATATTATTTCTATATTTTTCCTATCGCAATATTTTTCAAATTCAAAAAATCTGTGCAAACTATTGCTACAGACACTTATAAGACCCAGCCTAAATCTGGAAGAATAAGTTTTGATGATATGCATTAATTGAAGCAGAAATACAATGGATTTTAATCAATTAGAAAACAGCATTGACAAAAAACGCATTATTTTAGACTTTAATAAAATTAAAGACAATTATCTTGTCAATACATTACATCGTGATGTTTCTATTCCTGCAGTCATCCAAGTGCTACATAAAAAAGAGTTGTTTAACGTTCTTGAATTTGCGCGAGAAAATCATTGCTCAGTTTATCCCATTAGCACTGGGCATAATTGGGGGTATGGTTGTGCCTCGCCTGTGACTGATCATTGTATTTTGCTTGATTTATCAGGGATGAATCAAATTCTCGCTTTTGATGAACGATTTGGAATTATAACCATTGAGCCAGGAGTCACTCAGAAACAATTATATGAATTTTTAGAAATACACGATTATGCCTATTTGACACCCACTACAGGTGCAGGCCCAAATTGTAGTATTCTAGGTAATATATTAGAGCATGGTATTGGACTAGCACCGATTACTGATCACGCTGATTCCGTTTGTGCAATAGAAGTAATTCTGGCAAATGGAGAGGTATATTCTGGGTGTATGCCAGATACTTGTACCTCTTTAAATAAACTTTACAAATGGTCTGTTGGGCCTAATTTGGACTTTTTATTTTTGCAAAGTAATTTTGGGATTGTGACTCAAATAAGCATTCGTTTATTTCCAAGACCACAAAAAATAGAGGTGGTAACAGTATTGTTGAATGGGAGCATTAGTGACAGTGTATGCGAAAGTTTTAATCAAATCCAGCAAGAAATAGGTTCTCAGCATATGAGTAATATTAGTTTGATGCACTTGCAACGTTTTTTACGGTTTAATCATGTCGCAAATGAAAGTTTTTCTTTCATCGATCGTTGCCTTCTAAAAAAATTACATCAATACTCATGGTTAGTATTTTTTGCTGTTTATGGCAGTCCTAAAATGATAAAAGTATTAAAGTCCATTATTAAGCAAAAGTTTTCAGCACTACACTTAAACCCCATTATAATTTCTAAGCCACGATATCTTATTTGGGATCATATTGGAAACAAATGTCACTATGGCAATTCTATTTTATTAAAGAACTATTTTTCATTCCTTCAAACCGCTTTGTTGGCATTTTCTGGAATACCAACAGAACAAGGTTTAAAATTGGTATATCAAGATTCAAATCCCCTTAAATCAACAACTGTATTGAATCCATCTATTGATCAATGCGGCATCATTTGGTTTTCACCTTTAGTGCCATTAGATGCGGTACCCTTAAATCAATTTTGGGAACTCGCTACTGTTGTTCTTGAACAATATCAGCGCAAACCTTTAATTAGTTTTACTACGATCTCGCCTTATTTATTCATTGCATCAGTGCCAATTTTGTATAATAAATTAGATCAAGAAGAGCTAAAAAAAGCCCAGGCATGTTATGAAGCTTTGCTTGCTCATTCGATTGAATCAGGATTTCATCCCTATCGTCTTGGGGTTCAATCTATGCCAGATCACCTTCCTAAGCGTAACTTTTCTTATTGGAGTCTCGTGAGCCAATTAAAAAAAACTTTTGATCCTGAAAATATTATTTCACCCGGAAGATATTGTCAACTTTGAATTTTTATAATAAAAGCGGAACACGGTGGCCAATTTGATCATAAAATCTTGTTAGGTGTCCAGATAGTCAGCGTTAAACGGAAAGGTAGTGGCAAATTGGAAATATAATTGGTCTAAGTCTTGGCCTAAACAGTTCAGATATAAACAGATTACTTTTGCTCTCTTGAGGGTCGTTCTACTCACCCAAGGCCCCTAATGATTGTTTCACACTAAAATAGAAGACCTATAAGAAATTATGGATTACATTTTGTACAATGACTTTGAAGGGACCTCTACAAAAACCCCGTCTTGAACTGTTGTATCAAAAATTCTTAGTACATATTTTGAATTGCCAGTCTGCCGTGTAGCCTGGTTTATTTCATTCTTTATGGCAAGTACATCCTTCAAATCATTTTGATACAGCTCTGTGAATTTAATAAGTTTTATTTTTAAAGCATCAAATTCTTTTTTATGCGGATCCACAAGGCGCATAATACCAGTTACCCCTATTGCGTAATAAAAACTCAATCCTGAAATTATAGTTAGATAAATCATAATTGATGCAATAAAAGCGCCTGTTATTGGTGTAATAAAAGCAGCAAAAGCAATACCCAAATAATAATAGGAAGCAATGGTTGATAACAATCCAAATACAATGACTCCATATTTCAATATATTATTGCAATGTGAATAAGAATATTCCTGCATGTTTTGATTCTTAGTTCTTAAATCCTGATTCATCAAAATGACGAGTTCCACATAATACTCATAATTTTGATTGTTTATCTTTAATACAGATAATTTCGATAAATTCTCATTTAGTTCGGTTGTAATAAGAATCTGTTCATTATATATCTTATATAAAGAACCTAAAGTATTTGAGCATCGAGGTAAATTCAATGCATCTTTTAAAAAAGACGCACTGAATGCATAAAAAATAATTGCGTCAAGAATAACGTATACCGTACAAATCACCGTCAGAAAACCCGCTGATATCCCAGGAATAACTGAAAATAGCGTTTGAGCAAAAAGATAGCTGCCCACGGCTTGTTGTAATAATCCTACAATAATGAGGAGCCAATACAATATTGATACAATTATAGATTTTGAGGGTGCAATATTTATCTGTGTAGAAGATGAAATACTATTTCCTAGTAATTCATCTTCTAATTTTTTTTTAATAACACGTAAAATTTGTAATTTTTTTTCCTCATATTGAACTTTGTTTTCTATATTACGTTTTTTTAACAACACCAAAAATGAAGATTTTATTTCAGGCAAACTGCATTTTAAATCTAGTGTTGTGTCAAATATTACACTACGCATATTCCACTCCGTATGCTATTCATAGTAGTGGCAACTTGCTTAATAAAAAATTGCGAAAATATTTCATTATGCTCAACTCGGAACAGGGTGTGTAGATGAATTGTATTTTTATGAAAATATGATCAGTCATGATAATTATCATTTTTTACACGCGGGTTAATCTTAATGTTTTTAATAAATATAAATCCGCATTGCAAGAATGTCACATCACACAAATAATATCACGATTTTATTTCCATTATATATATAGTCATTTGAATTTTAAATGATCTATTTGAAAGACATAATCGACGGCATCGGCAAGAGATGAAAATTGAGCCATTACTTTTTTGATTTTATTTTTTAAGTTTGCCCAAAATTTTTCTATAGGATTTAAATCTGGAGAATAAGGGGGCAGAAAAAGTAGCTGACAGCCTGCAGCATTAATTAATTTTCGAGTTTCTTCTGATTTATGGAATGTTGCATTGTCCATAACCAGTATGTGTCCCGGAGTTAATGCCGGGAACAAAAAAGTTGCCAACCAAAAATTAAACAAGGTTGTATCGCATGTGCCTTTGTAACAAAACGGGGCGATAATTCGACCGTTATTTAACCCAGCCACAAAACTTTCTCTAGCATAGCGTTTGCCAGAAATTTCGCCAATAACTTTTTGTCCTTTTAAAGCCCATCCGTATTCTCGAGACATAAACTTGTCAATTCCAGACTCATCAATATAGACCAGCTTTTCTGATGGGTATTGTGAAATGATTTCTACAAATTCTACTCGTCGGAATTCATCTCTTTCAGCATAGAGCGAAGTTTTTTTTGCGCGTAATTTTTAATCGACTCAGTGCTTTTGATATCCCTGAGTCAGTGATATTAAACTGTGCTGCGATCTCATTAAGATAAGCATCCGGGTGAGTGGCAATGTAAGGCCTTTAAAGCCGACTCATTCAATTTATATGGTGTTCTGATTCGTGGCTTACGAGCAATAACACCTGTTTCGTTCAATTTGAGCCGCCATCGTTGGATTGATGAGCGACTGACAGTAAATAATTTACATGTTGTCTGAATTGTATTGCCAGCTTCAATGAATTTTAAAACTTTTTCTCTTAAATCTGTTGAATAACCCATAAAAATACCAAATTTTAAAAACGATAATTATACAACATAAATCAGTCATTTAAAATTCAATTAACTATAAATGCAGGCAACAGTCTTCTTTAATCTCTATTTCGTTATCACTGTCAGCGGCTAGTGGAGGTGCATTTTTTTGTGGTGCACTAGAGTTATGGCTTCATGACAACTATATTATTCTGACGTGCCACAGCAGATTTACTTTCGGAGTGAATTCAGCGTCAGTACTCTATTTTACAAGAAAAAGATATAGAATTAAAACGCCAGCATAATAGTAACATACCAAAACCTGATCCTATTGTCATGCCCCACCATAAACCTGGGCCGCTCATATGAAATTGCGTAGAAAACAGATAGCCAAAAGGTAAGGCAATTCCCCAAAAACTGATAATGGAGCTGATTAATGCAAAATAAGTATCTTTTAAAGCGCGTAATGCTCCAAAAATTGAGATTC
>JACCDN011009160.1_pt1 | contig 15851 bp, 17 predicted proteins | sample 7441691 | NCBI WGS metagenome assembly JACCDN01 (sample SAMN15323439, study PRJNA562643) | freshwater metagenome | isolation source: river surface water | place: USA:Blue River Watershed | collected 2017-08-16
AGAAATTATGGCTCATTGATAGCTTACATTATAAAGAAAAATCGAGGGCTACGAACATATAAAATCGATTTGGCTTTAATTACACTTTAACTCATTGCCGAAATGGGCTGGATATGCGGTAAGACCCGCTTTATCACTTATCAAATCAATAAAATCTTTTTTATTCATTTCTTAATCTCTATTATCTTTCTTAAGTTTCAGTATATCCTCTTTAAATAGACCGGTAAATCGCATGGTTATAAATTGAAGTTAGTGTTTTATAATATCACCAGACTATCCATTGGTTCTAAAGAATTAGAGGCCGACTCCGATCCTCAGCTTATGTGGTTTGATGTGATGTGGTATCTCTGTAAATCCAGTAAAACAAAATAATTGTTACAAATATTGATGGTAAATATGAAATATTTGTCATGTTTTCAGGCATAATGTTTAATGCTTCCGTGTTATGATAGACCGCAAAAATACCAGCTAAAACTGACCTGCCTGGTTTTTTAGCTTGTAACACCGCTGCAATTGCTGTCCCTTCTGGAAGAAGGGCATTGTAGACTACAGTTTTAGTACATAAAAACATTTGTCACGCCTAAATCATCTGTGTATTTCAAGTTATCAAGAGACTGTTCTTTAAAGAAAAAGTTATCCGGCCTGGGTACTCTATTCCTAAAATAATGCCATTGGCGCCACTCATAAAGCATGTAAATAAAAATTAATATGCTGGCTATTGGCCAATTGACTACGAACATACCCGTGGTTAAGAAAGGTACGAAAAACTTTTTACAAACAGTCATATAAAATTCATTTCTTTTTTTATATTTAAAAATAGCTTTTTCTTCATCATTAATATTATTTTCATGATCTTTGCACGCTCTCATATAGATACCAAAATGCTCCGCAGATTGTGCAACAGAAATGATTATTGTACTAATAAAGAAAAAAATAGGAATTGATATTGGTGCTGTGAAAAAAAGACTAAGTATAAAGTTCGACAATAGTAATGTATTCAACACTATACAAAACAACAGTTTTCCATTTATTTCAGAATGGTGGCAATTTAACTGATGTGATAACAAATCCAAAATTTTTTTATCATTTTTTGAGAGAACCATTCTATTCTCATTAAATTGGTTTTTTTTAATTTTATAAGTTGTTTGCTCTACATAAAATAGGTAAACAATTTTAGCCAAATCAAAAATTAATAGTGTGATAATCAACCCAGGTATGTAATTACCAGGTATTTTCCAATAATCTGAAAAGTTAATTAATGTATTAATAAATGCGGTCACTAAATCATTAATAATACTCCAATGCCGCAAATACCATTCTTTAAAAAATCGCTCTTTGATGGAGATGCATTTTTCTAAATCTGTGGGAAAACACACATGCTTGAGCAAAAAACTCACTTGAAGTATTAGGCGAATCGTATAAGTGATAACACTCAAAATAGCGTATAGTTGTACGGGAAGATCTAAAATTTCTACGTTAACTTTCAAACCAGAAGATTTTTGTACTGGATCTAATAATCCATTATTTTGAGTATATAACCATATGTTTTTCCAAGTTAACCGACAAAAAAGGGTGCTTAATCTATTTGCATTAATATAACTAATCCCATCACAAATCACAGAGATGTGTAAAGTCAGTATTTTCTGTTGTAACTGCCCATGCCGGCTAGTTTCTCTTTGTTCTGACAAATGTTTATTAGGTTTTTTCTTCTTATATAATGCGATTTTTTCTAAATTATTCGAACATATGGAGTTATCCAATAAAAAACAAACATAGTAAAAATAATAATATTTAATACGCTTTTGTACTTCGTCACTTTCATTCAAAAATATTTTGTCATGTAGTAGCAAAGCAAATAACGTGAAATCCAGTTCGGCATCTTTTCTAAGTTTTTCTGAAAATATGTAAAATTGTTTTTGATCAAGCCACTTTTTATATACATCCTCTCTAAATAAGCTAGTATTGCTATCTTTTTTTAAAAGGCATGAATTTATTTGAGTATTAACATAAAAAAATGCCTGTTTACTTTCTGATAAGTCAACCATAGAATTTCCATATGACTTATTTTATTTAAAAATAGAACATCATGATGCCCTGATAAATTATGCATTCAATTTATCAGGTAATTTCTGATATACCCATCCAACTGTGCGATCAAAATTCGATGCTGCTGCATTGTATCTCTATCTCTAATAGTAACTGTATTGTGTAATGTTTGATCATCACTTTCACCAATCGTATCAAAGTCAACTGTAATACATAAGGGTGTACCTATTTCATCGTGCCGTCGATAACTTTTACCGATGTTTCCACTATCCTCATATGCAATACGCCCAAGGGCCAAAGACTGAAGTTGTTGTTTTATAATTTTGGCTTTGTTTACAATATCAGGATTATTCCGAGCAAGTGGAATAACCGCAACTTTTATGGGTGCTAGATGCGGCTTTAATTTAAGTACGATACGTTTTTTGTCATCACCCAGACTCTCTTCTGTATAGCTTTCCACTAAAATGGCAAGTATTCCTCTATCAACACCGGCAGAGGGCTCGATCACGTACGGTACAATAAATTTATTTGTTTCCTGATCAAGAATAGATAGTTTTGAAACGCTGTCTGAATTTTTCTTTACATTTGCGGTTAGATTGAGCTCATTTTGATGTCTAGTATGAGAACCTAAATCAAAATCTGTCCGATTTGCTATGCCTTCGATTTCTTCGTACCCATATGGAAAATTGTATAGAATGTCGACGGTCTTTTTTGCATAATGCGCCAAATCAGCTTTGTCTTGGGTTATTAATTTGAGATTTTCTGGTTGAATCCCTTGTTTTTTCCACCACTCAAGGCGCAAGGCCACCCAGGTATCATGCCATTTTTCATCTTCACCAGGTTTAACAAAAAACTCTATTTCCATTTGTTCAAATTCTCGAACTCTAAATATAAAATTACGCGGTGTAATTTCATTACGGAAAGCCTTACCAATTTGTGCAATCCCGAATGGCAGTTTTTGCGAGGTTGAATCAACGACATTTTTAAAATTGGTAAATATGCCTTGGGCTGTCTCTGGTCTTAAATAGGCGAACGAAGAAGCATCTTCTACGGGACCAACACCCGTTTTAAACATCATATTGAAGGGACGCGGCTCGGTGAATTTTGAAGATCCGCAATACTCACATTTGTTATCAACAACATGATCTGAACGCCATCGGCGTTTACACTCATAGCAATCAACCATTAAATCTGAAAAAGTATCTTCATGGCCAGAATAATGAAATATTAATTTATGGGATAAAATAGATGAATCTAAGCCAACAATATCATCGCGTTCATATATATTAGCAGACCACCATGCTGATTTAAGATTGTTTTTCAGTTCAACGCCTAAAGGGCCATAATCATAAACACCTTGTAAACCACCATATAATTCACCACTTTGAAAGATGAATCCTCTTCTTTTGCACAAGGAAATAACATCGTCAATATTGTTTGCTGGCATAGTATTCCTAATTTTAAGCGATAGGTTTTACCCCATATTAAACATGGACATAATACTGTTTTTTATTGCAAGCAAGCAATCAATTTCCATAATATAATTGTGATCATACGGAGAATAGTTCATTCCCCAGCGTTTATCGATAAACTCTACATCATGAAAATAGCGTTTATTTTTATATCGCGGAACAAAGTGCACATGAAGTTTTTTATAAACATTGCACAGAGAAGCGTAATTTATTAAATCAGGTTGAAATAATGCATATAAAATTCTTTTTATTTTTTGAGACAACGCATGAAACTCACTTAATTCTTCACAATTTAAATCAGAGAAATCTCTGCCCTCTCCATTTTTTGCTACCAAATACATTCTTCCAAGATAATTTTTATTATCACTCAGATATAAATCCCAATGAGTAAACTCCATAATCTTTAAGTGTTCGTAATTTACCGGGGTTAATTTCAATTTATCCGCAGACATAGGCGGGCTTTTAACACCCAGTACAGCTAATTTTTGACATAAATTTGAGAAATCATTTTTAAAAAGTATCGTTTGCATTCCAACATCTCTCGCAGCCTCTAAACAATCTTCATTATCGTCAATAAAAATTGTTTCATCTGCTGAAATTCCTATTGCATTCAATTGAGTGGCCGCAATATCATATAAACGCTTATCTATTTTATGTAACCCAGTATTAAAAGAATATATTTTAAAATCAAATAAATGACCAAAATTATATTTTCTTTCGAGATAATCTACTCTATCAGCAATGTTTCCAGAAATTATTCCCAAACAATAGTTTTTCGTGAGGATTCGAATCAAATCAGCAATTTGATGGTTAATCTCGAATGAATCATACCAAAGGTTTTTAAAATCAATGTGATTGAAATCAGGGTACTGCTTATAAATACTATCCCAGTAGTCAAAAGATGAAATTTTATTAATTCTAAGATCCCAGCTTTTATCTCCGTAGTAAATATTATTTAATATAGATTTTTCAACCGAGTATTTTTCACAAATAAGTTCAACAACTTTTTTTGTTCCATCACTGAAATATACGCCTCCGAGATCAAATATAACTGCCGAAATTTTCAAAAAATTTTCTCCCAAGATATCACGTCGCCTTCTTGAGCATTCAGTTCGGCAGCAGAATTTCTAGACCGAACTTTACCAAGTTCAGGTATAGAATCAAGCGAACTACCAGGAAATAAGACCCATGTTCCGTCGGCCAAACTTTTCATAGTGGTGGAAAACACAGCCTTGCATTTATATTCTCCATTTATAAAAATGTTTACATGTTCCGATTCATTAAGATCAATTATTTTAGGCGACATTATTTTCATTAAGCCAAAATTATCACAATGCACAACAGTACCTATCGGAATTTTATAATTAGAAATACTCTCCATATTAAAAGGCTCTCCGATTGCCTGGAATGGCATTCCTGACAGGAGTTTTGCTACAGTTGGTGCTTGAACATACTTTCCACCAAAAGACTTTTTATTTTTGGTTCTATCGATATTATTTTTAAAAACAGTATCGATACCAACATCATCAAACAACCAATTAAAATAACCAGAATTATTTCCAACAAATATAATACCATTTTTAAGTCTGCCAAAAATTCTTTCTGGATTATTATTGGTACCATTTACAACCACAAGAAATATTGTCCCAGGTAAACATATTTCTGCCATAATCCTAACTGCAAATGCCGCATTTTCAATAGAAAAATTTTTTACAGGGACCAAAGGAGCAATTTGAACGTCATCCATATTATTTTGGTCTAATTCATAGCTTAACGTCTGATATAACTCATTGTATGCAATATCGGTGCAATCACTAATAATAACCACTTTGTTTTTTTTATTTTCTTTAGATGCAGTCATTTTCTACCTTACGTGTCGTGTTAATCTTATTTATATAACCAGTAATTTCTTTGTATACTATTTCGGCATTTTGCAACAAATAATCTATTGAATCTAAGAGTTTAGTTAAGTCTGTTTTTATATCCGGCCAATTATCTTTGAGATATTGTAATTTTATTGTGATTTTTTTATCTACCATTATGAAATACTTTGCCAGCAACTCAGGATTGATTTGTTCGCTAATCAATCCTGACCTAATATAAATAGCATTTCTAATGAGATGTTTAACTCGCTTTGCCATGTGCTTACAAAAAACAGATACAGCGCCCATACTACCATCTAGTTTCATATGTTGAGTTCTTAGATCATGCATAAGATATACGATGTTTGTATAACAATCTAGTTGCATTCTAATATCAAAAATATAGGGCTTACTTAAATAACCACTATCTCCAATTAAAACCGATCTTGCTCCAATTAATCTTGATGAATAATAAAGTGGTTTCATACCATGATAATGGTTGACACCCAAAAGATCCTCCAGATCGACTAATGAAATACTTATTTTCATGTCATTATTTCTTGAAAGAGTTTGATATAATTTGCTTATTGCGTGATGAACATCAATGTTTATTTCTTTTACAATAACGGTAAAATCTAAATCACTCCAATCTGAAATATCTGATTTCTGAGTACTAAAAGTCCCTCTTACTAATAAATCATATACCCCAGGAATTTTTTCCCCCAATATGCAAAATAAGTCTATTATATTGCTGTAAGAATCCTTTAACATAAGTAATCCTAAAGATTAATATCGTATTCTTTAAAAATTTTTATAAGCTCTTTTGATACTTCTACACCATTTTTTATTTGATTTACTCTATTCTGTGCAGATTTTTCGCCTGGAACTCTAAAATTTGTGCCTTGTTGAGTAATAAAATTTTTTAAAAAATCTGATTTTTCTTGAAACATTTCGCTAGAGGTAAAATGAGAGATGTTTAAAGCCATAAAAAAGTCCCCCTTATTTGGCGGATCATCCATATAACGTGTACCTTTAACTTCTGAGTTAACGACCCCACCTAGTAAATGGCCGGCAAATACACTAACCAACATAGATAATAAGGAACCTTTTACATCACCATCTATTGTTTGTATTCCTCCATTCAATGCTTCCGCAGGATCATCTGTATTTAGTCCATCGCTATTAACAGCCCAACCAAATGGAATTTTTTCTTTTGTCTTATGGTGATCAATAATAACTGATCTAGAAACCTTAGAGGTTGAAAAATCAGCTGTTATCGGGGCCGTTGTAGTTGGAAATGAATATGAAATAGGATTGGTGCCAAAAGTTTTTATCTTACCGCCGGCAATTACAACCGCCGGTGAAGAAGTGCTCATGACTAAACCCACACAATTGTTACGACTAGCAATTTCGCTATAATAAGATAGAGCACCAATATGTCCCGAATTAATAACACCGACCACCCCTACCCCGCTTTCATAAGCTTTTTCTACAGCTAAATGCATGGCTTTTTTAGCAATTGTCTGCCCCAAACCATACTGTCCATCAAAAACGGACACAGAAACACTGGATCTGATGAGCACAGGGGTTGAGTTCAAATTTATGGTACCATTTGATATACCAGCTAAAATTTGAAAAATTCTTTCAACGCCATGTAAAGGGTAGCCACGTAGATCAGCTTCAATTAAAATTTCCGCGGTAGTCATAGCGTCCACTTTCTCTAAACCTAGCTTAGATAATAATGCCACTAAGGATTTTAAAAGAGACTCAACAGAGACAATTTTCTTATTTATAGGAAACATAGCCACTCACATGTTCTCCGTCACCAGCATTTAACCGCATAAATACTGGAACAGATGCTAAACAAATAATACTTAACACTATAAATGTATAGTGGAATGCTTCAATCAAATGGGTGCCCGTTAAATGATAAAAAGTTGAAAAATAAACTAAAAAAAATGCGGCTGTAGCTACACCTATGCCCCATGCCGCTTGTTGTATTACAGATGTCATACTCGTTGCACTACTTGTTTGCTCGTCTAAAATATCCACATAATTGATAATATTCATTGTTGTTAGCTGTAAAGATGTCGTGACTCCATAAAAAAATAAAATAAAAGCCGTTAAATAGTACGATAGATTTGCATCGATTAATGATATAGCAGCCGTGAATATACTCGATAATAGTGCATTCATAATTAATACCTGCTTGAATCCGAACATGCTTATGGTTTTCTTGCTAATAACTTTCATTACTAAAAGCCCACTACCCATAATCAAAATTAATATGCTGGTTTTTATCACATTTAAGCCTAGTGCCAGTTGGAACATTAATGATAATAAATATGGTCCGCCGCCAAAACTTATTCGGCTAATTAAATTCCCTAATAGTCCGATCTTGAAAGATTGGGTTTTAAAAATAGATAAATCAATAATAGGTTCTATTTTTATTTTGTTTGTGTGGTATACATATAAAAGAAACAAACACATTGAAAAAGCAATCAAAGCTATTGAAATAAGAGTGATACTAGCTGTATCTCCAATAATTTCAAATCCAATCGATAAGCTAGTTAACCCTAACGCAAATAAAAAAAATCCAATAAAATCAAATTTTTTTATTAACTCTGATTTTATATTTTCAATCATTCTTCTGGAAGAATAAATTCCCAACAGTCCAAAAGGAATATTTAAATAAAAAATCCATTTCCAAGAAGCATAGGTAATAATTAATCCGCCAACAATGGGTCCTAGCGTAAAACCAATTACAGATGAAATAGATACATAACTAATAACATTTACAAATTCTACTTTAGAAAATGAGCGTAACAGTATTAACCGACCAACCGGCATCATCATTGCACCACCAGTTCCCTGAACAAATCTGGCGATAGCCAAACAGATTGCATTACTGGATAGAGCACAAAGTAATGAGCCTATAATGAACACTAATATTGCATTAGAAAAAGTAGTTGCCATACCAAATCTGTCTGCAACCCATCCACTAATTGGTATAAATATTGCCAACCCCAAAATATAACTTGTAATAGCTATTTTTAGCATGACTGGTGGCTGTCCAAAAGCTATAGAAATTTGTGGGATGGCAATATTTATAATAGAGGCATCAAGCATTTCTATAAATATAGAAAACGCAATTATCCAAGGTAAATAGCGCAAAAAATATACTTTATTTTCATGGTTTTTTTCATTACTATTAAACATAATAATATTCTTGTAGTATTTTCCAACTACCAAAATCCATATCTTGCATTGCTTGGGCAGTTTTCTCAGGGCAATTTTTAACCGTGTAAAATATTTTTTCTAACGTACCAAATAAATTATCGAAATCTTTATTTAGGGAGTATCGTAAAAAACTCACTTTCCCTCTAGGCCTATTTTTTACATTAGGAGGTGATGATATCCCCCAATTTATAGCGCGCATAATCTGCTCTTCTTCTGGAGATATTCCAGCTAATAATGAAGCGATATTAGATAAAAAATCTCCTAATAAAAAACAAATATCTTTAAAGCTACCAGTGCCACTTTTAACTCTCTGCCAACTTTTTAAATCATTTTCTGTGGCAAAGTCTGTACTATAAAAGTCTTCGTCTTTAATGCCGAGCGATTTCAAAAAATAATATAGAGTTTTATCGCCATTAACACATAATCCATGACCTTGTTCATGAAACTCAAAAACATTGGTCGTTAATTGTAAAATAGAATTATATTGCTTGGAAGCAAATGGAAGGTGCAGCATTTCTTTTTGTGCGCCGAGTGCCCACCAATTGTGATTATTTAGAACAGGTAAATATTCTTGAGAATATAAGTATAACGTTGCGGCCAATACAGAGATGGATGACATTTGATAACAATATACCGGATATGGATTAACATTGAACCCATAGTACATTAATGCGCCAACTGATGCAAATTTACTGTTTGTAATTTTAGTAACAAATCCATATTCTTTTGAGTCAATTTTCATTTCTGGGAAAACAGCAAACCCATAGCGATTTATAAAATGCAATTCTCGATTTAAAAAAGAATTTTGTACTATTTTTTTAAATTCAACAGCAATTTTTTCTCTCATTGTTGTTAAATTTTCATGAGGCGATACAAAATTTTGGTAATGTGGGTATAATTCAGAAAGTTCCTTCTTTGTTACAATAATTATTTCTTCTAATATTTCAATGCGTTTTTGATAGGATGAAAAGTAGGCTCGAAGTTTATCTTGAAAATTTTCTCTATCTATTTCATAGCACACTCGCAAGATTGTTTGATGTTGATGTCTATCTAACAAATTTACCGACAGTATACTATCTGCATCCACCATATTTAAATACAGTATACGTTCCAAAAGAATCAAAGATCTGCATCTAGCTAAACTAGCGTCAATATCCATTGCACAACTTGGTTTTTCTATGATTTCATCAGTCATCACGATGCAGATATTTTTGAGTTTTTAAGTATTCTTCGTGCACTGGCCTCATTTATTTTTTTAATAAGTTGGCCGCATCCCCCGTCAATATCTTGCCCCTTACTAATTTGTACAATTGTATCAATACCATGTTCTGCAACAATATCTCTAAATTTATAGCCTGTTTCATCAGTAACTCTTTGATAGAGTATCCCTGGCGTTACATTGTAGAGTTGTATTTGAGCCTCAAAATAATCAGGATCCAGCAGTTTCGCGAAATCTTTTGCATGTTGCTCAGTATCATTGATGTCCTTCAATAAAAGATAAGTGGCTTTTACCCTCGTTTTTGTTTTTTTTGCAAAAAATTTACAAGCTTCTATTACTGTTTCGATTGGATATTTTCCGGTAACGGGCATGAATTGAATTCTCTCTGAATTGTAAGGAGAATGAACTGAAATAAATAATTTTAAATCAAGTGATAAAGGTAGTTCAGCCAGCTCATATATACGATCAGATATTCCCACGGTTGAGATTGTTATTTTATTCAAAAAATTTAGTTCTTCACGCGCTTTGTAACAAAATTTAACTACATTATCGTAGTTTACTAAAGGCTCTCCCATTCCCATCAATACGATATTGAACCCAGTCTCTTTTGATTCTAGCTGGTTTTTTATCAAATCTTCTCGGATCAAGCTTATTTCCATCAACATGTCTTCGGCACTAAGATCAGAAAAGAATCCACCATACGCTGTTGCACAAAACTTACAACCCATCGCACATCCAGATTGCGATGAGATACAAACGTGATAAATATCGTAAGGTACACCATTCCATGGAGGCAATCTAAAATATATTGCTTCAAATTTATTATCCATGCTATCTGTCAGCACATATTTTACGCTGCCATCATTTGAGGCTGAACGTTCCATTATTTTAACCATGACTCATCCTTAATAACCCATAATAATTTCTTTTTGATTAGGTGGAGTATAATACTCTGTTGGAGTTCCCTCTTCTCCAATGTACCCCAATAGTCTCTTTTGTCTAATTGTAAGCCTAGTCATAATATCATTTGATATTGAATGGTAATACGGCCTAGACCATAACTGGCTATATCGAATACTAATACTTTTTCTGCTCACATTTGAGTTATTAGAAGAGACTGCATGCCAAAGAGTCCACGCATGAATAATAACATCACCGGCTTTAACCAAAATTTGTTTTGCTTCAGGGGGCATCATCCCTTTTTCCACGTATTGATTGCAATCAGGTACTAAGCAATTTTTGTTGTACCCTTCTATACGTTTCAGATGACTACCTGGCACAACTGTAAAATTACCCGCATTTTCCTCATTAAGATCAGTTAAAAAGTACTGCATTTTAATCAATAAAGGCGGTGTCTTTTTCTGAGGAAGAATTTTCTGCAAAGAAGGCCCACCATCTGTATGAAATTGGTTTAACCCTGAAATTTCTGTGGATGGATGACGTATAAAGAGGTCGCAACCAGAAACTTGAAGAAAAACACCCATGATATCGGTTATGACCCCAAATATACGCGGGTGATCAAGTAAATAATCGAACCCATCAGTATATTCTATTGCTTGAAGAATATTGTATGATTCAGCATTATGCTTACCAAGAGTGGAGTTGCCTTGTGCTGAGCACTCCATTTTTAACGTTCTATTTTCATATTTTTCAATAACATTATCTGCTGATTTTTTCAAATTAATTATTTCATCATTATTTAAAACATTGGGAATATGTAGATAACCTTGCTTGTCCCATTCCTCTCTCATTTTATCAGTTAGATTGAGCATAAGCATTCTTGTTTTTTTGATTAGGAAGGTATTTTTTTGCAGCACTGTCTAATTCTTGGTAATTCATTATATCAAACAGGATATCCAGCGTACTTATGTCACTTTCAATTTTATGGATACTTTGTTCTATAAATATTTTCTGAGAAGCTTGCATCATTGCTTTAATACTAGCTCGTAGATTATGATTTGCCCATACAACCAAGGAAATACCATAATCTCTAAATATCTGCGTTGGTGTATTATAATATTTAGTGGGGACAATAACTAAAGGGCATCTTTCATCCCATGATGTAACAAACTCTATAATCTCACTAACATCATTTTTTTTTGAGTGAATTAATATAGCGTCTGCACCTGCGTCATTATATGCAGTTGCTCTTTTCAACGCTTCATCCATCCCTGCACCAACAATAAGAGCTTCTACTCTTGCAATAATTTGAAAATTATCATCAAGAATCGAATCTTTAGCTGCTTTTATTTTTCCGCAAAATTCATCTGTACTAACCAACTCTTGCCGAGGATCATTGATAAAGGAATTCATTTTGGGAAAAACTTTATCTTCAAGACAAATTGCAGCAGCACCAACACGGCTTAGTTTTTTAATAAGTAAGCGTACATTATTAAAATTACCGTGTCCTGTATCCCCGTCAACGAAAATAGGAATAGATGTTACTGTAGCCATATGTTCAATAACATCAGCCAACTGTGTCCAAGACATTTCATTGTGATCACGCAATCCTAACGAGGTGGATATAGATAGGCCAGAAGCCCATATAGCATTAAACCCACTTTGTTCAACAATTTTGGCAGATAGCCCATTATGAGCCTCCATCGCAAACTCTAATTTTGAAGAATGTAATAATTCTTTAAAATATTTGCTTTTTGACTCAGCCTTCATCAATCGTCCTTCTTCAGTTTTATTTTTTAGTCCCTATTAAACTAACGTAGTTAAGAGAACAGCCTATAACTAAGCAAACAATCATATCAAATACGCAGGAGAATTTACTATAAATCACTCATAACCTCAACGGAAAAAATTGACGCAGAAAAAATTATGGACAAAAATCAACGCTTGATACCCCTCCCGCGTTCTGAAGCATACGTAAACTCCAGGCAATTTAATAACAAAACAACCCAATTGTGTCGATTTAGGATTAAAAAAATAGCGGTTTCAATATTAGGCGTATATTCTATTGCAAAAACTGGTCTGGGATACAAAAAATGCTATATGACTTTGATCAACTACTATTTGAAAAAATTCAACAAGCCTTTGAGGACGCAACAATTGCCACAGAAGAGGTGGATTTTTCTTTTCCAAATAATAAAGACTATATTTTTATCAAATTCAGAAATCCAGTAATTACATTAGCTCAACATAGAGATCAGAATATCTTGCCTATTATTTTTAATGGTGGTCTTAATTTATCGCATCGTTGTAACCAGTTTCTTGAATCTTTGGGTGGCATGACCGAACTGAGTTTTCGTTGGTTCGGCGTCCTTCATCAAGAAGAAAAAAGTGTGAAAATAACTGGATTTTCTTTGAGAATTAACTACCTAGATAATAAGCTTTCTTCTCGTTCGCATATATTTGAAATTATTCTTCGGGAGCTCGCAAAGGCCAAACTCATTGTATCACCAGCAGATTATAAAGCTCGAATATTACGTGTATTATCTTCAGAACCAGCGCATTTATCTTCTGTAACCAGCAATCCCGGATTTTTTAAAAAAGACACGTTGACATACATCAGTCCAATTCAGATGGACATGATAGAAGCTTATATTCGAGAAAATATTCGTCCTACCTCTCCTGCATATGCCCGAGAAAATGAACTAAGTATAAATCCTGCCTATCAACCTATAGATGAGATTTATTGCCCCCTTAAAATAAATCAAAAAAAAATATGGTTGCTTCGAGCTGATTTTATATTGGCTCTTGGGAATAAAAACTCCAATTGGACCTGTTTTAAAGAAACAGGACTACATGAGGCAATTGCACCAGAATTACATTCTTATATTAATTGGGATGATAGATATGGCCACCCTTCATTAGCTTTACCTCACAACGGTTATGACGGATCCGTATTCTATGGCGGATATTTAGCACAAAGAACGGAGGTTTTAGAGGTTTTTATGTTTAGTGGTCGTTATCATCGTAATGATTTAGGTGATCACAAAAAGAAAATATTAGAGTCTTACATTGCTTATCATTTTCAAAATGCATTTGGTAATCAACCAGTAGTATTTATTGAAGCCATTACATTTGGCAATGGCCCAGCCGCGCTTGATAACTTTGAGTTATCCATTTTTTATAGTGACAATCCATTGCCTGACTACTGTGCTAAACGTCTTTATGATAGAAATGAGATCATGCGTACTTTAGCTCATACGAGAACACTTTCACGTAGACCATCAGTCCATAATTCACCAAGCGCGGAAAGTGCGAATTTTAATCACAATTTATCCTTCTCATTTAATTTTAAAATTATAACTGGTTGTATTTTAGCGGTCTCTGGTATTTCAATTATTATTATGGCTTTTGCCATATCCAACGCAGCGTCTTTTGGAATCACGGGGCTTAGTCTAACAACCATTGGCGTATTTGCATCATTGATTGGTTTTGGAATTTTTCAAAAAGGTAGGGCTCAGTCTAATATTGCAGCTGTGCCGTTTTCGTCAAATAGCAATCCCCTTCACATTGTATAATCTAAAAAAAATATATCGCTTTCCAGTTTACCTGCTCATAATCAGGCCTAGGAAAGAAGAACAGCCACTCAGTGCGCTAATATTTCATTGCCAGCTTAGTATAAGTTTTTTATTCTGCTCTAGCGAATTTGACACCATCTATAAATGATTCCGCTCTGGCCACAGATTCTTGCTTCGTTGAGCAGTTTTCGTAAAACCTATACGATCACTTCCAGTAAGTGATTTCAACTTGCCAATTATCTTGATCCTCCATTTTATGCACCTCATACCAATAATGCATTTTCAATCCTCAATATAAATACCAATTTAATTCTATTGATCTTTTTTATGTCTAGCCAAACCTTCAGCAAGTAATGTAATAGCTAAAGTATTTAAACTAACACCCTCTTCTTTTGCCTGAAAAGCCAAAGCAGCATGCAGTGACTTAGGTGCTCTCATTCTCCATTGGCCGCTATAGCTGCTGGGAATACTTGGTTTTGGTATTGGATCCCCAAACTCTTTTGCTGTTTTCATCCAAGAAATCATGGCATCTTCTGCCTGGTGAAAAGCCTCTTCTGGTGTTTCTCCATCAGCCACACAACCAGGAAGATCAGGAAAACTTATTAAATATCCACCGCCATCTTCTTCAGAAATAGGCTGTACAATTGCCGGATAGTTATATTCACTCATCTAAAAAGCCTCCTTCTTCAAGTAATTCCAAAAATAATTTAATATAAATAGGTTTAATTGGCTTATGAGCCGGGACTGTCACCTTCGACCCATTAGAAAGTCGAAATGTTACATGGCTTGTTCCCGGCTGGCGATAATCAACACCTACTCTTTCGGCTATTGCTTTTAAATCATCAATTCGCCAATCACGAGCATTTGTTCGCATTTTTATTATTAATTTATCAAATTTACTCATAATAAGCCAATGGTATCACATATGGAACCATCTTTAAATAAATAATTATTCATTGAGCCACTGCAATAACGCCGATTCTTTTAGCATATAAAAATTTTTGAATACCTTAACCGCGTGAACCAACGTATTGATCACCAAAATAATATTTCAATCTTGCTCTTAGTGTCCCGCGACTTACTCCTAAAAGAATGGCAGCTCGGCATTGATTATATCTGCAATGCTCTATTACAGACTTATATAAAGGCATCTCAATTTCATCTATGACTAATTTATGCAAATCAACAATATCCTTATTATTTAATGCCTGTAGGTGCTTATGTACTATCCGCTCTACTGACTTACTCAAGGAGTCATCTATCATCCCTGCTTTATTTTCAATCGTTGTCATTGATGTTTCCTATATAAAAATTCGACCACTATAACAAATTGTCCAATTTTTGAAAACACCAATAAAAGTCCACCAATACAAGATCAAATTGTCACCCTGCTCCGCTCCGTCTACTATGTTATAAATTAGTTGACACATAAAAATACCCTGAATATAATGTCTACTAAATCGTATTTTTATTATTTAGTAGACATGCTGTCTACTAATCGATTTTGGAGACATTTTTTGAGATTATTTGGATATGC
>JACCDN010105135.1_pt1 | contig 15845 bp, 16 predicted proteins | sample 7441691 | NCBI WGS metagenome assembly JACCDN01 (sample SAMN15323439, study PRJNA562643) | freshwater metagenome | isolation source: river surface water | place: USA:Blue River Watershed | collected 2017-08-16
AGTTGCTGAACGACTAAAACCATGAAAAAGTCTCTGCGAACAGCGCTAGCAATCTCGATTCCTTCGGCAATTATTGCCGTGGGTGTGGTTTCTGCGCTGTTTGCAGGGCCAAAACCCGCTCCAACTAACGCAAATACACAAACAGGAGCTTGCTTATCAAACGGTGTGACGCTTGTGGTTGATTTTGGGTTGACTTCAGGCCTTGACCCAATAGTGAAATGCGCTAGCAATTTTTCTGGCACTGGTTGGCAACTTTTCGAGGCAACAAAAACTGAAGTAGAGGGTACGGCTCAGTATGCGTCAGCTTTTGTTTGTCGTGTGGCGGCATACCCCGCCGTTGATGTGCAAGATTGCGCTGACACCCCTACCTATGACGAGGGAACCTGGGTTTATTACTTCGCAACTGTTGACGCTCCGGACTTATGGATGTTGAGCTCTGCCGGCTCAGCACAGCGCTCTCCTGAGTGTGGCTCATACGAAGGGTGGGTCTTCGTAACGCCTGACACCCCTGAATCTCAAAAAATGCCTTCCATCAAACCAGCAGCAAGCAGCTGCAAGTAATTATGTGGCGGCCAAGAGCTTCGGCATTTCATCCTGGGTCATGGTGGCTCTTGGGTTTGTCGATTGCAATTGCAGCAGGCCTAACCAAGTCGCCATGGGTGCTTGCGGCAATGATCGCACTGAGTTTTTCGGTGATTATTTGGGCCAGAGAAAAGGCGCCTTGGTCTCAGTCGCTTAAGTTTTACTCTGCGCTCGCGGCGTTTGTGGTTTTCACCCGCATTGCTTTTCGCATCATTTTTAATTACTCAGATGGCTCTGGGCTAACAGTTTTTAGCTTGCCTCAAATCGAGATCAATCTGGGCCTAGGCACTTCGGTCAAATTCTTCGGTGACGTTTCGGCTCTGTCTTTAATCGGTGCCTTGACTGATGGGCTTCGTCTAGCGGCAATCATTATGGGCATCGCTCTAGCCAATTCACTGGCAAACCCGCGAAAGTTGCTCAAATCTACCCCATCTGCGCTTTATGAAATTGCCTCAGCTATATCAGTGGCAATCAACCTGGCGCCCCAGCTAATCTCGAGCCTGCAACGTGTGAGACGGGCAGGCGCATTGCGTGGTCGCAGCAAAGGTCTTAGTTCTTTAGCAGGCACGGTTATTCCGGTACTCGAAGACACCATCGAGAATTCTCTTTCTCTAGCAGCCAGCATGGATGCACGCGGTTTTGGTCGCCAAGGTTCAATGACCAAAGGTGAGCTGTCAATATCACGATTGACTTCGATGGGATCTCTGCTATCGATGATCTTCGGCATGTTCTTCTTGCTATCTGGCGTTGCATTGCCCCTTTCTATTGGGCTCATGCTGTTGGGATTAGTTTTAGTATTTGTCGCCATGAGATTGGCAGCTAAGCGAAATATCAGAACTCGCTTTCAACCGAGAAGACTTAGCCGTCTAGATCTTGCTCTCGCAGTTGTAAGCACCACGCTGGTAATAGCATCAAGCTTTGGTTGGTGGCTGAGATGATCAAGGTCAGCGACCTCAGCTTTGGCTATGACCGAAACAGTGAACCAAATCTGCTTCGAGTTAATCTGAACATCGAGCCAGCCAGTTTTGTATTGGTTTGTGGCCCGACCGGCAGTGGAAAATCTACGTTACTCAAGGTTCTAAACGGTTTAGCGCCCCATTTCACCGGCGGAAACGTCGCTGGTTCAATCGAGCTTGCCGGAAACGAAACACTGGGCAAAAAGCCGCATGAGCTGTCGCACTTAGTCGGCTTTGTAAATCAGCAACCTGAAGGCGCATTCGTAGCCGAATCAGTAATTGAAGAGTTGGCTTACAGCATGGAGCAGTTGGGGTTTGACCCGGCCGAAATGCCAAGCAAAATTCATCAGGTAGCGCGAATGCTGGGCATTGAGCCTCTGCTTGAACGTGACCTGCATGAGCTTTCGGGTGGGCAACAACAGCGAGTTGCCATCGCCTCTGCGCTGGCGGCTGGTCAAAAAATATTGCTTCTCGACGAGCCAACTTCAGCGCTTGACCCTGATGCCGCTCATGAAACCATCGCGATTTTGAAACGGCTGAGCAGTGACTTTGGAATCACGATTCTCTTGGCAGAACACCGCATCGAACGCGTCTTAGAAGTTGTCGACGAAGTGATTGTGGTGCACGGCGATGGCAGTGTCACTCAGGGTAAGGCAGCCGAGCAGTTCAACGACTATCGAATGGTTCCCCCAGTTGTTGAGCTGAGTCAAATAATGGGTTGGTCACCAGCGGCTATAACCGTGGCTGATGCAAAGAAACGTTGGTCCAACTTGACCCGCAGGCCAAAAATAGGGCTCCGCGTGCACACTCACGATGACTTGCCAACTGAGCTCGCACTCACCGTTGACTCGCTTGCTGTTAGCTATGGTTCGCAAGTTGCCCTGGAACCAATTTCGTTTGAACTGAGACGCTCAACCGTTACCGCGTTGATGGGCCACAACGGATCAGGCAAAACCAGTTTGCTTTGGGCTATTCAGGGCTCAGGTAATCGAAGTGGAGGTTCGGCAATCACTCCCTGGGGTGACGCCAAATCAATGGATTATGAAGAGCGCCTATGTGCAATCACCATGGTTCCACAACGAGCAAGTGACCTGCTCTTTCTGAACACATTGGCAAGTGAACTCGAAGAATCAGACAAGTTCGCTCAAGCAAAGCCAGGATCAACTGCGAGCATTTTCGAAGAACTTGCTGGTCGAATCAATCCGCAAATTCATCCGAGGGATTTGTCTTCGGGTCAGCAACTTGCTTTAGTGCTTGCGCTTCAGCTAGTGAAGGGCGCCGGCATTATTCTTCTGGACGAACCCACGCGAGGTCTTGATTACCAGGCCAAAAGAAATTTTGCCGAACAACTTCTTACTTTGAGAAATCAAGGCAAGTGCTTGCTTATTGCTTCGCACGACGTGGAGTTCGTGGCACTGGTTGCCGATGAAATTTTGATGTTGGAGAACGCGAAACTCGTTGATCGGGGATCACCTGAGACCTTGTTAGGTTTTGATTCAAATTTCGCAACGCAAATTGCCCAGGTTACGCAGAGCTCAGGCACGCTTACGGTCAAGCAGGTGTGCATTGAATAGAAGAATCAATTGGGTCGGATCGACCGTAATAACACTCGCAGGTCTGGCATCGCTAATGATGTTCACCTGGCCACTTTTCATTGCGGCTGATGCACAGAGTGAATCTGAAGTTGCCCAAGCCGTGTTCATTGCCCTAATGCCGATGATTTTGGTTTTAGTTCTCATGGAATTTGCCACCGGAGGCATTGACTCGAGACAATTGGCGCTTCTGGGTGTTTTGACCGCTCTAAATGCCGTGATTCGAATGCTCGGCGCTGGCACCGGCGGCATCGAAACAGCTTTCTTCTTGATCATCATCAGCGCCTATGTCTTTGGTTCGGGTTTTGGCTTCATCCTCGGCTCAACATCGCTGCTAGTGTCGGCTCTTCTCACTGGTGGTGTCGGCCCTTGGCTTCCTTTCCAAATGATGGCGGCAGCATTAGTCGGACTACTTGCTGGACTGCTGCCAAAACTTAAGGCGCGCTGGGCACAGACATCCGCGCTCATTGTTTTTGCTTTCATCGCCAGTTTTGGCTACGGGGCACTAATGACGATGTGGAACTGGCCCTTCTTGGCTGGTATCGGCTCGGATGTTTCGTATCTTGCAGGCGCTGGGCCGTTTACCAACCTGGCCCGATTTATTCAGTATGAAATCTTTACCGGCGGCCTGCTTTGGGATCTTGGTCGTGCAGTGACCACCTCAGTGCTCATCGCGTTAACGGCACCGGCCCTGTTAGCCACTCTGAATCGAGCAGCCAACAGGGCCGGTTTTAGCAGAAGCTAATTAGAACAAAGGCAGGGTTACAACTGCCTGAAGCACTGCAGCAGCGGTTGCCAATAGAAATAGAGGAACGGTCATCTTTGCGGTGTACTTGGTCTCGCCTCGCACTGCGTGCATGATGAAAGCAACAAGCATGGTTAGAGCCAGACCAGCGGCAGCTGCAACGCCAACCCACTTGTATGCATCAGCAGTTGAAGCAAGGTCAGCTGAGAGTAGTCCGGTGGCGTATGCAGCAACTGGAGCAAGAACTGCACCGATCGCGCCAAGGATTTCTAGCCAAGCGATTAGACGAACGGTGCCAAAAGGGATGTTTGCAACCCAACCGAAGCCTGCGCCTAGAAGAGTCTCTTTAGAAGCGGTTGCCTTAAACTTGCCAGCCTTGAATAGACCGTTAGCCACGAAAACCGACAGGGCTAGACCCGCGATTGCATATACATAATTCATGTGAGTTCCTTTTGTAGTCTTGATTTGTCGGTGAATCCGACTTACAGTTATTAGTAAAGCACGGGTTTACTTATTTAGTCAAGTAGCCCTAGACAGTTTTTGAAAGAAGGTGGTCTACATGGAGGTCAAAGCCCTATGTGAGCGTCAAGAAGACGGATGGCTAATTGCCGTTCCGGAACTTGGCAACTTCAAGACCACTGCTAAACGCCTAGACAAAGCAACCGAGCAAATCAAACTAATGGCCGCTGAAGCCACCGGCGAAGAAAAATGCGACATCGTTGTCAAGGTTGAGGCAGTAATGCCAGGAATCATCTGTGACATTGAAGCAGCTCAAGAAAAAATGCGCACCGCCACTCGCCTGCAAGAAGAAGCCTCTAACGAGATTCGTGATGTCGTTGGCCGCATGCGCGATCGCGGGCTAACCATGCGTGACATTGCGGTTCTACTAGGTGTTACCCCTCAGCGCGTAGCCCAACTTGCACCTTGCACTGAAACTTCTAGCGAAGCCTGCTAAAAACTAAACTCGCCAGGTTGGCAGACGCCAGCTAAACACAATCGCTGAGATTCGAAGCGCGATCATTATGAAGGCTCCTACGCTTACGGCCCAGATTACTGGCCAGCCGAGTGCATTCATCAAGACAATTAGCCAACCACCCACAAACGCGATAACTGCATATGGCTGGTGATCGTTGAAGGCTCGAGGAATCTCGTTGACCACAACATCGCGCAGCACACCACCGAATACTGGGGTGATCACGCCCATAACTACTGCAATGATTGCCGGCATACCTGCAGTGATTGCGATTTGAGTGCCACTCGCCGCAAAGATTCCAAGACCAAGAGCATCGGGCCACTGCATAGAACGTTCGGTTGGTTCTAGATGCCTGGCTCGCATAAATAGCAACGCGAGCGTGCACATTATGAGAATGACCCAGATCCACTCTTGGTGCTCAACCCAAAAGAATGGGCGACGGTCAAGCAGAATGTCGCGAAGGGTTCCACCGCCGAATGAGGCAAGGCCGGTAACAATAGCCATACCAACCAGGTCAAGTTTTTTGCGGGCTGCTTCGATTAGACCTGAGAGCGCAAAAGCCAAAATGCCGACAATTTCGAACACTTGCAACCCGTAGGTCACAAACCATTCAGCGGCATTCTGGGATGAAGTCATAGACCCATGTTAAAGGAAAAAGCAGCCCAGCCTGGGGTATTTGTGAATGCGGCCCCGACTTGATGCATCGGCGCATAAACATTCATTTTGAGGAGCCCGAAAGATAACTAAAGGCTTATTTTTTTGCCATTTTGATAAAGAAGTAGATGCATAGCCCTGCCAATAACCACATAGCGAAACCGAGCATTTGTGCATCGACCATTGGTGGGTGCACTACATTTTCGGTTGAGCCAAATGAGGGCCCACTGGACGTCCATGTTTGACCATACTTAACTACGTAATCCAGCTTCGCAACCATCAAAATGATTAGCACAACCAAGGTGCCGAAAAACAAACCAGCATTCAGTTTCCTGGATTCCAAATTTCTACCTCTACAGATCTTTCAATGAGTTCATTTATGCAATTATCCAAGGATTAATTGCGAAGAACATAAAGAGGTAATTCGCATAAAATATCATTCCTTTGCAGCTTGCAGAGGAGCGATTTTTACCTTAAGCATGGCAAGCCAACTGAACGATCAGCATTTGATCGCCGACTAATGAAGAGTGTCAGAGCGACGTACTGCCGTACCCAAGAGCATTACAGCTTCGCTACTCCCAGTAAGTAGTGCATTGCCACTACCAGTGCTGTTGTTCAAGGCAAAAGTTATCGCGATAACTGCATCAGCGCCTAATCCGGCCGCTTCAAATTTCAGGTTGGCCAGCGCAACGTCGTATGCCCTGGTAAGACGATCGGCCTGAGTAGAAAGCCCCCAAAAGGCCTGCTTAGAACTAGTTCCAAAAACTAATCCCAGGGTTACAAATCCAACATTCTCGCTCAAGGAGTTTGTCGTGCTTACCTCCATTGCCTGGGCGCGCTGAACAATTTCTAATTGTGGCTCCGCGGCCTGTGCCGAGCCACAAGAAACGCAAGTTGCACCTTCTCTCTCGAGTATTCCAGTGCAACTAATGCATCTATAAGTAGCCAATGTTGCCCCCCAAAGAGTTAGTTGGGTAAAGAATACATCCAAAATGCAATTCGCATTAAACGACAAAACCCACCATTGCTGGCGGGCTTAGTCGTATGGGATGACTCGTAGACCGAAGTCTGAGTGGAGATGGGGGGAATCTACAAACCCTTATTTCTAGGGGCAAAAGCACCCATCTCATCAATATTCATACTATTTTTCATACTATTTATCACTGTCCCCTTGCTCCAATGCCCTGTAGATGGTTGGTCTTGAAACCCCAAGGACTTCAGCGATTTCCTTCACATACTTACCCTCTGAATACATCTGACGTGCAGTATTGATCTTTGCTTGGGTCATTGCTGGCTTGCGTCCGCCTACTCTTCCCCTTGCCCTAGCTGAAGCCAAGCCGTCAATCGTTCGTGCTCTCATGATTTCTCGTTCAAACTCAGCAAAGCTGGCAACCAGCGTGAAGAAAAGCTTGCCTTCAGGTGTTGAGGTATTGATGTTCTGCTCAATGACCTCAAGGTTGACTCCTTGCTCTTTTAGGTCACTTACAAGGTTGAGTAAATCCTTAGTGCTACGTCCAAGCCTGTCTAGGCGTGTGATGACGATAGTGTCGCCTGAGCGAAGTTGCTCTTTCATGCGGTCAAGCTGAGGTCTTGAAGACTTAGTGCCAGTAAAGGTGTCCAAGAAGATTTGGTCAACTCCTGCCTTAGTCAAGGCATCACGCTGTGAATCAGCGTTCTGATCAGCTGTGCTTACTCTTCCGTATCCAATGCGTTTTGTTGTCATGTTATAAGTGTAAAACAAACGTAGGACATTTTACATAGATTACGGACACGAGTTATGAGAACGTTATAAAGCGGATTTTGGGGTATTTTGGCTTGCTCAAAAAGGTGTCAATCAAACGATCGTTTTTCTACAACGTGATCATGAGTCCTACACCCCAGCAGCAATCACAAACATCATCCACAAAGAACTCTGAATCACAGAGTGAGCAAGTTGCATTCATGCAAGCAAACTAGAGGGAAAACTCCTTGAAGTTTGGAGTTGTCCACAAACTACAGTTCTAGTGTTTCCCAGTTAGTGAAGTCACCTAAAGCAAGCTGAGCTGAGTCCTTAGTGAAAACGACCCAACGTCCTGAGTAGTCACGGCTTGTATTCGTCACAATGCCACCTTCAGTGCCTTCAACTGAGGCAATGAAAGCTCTCAGACCATCACTCTTAGATTTTGCAGTCTCAACAGTTTGACCACTCTTGGTGTCAAATAGTCCAAGAACGCCATTCTTGAAAAGGACAATGAAGTCAACATAGAACGGCTTCTCTTCACCGCCTTCAACGTATGGAACGGCAAAGAACGTAGCGTCTCGTTCTCCATTTTGAAACCACCACTCTACAGATTCAGCCTTGTCCAGTAACGAAACGAATGCTGCCTCCGACTTCCACTTACCGTCTGAATAGAAGGGAATCATCACAGACTTATTGGTTTCAATAACATGGTGTGAGCTTGGGAAGTTTAGAGTTTGAGGAACTTGCCAGCCTTCAAGCCTCAAAAGCTTTGCATCTCTGACTGAAACAGATTCGACGTATCTTTCTTTGGCAATGTCTATTACGTTTGCAATGTGCTTGGCATTCGCTGAATTCAGGATTACCTTTACAAGCATTTTGAAGTTGTCTAGATAGCTCAACCCCATCTCCATGTCAAAGTATCTATAGATAGATTCTTTTACACGTCCAATTGATCTTGCCTCTGGATGAAAGGGGGCAAGCTGATTTCGGACGAAGAAATCAAACATTTTTTGCAAATCGGTCTCGTTCTCAACCAAGACCTGCAACTCACCGTTCACTTGAGTTCTGCTGAGTTCGTCCACCGAAGCAACTTCGAAATCACTGATTAGCTCAACGCTGACATCCGATTTATCAAGGTCAATCTTTTTTGCTAATCCATAGCTATCAGCGGCTTCCACGAAGAATCTAGTGAATGTCGGATTGAGCCTTGTCCGCTCTCTCAATCTTTGACGTGCCACAGTAGAGAGGTTGATTTCTTTGTAACTTGAACTTCTCTTGCTTGTATGAATGGTGATGTAGCCATTTGACACTTCTTCATTGATTGAAATGTCAGCCATGTTTGTGTAAACAAAACTGTTGTTCAAGAGTTCGTCAGAATAGTGACCCAAGTCTGGCTCAGGCATACGCATTATGCGACCAACCGTCTGGATACTAAACGTCAGACTTTTGTGATCTCTGAATAAAACCAAAATTTGTGCTCGTGGACAGTCCCATCCAAGGGCAATCGCCTGTTTGAAAATCATGACCTCAACATCTGAGTCTGATTTGGCTATGTTTTCTAAGTTTTCCTTGGACTCTGAAAGGTAAATAGCTAGCTTGCCGTTGTCCACGGTTATGCCATGGTCATTCTGCAAGAAAGCCACTACATCAACCATGAGCTGCTCTTCAACGTCAGACTTTTTGTCTGGAAGTTGGATTAGCAACAAGGGATTCACTTTTCTGTCAAGACTCTTGTAAGAGTCCGCTAACTCTTGACGCTTCTTGATCGCTTCACCTAGAACGAATTGATCGCTGGATTGGGAAAGGGTTGATTCAACTTTCTTAGATGAATAGGCGTTTGAGAAGTCTGGATTCAGAACTATTGCCTTCTTGATCATCCCCTGCTCCCTGACTTGCTCAAGAGAGACGGAAACAATTTCGTCGGGGTCGGAGATGACGGGAGTTGCAGACACCTCAATAGTTAGGTCAGGTGCCATTTCTGAAATAAGTTGCTTGGAAGTTTCGGAAGTGGCGTGGTGATGACTCTCATCAATCACAAGAATGAGTCGCAATCCGTTTAGCTTGGTGTTCTCAAGGACTTTCTCCAAGTAGAAGTCACGTTCATTCTCTTTGATGATTGTGTTCGTGTCTGTCTTGTTTATGCTTTCCCAGTTCAAAAACAAGACTTCATTTTTCCCTATTGAAAGATCAATCAGGTCAGTGAAATCACTACATTTGAGGATGTTCTCTTTTGAATAGAGTGCCTGAAGCTTGATCTTGCTTTGGATGTGAAGTTTTCTTGGGGCAGTCCAGATAACGCAAAATCTCTCCCCCAACAACTCTGAATCTGAAGCTAGTTTCTCTAGAAATTCAGCCATCATGATTGTTTTTCCAGAGCCAGTAGGTGCTTTGAAGACCACCTTGCCGCTTGCTTGATTCGCTAGCAACTCCTTAGATCGTGAAAGGAGTTTGGCAATAGCTTGCTCTTGATAAGGCTTTAGAATCATTGCTTTCTCTCTATAAGTCTCATTGCCTGTTGATAGGCATTCAACAAGGTTTCAGGAATCGGCTGGACGTCAACAAGGTCGCCAAACGCCTCAAACTCCTCTTCAAATGCGTCTCCGCCAAGGGAGAAGGCGTAGACAACTGTTCGTTGACCGTGTTTTGCTATTTCGATTTTGGCTTGCTCAATACTTGCCTCGTCTAGCAACACGACCAAGAACTTTGCCTCGTTCTTGTAGATGTTTAGAGAATCTGATGTTAGAACTTCTTCAAAACACTGTTCTTTCAGGCAGAGCAAGTGACTTGCAGATTTTGAAAGCTTCCGTTTATTGGCATCCGTTGGTGCTGAAGGCGTGCCTTTCACCTTCAAGTATTGAAGAGAACCGCCAAACCCAGCAACGACTTTCCCCCCTGGATTTTGGTAGCCAGTAAGAACGGCTTTGACTCTTGGATAACAAACTGATTCAGCGATTTGCTGTTCATTGTTTGTGCAAAGAATAAATTGACGTGAACCTCCGTCGCTTGCGTTCAAGGCAAGAACCGCTTGTCCCGTTGTTCCTGAGCCAGCAAAGAAATCTAAAACTAAAGCATCTTTCTTTGATGAAGCAACTTTTATCAAGTCGTGAACCAATTCAACGGGTTTTGGATAATCAAAGGCACGGTCACCCAAAATGTTCTTGAGTTCATTAGTTCCGTTAGTGCTGGAGTATTTCGGTTTATACAAGAGACTCTTTGGCTTCTTCGAAGGCATGTCGCCAAGCTCTGGGCGTTGTTTTTTATAAATTGTCCAGTTTGGAGATTCGCCTTTGGCGATCAAATCATCTTTCAACTGCATAGCCGTAGACGCTTGCCAACGCCAAGACATTTCACGACCATCTGTCACAGGGAATATTTCGTCATACCCTTGCGTCTTTTCGGGTGTGACTTCAGAGCCATCAGGTTTTACATAGAGCGGATAGAAGAGATTTGGACGCTTTTCCCTTGGTGCATTCACTCCAGTGCTCTTCAGTCCTGCACCTTGCTTCCACCAACCCAAATCGTCCTGTTCCCAGTCTTCTTCAAGGGTTTCTTCATCTATGTCAAAGGTGCCAAACAAAGCTTTTGCCTTGTCTTTGGCGTATACCAAGGTGTATTCATGAGTGCCAGCAAAACCAAGTTGATCTTGATTTCCCTTTAGATTCATGATCGTCGGAAGGCAAGCAATAAAGTTTTGAGGTTGAAAAACTTCGTCGCAAAGCAATTTCAAGTTTGCTTGCTCGTTGTCGTCAATACTGATAACGATCACGCCGTTTTCAGCAAGCAACTGCCTAGCTAGTCTCAAGCGTTTGTGAATAAAAGATAACCACTTACTGTGTCTGAAAGAATCTTCATCATTCACATAGTCGTCGTTGTATTTGAAGTCATTTGAACCTCGGTTGTAAGGAGGGTCAATGTAGATAACGTCCACGCTTCCTGCGTGTGTGAAGCTAAGCAACGAAAGCGAGAAAAGATTGTCACCTTCTATGAGGAGGTTTTGTTTTTCACTTGAGCTGCCTATTGCCCTCTTCTTGTCTATTTCTACAAGAGGAAAGGTGGTTGAAAGTGCCTCAAGTGCATCCTCAGATCGTTCTTCCCAAACAAGACCAAAACGTTTCCTTGAATTCAACTTCCGAATTTCTGAGATCAACTCATCTTTTGACCATTCGGAATAATCACGTTTGGTCAATTTATTGACGCCTCTCAGACTAAAAACGGAGAACTCCCCCCAACCAAACCTAGGCTAACAACCGCTATTTGCTTGGGATTTTGGGGGAAGTTGCTCCATTTTGTCTACCTATTCAGTTTTTGGATTTGTAGGGTCAACTTCTCTGGAAGCGATCACCGCTCTTAGAAGTCCAGCCGTTTTAGGCTCAGACCAATACTCCATTGGTGCACCTTGCAGGATAGCTGGGGCAAGTGAATCTCCACGATCAACGACAAATCTGTGCCAAAGTCCGCTTCCAGAATCACCGTGCTTAGCTTCCTCTTCAAACGTTGAATCTCTGTGACAACCAATCTCCTGTGCCAACCGCATTGAAGGTCTGTTCGTTGCGTCAACAATCCACCAAAGGCTTCTGAAACCCCATACTTCAAACGCTAGTTTCTTCATAGTCTTGGCTACTGCCTTACCAATTCCACGACCTTGGTGTTCTCCAAACACGGCTAGAACTACTTGAATGTCATGTGGGTGACTGCCGTATGCATGGAACGAAGCCAATGCAACAACTTGATTGCCAATCATGAACAGATAATGCATGGATGGGAAGTCATCGTTTACACAGGCGGAGACAAAGGCTTGTGTGTCTTTTAGCCACCAACGGTCTGCATGTTGGTAGGTGCTGAGGTAGTTGCGAATGCTTTTTGCGGATGACCTAAATACAGGGGCAAGCAATACCGCATCTGATTTTCTAAGTGGTCTAAATTCCAGCTTGGCAGAGTAGCTTGGAAAGTTTTTTACTGTCTCTTCATCTCTGAATTCCAGCTCTATTTCTTCTTGAGTTTTCATGCTCATTTCTCCTTATTCGTTTATTTCAGTTGCCTCTTTTCCTTGATTTCCTAGGTTGATTGGCGGTTTGCCTTGATCGTTTTGCTAATGCGTGAAGATCAAAGCGACTCTCCGTCAGAATCGGTTTTTGATTCTTTGAAGAAAATCTGTTCCTGCTCTTTGGTCAAGAAACCTTGTTGCCGAGCCAAGGCAAGCCTTTGATTTATTGCACTGGACTTCACTTCTGAGATAAATGGGACACTTTCAAACTTGGCGATTTCTCGCTGGGGTTGCTTAGAGCCAAGAGATTTCAAAAGGAGATACATCGTTGCAGTTCTCTCTACCTTTGATGTGCCTTTGATGTTGAAGTGTCCATACTGTGTGTGTCCTTGAAGGTGGAAGTCAAACAATTCAGCCTTTTGGCGATCAGTCAACTCTTTGAGGTCAGTTGATGGGTTTTGAATGCCGCCGAAGAGGGCAGAGCCAAAAGAAACATCTTTGAGATTGTCATGCCAAAGCTCTTGTAAAGCAGCTTTCAGGTCTTCTCTGGTGGCAGTGACGCCTAGACGAAGCTTGAGCACGAGGATTGGAGAATCATCTGCCCACCTGCGACCACTCACCCACCAATCAGTCAGAAATCCATGTCCTGATTGCTGGCAAAAGACAGTGATAACGAATGGGTCATTCCCCCACATGAATGCTCGTGTATCGCTATTTAGGTGGTCTTCTGAAAAGTCTTCTGTAAACATAACTCAAGTATATCATATGTTTATGAATTAGTTATCATTTTCTTATGTTTATGGTGTATACTTATAACATATGCATTTCCATTCAATAGAAAGGCAGACAAACAATAAGGAGAAACAAATGATCAACGAAAGCACACCAGCTGAGCAACAGCCAAAAGGGAGAATCTACCCTTTGGGCATGAACGAACTTCCTCAAGGTATTCGTCGTGAGCAATACATGGAGATTGCCCTAGGAGCGAAGCTTGAATTCATGCACCTAGCAGTCCTGTTCTACTTGGCACACCGCTACAACTTCAAGAATCGCCAACCAACGAAGATGAGTGTGCGGAGAGTCGCAAACGATCTTCACATGGATAAGAAGACTTTCATCAAATACAAGAAAGAGCTTGAAGCACTTCACTGGCTTTCTATCAAAAAGGGTGTCAACAACAATCCAGACAAGATTTCACTTCTCATTGGTGATGAGATTCCAACTCTGAAATGGAAAGAGCCAGAGCACAAAGCATTGCAACTTCTCATGGAGTCTGAAAATGCCAAAGACAACGGTGAGTATTTTGAATTCCAAGATTGAAGTGTTGGAAGCCAAGTCACAGAGTGGTGTAAGTCAAACACCAAAGTGATGAACCTCACAGATTGAAGTGGTGTCTCACATACAACTAAACAAGAAGATAAAACAAGAAGTTAGACAAGAAGAAAAACAAGAAGAATAATTCGCCTCACTTCGTTCAGCGAATAGTTCCTCTGGCTTTCTGATCAAGAAGAAGAGTTACCAATTTTCTTGATTTCAAAAAGATGCTCGTTTACGAGCCTTGAAAAATACTGAAGGGATTTACTAGAGAACAACCTGAAATGGCTTCTATGAGGCTTGTGTGGCTTCTGAGATATTGTTGTGTGCTCACTATTCAATCTGGAAGTTGCTTCAAAAAACGTGCATCATCTGTTTGCTTGGAACTTTCAGAAACGGTGAAAAAGGAAAATCAAAAATGTTTTCAGATTTAGTCTTACTGATTTTCTCAAAGAACGTTAGAAGCTGAAGTTGACTATGGCTAATGGTGAATAGAGCGTCTCAGCTCTCAGTCGTAGGTTTACTTCTTTGGTTTGATCTTGGATGAAATTGCTTCACCGAATTTCTCAAGTTGCTCAGCTTGTCCCTTTTGAGTCATTCGTCCATAGTAGAAACTCATTGATTCCGACTCATGCCCAAGGATTGCCATGGCTACGTCTCTGGATACATTCGCATCAGCTAATCGTGTTCCGCTTACGTGCCTAAGTGCATGTCCTCTGATGTGTGGTCGCTTGGCATTGTAGATTTCATTGACTTTCTTCCAAAGCTCATTGTCTTCGTTGAGGTCAAATGGTTTTCCGTTGTCCTTCAGGAAAACCAAATCCTTGAATTCTGGCTTTGGTTTGAACGACTCAAGCTTCTCTTGCTCTTTCCTGACTTGCTTCATTCGCTTCAAGCAAGATAGCCATGGGTCAATGAGTGCGACAGTTCTATCTTTTCCGCTTTTGGTTGCTGGCTTGAGAATGAGACCTTCTCCACTGACCCTTTGCAGCTGAGATTTGATCGTCATCTTTGGACTGTCTCCTGTGAGGGTTAGTGCTGAAAAGGTAAGTCCAAGACGTTCAGCCTTCCTTAGACCAAGCAATGCAAGCAGGAAATGATCATGCATTGGGTCATTTGCCTCAGCCATCTTCTGAAAGATGTGTTCAACGACGTGACCAATTTGAGCAATGTTTTCTTTAGGTGGAATGTATTCAGGAGTATCAACCAGCGACAGTGGGTTTCTTGAGATTTTGTCTTTCTTGACTGCCACATGCATAGCAACATTGAAAGTCCTGTAGACGTTCAAAATGGCGTTTGAGCTAAGAAGTGGCTGATCAAGTTCAACTCCCCCCTTCACTTTTCGCTTGGCTGGCAAAGTCTCATAGAAGAGCTTTTGCAGAAGCTTGTAGTTCAGGTCTTCTAGGTAGACATTTCCAACATGAGGCAAAATGTGGTTTTGGAAATGTTGTTTGTATTTGAGTCTTAGGGTTTGGCTTACCCTTTCAGGGCGAAGCTCTGAGTGCCACTCCTCAAAATATTCTGAGAGACGCTGTGAGCCGTTTCTACGGCTTTTCTGGACAATCCCTGCCTCAGCTAAACCCTTCTTTTTATAGAACCGCTCAATGGATTTGGCTAATCTGTCCTGTGCCTCTTTAGGAGAACGTCCTGTGCCAGTGATTTGCTTACGCTTGCTTGGGTCATCAGGGTTTTCAATGTCCCTTGTTGCCCTGTAGAAGTCAACGTCCTCATAGGCTTGCCTGACCTCATTCCAAGCTTGCCCACGGATTATGAATAGTCCGCCTTGTCCCTTGCGTCTTCTTGGCTTGGTTTCCCCCATGACTTCAACTATAAGGACTTGCGTCTCGCCGAAGTAGTAGTTTTCATACTATTTTTCATACAATTTTTGAGTCCAGAAATAAAAAAACCCCTGATTTCTCAAGGGTTTTTCTATCTATTTATGGGATGGTGGAGATGGGGGGAATTGAACCCCCGTCCAATACAGAGTTTCTGACTCTTCTACGGGTGTAGCTTCAATAAGGTTCTACTCGGCCCCGGCACTAGCTTGAAGCGACATATCCGACGGGCCCAGCCAAAGTGAAAGTCCCGAGCAGCCCTTCGACACAACTACTCAGCAAGATCTCTAAATGACGCTAGGGTTCAGAACGAAATCAAATCTGATCTAACGGACTTCGGGGCTAGCTTAAGCAGCTAGGGCGAAGTCGGTGCGTGATGATTTAGCACCTATAGTTTGCAGCGGACATTAACGAGTTGACGCTACATTCTCGACCCGCTTCTTCCAGTTACACATGCACTGTCGAAACCGATCATCCCCATATTTAGTTA
>JACCDN010052271.1_pt1 | contig 15844 bp, 14 predicted proteins | sample 7441691 | NCBI WGS metagenome assembly JACCDN01 (sample SAMN15323439, study PRJNA562643) | freshwater metagenome | isolation source: river surface water | place: USA:Blue River Watershed | collected 2017-08-16
CGGGTGGATGCCAGCATAGAACTCAGACTCCATGGCAGGCTTGAGACCAAGAATCATCAATCCGCCAAATGCGTTCATCATTGTGTTGACGTAGCGGTCTAGCCACTTAGTCTTGCTTGGCCACTCCTTCTCGTCTAGCCAGTGCAGGATAGGCCAAAGATCAACAACAGTGTTGGCAATCGGAGTACCAGTTAGGGCAAACCTAATATCCGCAAGACCAGAAGCAGCCCAAAGGGCACGAGTCTGCTTGGACTTAGGATCCTTAGAGCGGTGAATCTCGTCAGCAATAACAGCCTTGAACGGAATCTCGTTTAATTCACGCTTGTGGACCTCACAGCGGGCAACCGTAACCTTAGAGTCGTGGCCACCACACTCCTTACAACGAGCTAGCGCGATGCTTCCGTAAGACTGCAGCTTGGAGTGCGATCTAATCGACTCCCAGTTGATTACGTAAACCTGTGCCTCAGACTCAAACGCCTTGCGCCTCTGAGTCGCCGAACCCTTAATAACCTGAACATCGATGCCAGGCCACCACTTTTCAAACTCGCGCTCCCAGTTGCTCTTAAGAGTGTTAGGGCAGACAATAAGCGCTGGGAAGACTTCTTCACCCTGGTCCTGTAGACGCTTCAGGGAACGAATAGCCTGAGCAGTCTTACCCAGCCCCGGCTCGTCCGCTAGGAGCGCTCTACGAGCCTTAGCGAGGAACTCTACGCCAGCACGCTGGTGTGGAAATAGGTCTTGGTCACCTTCCTCAGACATCTCTACCTCACGTAGGAGGTTGGCAGGGTCAATTCGCGAGGACTTCTCATTTCTAGCCCATTCGGCTAGCGCTGGACCAATCTCTAACTGCTCACCAAAGGTTGAACGTAGGGACAGGCAACCAGTCCAAGAAACAGGGATACGCCAAACGTTCTTATCCGCATCCCACTTGGATCCCGGCAGGGAACGGCAAATCTCTTTTAGCCGCCACTCAGCACTAATAATGATGTGCTGGTTCTCTAGTTCTACAAAAACGCCCAACTGGGCCTCCATTCGTCGCTACGTCTACTATATTATCAGAAAAATCTTTTGTCTACAACTTTTTTCTGATAATAACTTAATCTTTTAGTAATCCTACAGGCTTCCAGCCAGTTTTTACGAGTCGTAGTAGGGCGTGTCGGATTGCATCTAGTGCGTGACCACCGCCACCAACGTGCCAATAGTCGAGTTTCTTAAGCTTTTTGTTGTCAAACATAGACATCGCATCGGCTGGAGCCTGGAAGTAGATGTCATCCATAGGTCTGCCGTTATCCTTGAGGCACTGCTTGACGATGCCAATAACCTCTAGGGAGTATGGCGCTTGAGAATTCCTCACAGTTTGAGCATTGATGATGAATCGCTCGCAGACAATATCCACGTGCTGACGTATCTCTGGAGCCCACAGAACGCCACGTACGGCGTCTGCAACCTCCTCCTGCTCTAGCTCTTTAGACCACACTAAAACAGGCTCAGAGGCGTCCTCACGGCTGAATAGGGTCATTCCAGTGGTCTTGCCAGGGTCAATTGCAAGTACATATTTAGGCATATTTCGCACCCCAGTTCTCTAGTGGCCCGTCTACGTCTGCGGTTAGCGGGACGGCCCAGTCTCCAGTTGTGGTCATGCACTTTCTGACAAGCTGCTTAATTTCTTCGGCATCTTTTCTAGGTGCATTTAGAACAATTTCATCATGTACTGGAACAATAAGCAAGTCCGTAAGATCCGCCTGATCCAGTTTGATAAGGTTTGACTTGAAGACTTCAGCCGCTCCACCCTGAATTAGGTAGTTGACCAAGGTGTACACACGGTCTTCGTCACAAGGTAGGCGACGTCCAGTCCAAGTATTTACATACCCTTGACCCTCAGTCTCAAGCCTAAAGAGTCCCTTCTGTTCTACGGACTTCTGGAAAGTCTGCATGCCGGGGAATCTCTCGTCAAAAGCGTTAGACACAGCGCGCATTTGCTCTTCTGGCACACCAGCGGTGATTGCCTGCTTTGCGACACCAGCACCATATAGACGCCCGTACACAACGCCCTTGATAAGGCCACGGCGCTTGTCAGACTTTTGCATAGAAGGGTCTCGGTAGATTTCGCGGCCAATCTCGGTGAATGGGTCAGAGCCAGTGGCGTCTGCTCGAAGGAACAGCTGGATAAGGTTTGGATCGCGAGACAGGGTCGCGAACATGCGGAACTCGACCTGGTCAAGGTCGGAAGTAACAATTACGTGGTCGTCATCCTTAGGCAAGAACGCACGACGTACCATGTCGTCACCCTTAGGTAGAGTCTGTAGCGCAGGGTTCTGGATAGACATGCGGCCTGTACGCGCTCCCATTGTGTTGATTGACGGGTGCACAAAGCCATCGGAGTTGTCATTGATGAAGTTAGCAAAGTAGGTGTTAGCCAGCTTTAGCGCCTGACGATACTTAAGAGTCGCATCGGCTAGCTCCTTAACAGGGTCAGAGCCGTCGCGCACTAGTAGCTGGAGCTGGTCCTTAGATGCAGACTTCTGGCCCTTGTCGGTTAGCTCCGTGATTACAGCGCCCATGCTTTCAAACTGACGTACTAACTGCTGGTTACTACCGATAGATAGACCGTACGAAGACTTAGACCACTGAGCAACGCTATCTGTGTAGTCGATTAGCTCCTGATACTTCTTCTTTGAGTAGTCCAAGTCAAGGCGAGCGCCGTTTAGCTCCATCTTTGTTGCGATGCGACGGGTATTCATCTCGATCTCATACGCCATGCTGTACGGCTTACCGGGAGCGCACTTCTCCCAGAACTTCTCGAAGAGCTTCATGGTCAGCACCGTGTCGAGAGCGCCATAAGACCAGTAAGGCTCAAAGTTGATTGGAACGGTGCCCCAGGTCCAGCCGTTGTCAATCATCCCATAGTCAAGGATTGATTGTAGAGCTGCAGCTCTTGGGTCAATGTACTGCTCGGTTAGCTTCTTTAGCGCACCAGTGCCTAGCGGATCAATGAGCTTTGCCATAAGCATTGTGTCGTGCGCCCTGTGCCAAGGGAGTACCCACTCGGACTGAATGTCAAACCACTTCGCCTCGAAGGCAATGTTGTGGCAGACAACTTGGCCCTCGAAGCGCTTCATTGCATCGTAAAAAACGCCCTTCCAGTTTTCCCAAGGGATAGCCCAGCCAGTTTCGCCGTCTCCAACCTGAACTAGACGGATGCGGCCATTCCAAGGAGAGAGTGCGTCTTTGCGCGGCCTACCGGCGAGTTCGCCAGTTTCAATGTCAACTGCAATTGCATTTAGTGGACGTCGCTCGCCAATCCAAGAGATAAACTCATTGGCCTTTTCTACGTTATCTACTAAATGTAGCTGGACTGACTGCAGTCCTGGAATCATGTGCGTCTTTCGTCGAGAGTTATGGAACTATCTCAACATTATATACACCAGCAATCTCGGAGTCAACTCGAGACGCGTCTTTCAGCAATCTTTCTGCAACGCTGGTTAGATATCTAGCGCCGTTGTCATCGTACTTGTGGAGGGCATCTAGGACAGCCTCAGGGCGGTCACTAACTTGTGCCCAGTATCTGTATTTCTCAGGAAATATAAGGTCAAGGCTGTCATCTGGGCGGCACTCTTCACACGGGGTTGCAGCCGAAGATAGATGAGAAGTAGACGCTTCTTTTAGCCCGTATCTGGAAACTAAAGAGCAGGCAGCGCCATGATAGATTAGCGACACGCCGACACGAGACAGAATGTACGAACCTGACTCCGTCTTGTATAAAGCAAACTCGATCCAGCGGTAAGCCCCTCTACGCTCCGAGGTAGACTTAGCTAGCAGAACACCATTAAACTGTAGGGTCCTGTCGCCGTCTCTTACCTCAAGCATTTATTACTTACCAGCCTTGTGTTCTGCTAGTAGTCTTACTTTTTCTCGCTCTATCTTTAGAGCTGTTTCCAGCTCTACATTAGCCAGGACAGCAGCCACTAGTTTTTCTCTAGTCATAAATAGAAGTTGCTTGAGTGTCTCGATATCCAATTCGTCATTTTCAGCAGTCATATCTTAATTCTAGTCCTCTGTTAAGTAGTTGATCGTCTCTACAGCATCCCTCAGGGCTATGCCATATAAGGAGGCGTGAGAAGTAGGGTTTTCGTCTCTAACTCCGTCACTATAGTTTAATAACTTATCTAGCCATTCAGAAAATTGAATTCTTGCTAAATCAACATATTCTTGAATAAATCCTGGTTCAGCATTTTCTTTAGCATCTTCTTTGGTGGTAATCACTGTCACAAGGGTGGCCCCGGACGCATCGTCTATAAATGTTTTTGTGATTTTAAGTCCACGCGGGATGTCAGCACCCGCCTGATCTGGAGCTAGGTCCGCTAGCTCTGCATTAAAATTCCAGCCCATACTATCTTTCCTTCTTTAGCTCTTCAATTTGATTGTATAAATCTTTGATATATGGAATAAGAAGCACTGAAATTTTTGAGTAATCGAGAGCTTCAGGTCTTCCATCTTCATCCCTAGATACCAAATACCCAAGTCCAATATCTATAAAGTCCTCGGCAATAGCTCCAATGTTATCTTCGCTATATGCTGGCATTTTATTTTTAGTCTTGTCAGCCCAAGTCTCATATACAACAGAGTTATCGTATTTATATATTTTTGGAGTAATGTTTAAAAGCTCGGCTGGAGCTAAGTATTCCCTAATGTCTGTCTTAAATCTGGAGCTAGATAGGCTAGTGCTGGCGGTTATAGTGCCCGTAGCCCGAATTCTTCCCCAGACATCTAAACTCTGGTTCGTGGCAGCAAAGGTTCCATTTCCAACTGTAATATTAAACGCACTGGTATCTATATTCAACATTCTAGCCGAGGAAGAGCTACTAGCGCCAACAAACACAGCCGCGGTGCTGGTTCTTTGTATTGATAGAGCTGCATAAGATCTAAATACTGTGCCACTAAAATCGTAGCCATTATCAAAATTAGCAATTAAATTGTTATCGGCATTTAGACCAATAGTTAGATATGCAGAACTAAAATTCGCTCCCAGCTCAAACACACCGGCCCCCCAAGTTGCCAGATACCCGAACTGAGTTCCAGACTGATAAAAACCTAATCCAGCGCTAGTTCCGCTATAGCTAGTAATAGCTGACGGCCCTATTTTTACCTGATATGCGGGAGTTGCAACGTCGGAACTTTTATATGTAAAAGTATCAGTTACAGTTATTCTTGAAGCATCGATAGTTCCGGTGGTTATCTTTCCACCGCTAATTGTAGTAGCACCCGAATTAACATCGCTGGCTGCACCACCAGTAGCTATCTTTCCGTTTAGTCCAGAAGATAAGTCGCTAGAAGTCGCATAGCCACCTATTGTTAGTGTAGACGAAGAAGTGTCAAAGCTAAAAACAGGGTCATTTGCCGAATTGAATGCAAAAATTCCTGAAGTCTTTAGCTCTACTCTTGAATTAGCGCCCACAGTTCCGGCACTGATGATATCGCCTCGAACCAAAGCCGCAGTAATAAATCCAGCTTCGATGTTATTTGTGGTAATAGAGTTTGCAACAACATCTGGACCTGTAACACCTACTACCTTAAGTCCAGTGGACTGAGTAGAGGCTGCAGATGTTACTAATTCTGTAGGGCTAATTTGACGAACAAATCTAGTTTTGTAGTAATAAAAAGTAGTACCATCAAATAGACGTCCAGTTCGGACTATATAGTTGCCACCATTCGTGATTGGCACGCTTTCGACCAACGTAGAGCTGGATGGTGTAAATCCAGAGGTAGTAGATTCGTGGAATTCAATATAAAGAACTCCAGGTACTGGCAATGCTGCAGCGGAGTCGAGTCCATCCCAAGTTACCGTAATTGTTCCCAGCTTTGAGGTGGCGGTAGGCGTGCTAGGGGGGTTCAAAGTTTCCGAGTAGCTAGCAGTCAAAACGTTATCAGTTGCAGCTGTAGAGTATTGGCCCATGATGTCTACGGTATAAACTCTAATATTGTAGGTAAAGTTCTGAAGCAGAATTGCGTCTTTTATTTCGTGAGACGAAATTCCTTGACCTCCGTCTTTTACAAATTCTTTCTTCCACAGTGATTCAGTAGATCGCTTATACCAAATGTCGTATCCATCTAGGAAGCCAGAGATGCTGCTGCCATTAGATCTAGTGGTTGGAGGCGTCCAGGTTAGGCTAAGAACCGGGGAAGTCGATCCGCTAGGCAGTGAACTAGTGACGTCTAATCCAGTTACGGGGGAAGGTGCAATTCCGTCCTGCGTAGCAGCGACATCGCCGATAGGGTCAGCAGTGTCATACCAGCGGTAGTCTTTCCAGACAAAAACTTTATTAGGAGTGACGCTAGTATCAGTCCAAACCGTACCTTCTTCCACAAATCTCTGAGCAACAGGGTAGACATACTTAGTTCCAACCTGAGTGCTAGTGAGACTAAATGGAGTCGGAACTGGGCTATCTAACTCATACTTTAGAACCGTTCCAGACACAACTTCAGAAACTTTAAATAAACCATCAACTCCAAATAAAACTGTATGAGTGCTGATTGAGTCTATGTAGATAACATCTCCAACTTCAAAAAGATGAGTGGAATTTAAAGTTACCGTAACAGTAGAACCAGTGACAGACATCGTATCGATTCTGCGCGTGGTTATTAACTCTCGGCCAGCAGTTGAAGAGTAGGAGCTAGGTACTTCTACTACCGGATTAAAAAAGACAGTGTGGGTTACCGTTTCGCCATTATTTCCAGTAGTAGGAGTGTCTCTCCAAGACCTTCTTAGCTGACCGTCGACGCCCTCACCCCTGTTGTCTAGATCATCCCAAGGTTCGGTGTCTGTAGCTAAAACTTTAAAAGTTTTGGGAGATAGTTCAAAATTATCAGTGCTGGTGCCGTGCAGTCCTTGAAGTCGCATAGTGTCCTGCGGGGCAATCTCAGGGTCTTCGCTAAAGTAAAGCTCTAGCCTGGAACTATTTCCTGTAACCTTGCCTCCGTAAATGTAAGCTTTGATTACGGGACGATAGGTGTAAGGAGGATCTTCTCCTAAAGCACCCGGGGCACTATTAGGGTCTCGATCGTCTGCTGTAGTTGTGACAATTCCAGACCCCCCAGAAAGGGCCACAGCGCGGCTCTCTACACCATTAACTCTTCTGTCCAACCTAGAGATTGTAGAAGAAATGTTAATATTTCTTTTTACCGCCATAGTCGCTCAGCTCCTGTTATGTCCACTCCCGGTTCGGTGACTAGCTCCAAAGTTACGGATTCCGGTAGCGCCGGATTGGTTGATAGCTGCACCGATATAGAAGTAATCTTTCTTAGCAAAACATTCCTACTAGTATCGCCTTTATTCTCGTAATAGCTAGCGAGTCTTTGCTGAATAAAAGGGTCGTCTATTCTTACAATGCACCAGTCCCCTGGTTGATAATCTCCCACCGCCGGGCTTAGCGTTCCATTTACTGTCAAAGAAAATGTCGCTACTGGCAGCTGAGCTTGAGACATTGTTTTGTTGGCTACCTCGTATAGATCGTTGCCGTAAAACATTTTGTCTTTCTTTACGACCTTATCGTAGAGTGGCCAACGCCTACCGTCAGAACCCTCGCCTCGCAAAAAATCGGAGTCTGCAGCACCGGCATAAGGTGGAGGAGCGTCTACATCAGTCTTACCCTGAGCAAAAACCCTAGTGGCTCCTTCTTCTAGGGTCTCGGTAAAGTCAACACTTTCAATGTTGCCCGGGAACTCAAATGCGATACCTCTAGCGTTTCGTCCTTCAATAGAAAAATATTCAATTTTAGGTAACTCTGTGTCAGATAGAAGCCCGCCAGGATCCTCTACTACTTCCCGAAGGCTGTCCGGGACTATAGGCAAAAATGTAAACTTTTTACTAAAGGTATTTGTAACAGAATCAAACGAACATGTAATTTTATAGTCAAATCCAATTAGGTCAGTTGAATACTTATCAATCACCTCTTTAAAGGTGAATAGCTCAGCTCCTCTAATTGCGTCGTGATAGGCAAGTGACGTAACTAGGTCTGGTTTGACAAAATCTATGTTTATGTCCGAGTTTTCAATAAAAGATCCCGAGGTCAGTGCTTCTATAACCGGAATCTTGGTTGCCCTAGCATTTGCTCCGGCCTTGCTGAATCTGACTTCGGGGCCTCTATTTTCAAACTGAAAGACCTTAGGATCAGGACCAGAACTCGTGCCTATTCTTGTCACAACGTAATCAATGTTGGCATCAATTCTATTGTCCAAGTTTGTAATTCTTACAACATCTCCTACGGCAAACCCGTGATTAGTGGAAGTAGTTATAGTTACAATTGATTCTTTCGTGTCCGCTACCCGAGTGCGCTGGAAGTGGGTAATTGTGTAAGCCGTAGGTGTCGGAACAGTTGTAGATAAATTAGAACCGGTAAAATTAAAACTAAAAGTTTTTTTATCTACATTGGTAGCGGTTACTCTAGTTCGAGATGTGCTGAACCCCGGTAAATCTTTGACGGCAATAATCTGGCCCGGCACAAAATTATTTTCGTCTACAGTAGTTACCGTGGCCACATTGTTAGCTCTAGAGTACGATGCTATGTCGTATCTAGTAAATAAAGATGGAGCGACATATTCGTTTGCAAACCCTAAATCAAGCAAGTCATTTGCAAAATGGTTGCTTAGTAGGGTATCAAGATAGTCATCCGTTTCCATTTTAAATCTAACAGATACCAGCTCCGAGTCAATATTTCCGAGAGCCATCCTCTTAAAATTCTTAGATGTAGCGGATTTATAAAATCCAGAGAAGTGAAAAAATACAAAGTCGACTTCGTCTACACCAAAAGTAGTATCATCTAAAACCGTATATAGCCCAGAATACTGAGCAAAGTTTCTTTTCGCATTTTCTGGATCGTCCTGAAAGCTAAGCCATACTTTTGTTTTTCCTGGAACTAACTCAAAGTCCTCGTGAGTATCCAACCCAGTCAGACTTACTTTTCCTATTACTCTATCTTCGTCTTCAGGATCTTCAAAGATCTCTACATCAGCTGCATACTCTGTTGACCATGTCTTCCAAACCACTCTTCGGTCCAAATAGCTAATAAAATCGTCAGCCGAGATGTTTAATATTTTTTCCTTTATGTTGTACGAACGCTGCGAAACAAGACCTCCCCAAACGCAGACTCCATTCCTGAGAACATACAGTGAAGTTTTACCCGGCACAGTGTTGTTGTAAACATCTACAACGGAGACATTTTCGGTTATAGGAAAGTCGCCCTCGAAAGTCCCCGCTTCATTGAGCTTGTTGGTAAAACTTACATTAACTAATGGAAGCTCTGCCAAAACAGTGTCAGTTAGGGCATCTGTAAATATGTACCTATAGTCGACTGTAAGAGCCGCACTACTTCCGGTAGATACAGGTGACATTTTTTGTATTCCTTCAATTCGTCGTTAGTAAAACTTTACACTAACCAATCCAACCTGATCGGTGGTTAACCTTACAGACCGGAGATGTTCCACTAGTTGCAGTAAATCTGATACTATTGTTGCCCGGGTAGAGCTGAATCCAGTCGACATACGTACCTATGTCTGCTCTTGCTGATGTTTTAACAGCTGGAGATCCAGCAACTCTAACAACTGCTCGATTGTAGGTGTCAATCTCTGTTGTATATGAGTTACTAGACTTAGTTATACCTCCTAAAGTAACAACAACATCTGCAGAAGCTCCTACTGGCCTATAGGTGTTTGTGATTACTCCCCCGGTAATTGTACCAGTTAGCTCAAAAATTATAGGAGTTTTAGTATTGCCAGCGTTAACGATAGTAGACGCAGTTCCAGTAGTTAAGGTCGTAGATGTATATGTATTGCTTAGATATTCATATTTAATTGGATCCGCAGCTTTTAGCCCGATAGAAAAATCATGGCGGCCTCTAGCTTTAGTGGAAGTAATTTCTGGTCTACCACTGAGCCTGACAAAAGATGACTTAGATACGTCTTCGTCAACTACAAGCAACGTGCCTTGATATACCAAGTCAATTGCTTCTATAAGTGTTTTGCGAGCCACCACGGCTTGGGCCGGATCTTGGGTTAAAAAAGATCCAGTTAGGGTTATCAAACGAGAAGCATAGCGACCAACTGCATCATAAGAACCATCACCCCAGCCTCTAGTTAAGTTAGGGAACTCGGGGTCCGGAAGATTCCACCAGCCCTTTATATCTGTGCAAACCCAAACAACTCCATTGGAGTCAATTTTGTTTAAAGTTAGGTTGCCTATAGTTACATCTTCTCCAAGCTTTAGGCCAGAGATGTAGGGAGCCTGCAGATTGGATAGCGCTGTATTTACTAACTTATTCTCTTCCGCCTGCAAATCCTGTGAAACAGACGGCTCATAATAGTCTGGCATTAGACACTACCTCTACGAATTTCTGAAGCTATTCTTCTGGAAACTAGCTCTGCCAATTCCCTCTCATCCATTCCGGCGGAAGGATTTACTATAACTTGCACAGGAGGCATGCCAGAAATCATCCGATTAGCATTAATGCTCTCTAGCAATTCTCTATTCTGAGCAGTAGCTCTAGCGTTTACAACAAATTCACCATTTGATAGCATCGCTGGAATAGAGTCCGAGCGTGCAGTCCCAGCTCCAGAAACAAAACCACCAAGTGCATACTTTCCTATGAACCCACCATCTTTGTTTCCAGTGCCAGCACCAGTAGTGGCGTCATATACTGCCGAACCTAGGCCTGTCCTTAGGGCATACTCCGAGAGTCCAGTATTCTTTAGACTCTCTCTCCACGTGGCTGCAGATTCTTTAGCAGCGCGGTCTGCCTCGGCCTTGGTCAAAGCAGTAATTGACACATCTATATCGTAATTACTGCCAACTAGAGTATCTGCAAGATTAGAGGCAGCTATATCTGTAAGTCCTAGCTCTTTACCCGCAAGGATTACTGCATCTCTAGCAGCCACCATATCTGCTTTTAGTTGCGTGGTATTTCCAGATAACTCAAAATTAGCATTTGCAGCATCTACTGCACTGGATGCAATTGCATCCAAAGCTGCTTGGTTATCTCTACCCTCTTCAGTGCTTAGATCTAGAGTCTTGCCGTTCTTTTTAACCGTGTCGGAGAAATTGTCTATAGCTGATTCTAGGGCTCTAGCGGCTGCCCTAGTATCTAGAGTTGTAGTTCCAAAGTTAAAAATTTTATCTTTTAAGGTGTCTACCTCGCGAGAAGCTTCTTCTGCCTCTTTCTTTATTGCAGCTATTTCATCTGCAAAAGCTTTTCCAGATTTTTCAGCCTTTACTTGCTCTAAGTCCAATTCTCCAGTTGCAATTCTGAGAATATTGAGATCAGTACCAGCTACTCCAGCCTCTTCGGCTTGACGCTTAATTTCAGCACTAAGGTCTGGCATGGACTCAAGTAAGTATCTTTGCTCATCGCTGTTTAGGTCATAGCTTTCACTTAAATCTTTGAATCCGTCTATTGCTGTAGGGAGGTCTGCAGCCGCTAAAGTTGCCAAGGCCTGGCCAGTATTTTTAAATGCCGTCTCCACCTCGGTCCAACTACCCTGTGCACCACTTGCAAAGTTGTTGGTAGTCGTACCTAAACCAGTAGTTTCGGTAGTCATGGCTCTCAGGGCTATCTTGACGCTGTCAGCTTTGGTAGCAACATCATCAAAGGCAATAGATAAATTTTCTGTGGAAATTATGTCTTTACCGTCGACAGTTTTAAAGCTTGCTAATTTGTCTTTTACCACTCCTACTGAACCATTTACGCTTTGTAGCGCAAGATCTAGTCCATCAGTAGCATCGCCACTCTTTAGGAATGCAGTTTTAATTGCATCTGCAGACGTTACAGCCTCTGCTTTAGTTCTTTCAAATTCTTCATTTAGATAGTAGACAGCAGTTGCAACTCCTGCTATTATGCCAAGTACTCCAAAAGCGCTCTTTATTACAAATCCAGCTGTTTGACCAGCCGCTGCAGCAGCTGCAAATGCAGCTGGCATTCCTTTTATGTAATTTACTGGCAAAAGCAGAGCACCAGCGGCAGCTTTACCGAAAAATAGTACAGCCGTTTTTAAAACACCAAATGCAATCGCGGCCGCAGTAATTGAACCACCAATGAGGACTAAAAATCTTATAACATCGTTTTTAAGAACGTTTGCTACGGTCTCTGCAGCGCCAGCTAGAGTGTCAAAGAAAATTCTAATACCAGAAGCGTCCCCTAGTATGGCTGAAATATCTGCTAAAGCGACCAGTAGCCTAGCTAGCATAGGTCCGGCTTTAGCGCCAGCCTCTAGCATCTCCCCGAGCGCGGGCGCGCCTTCCTTTAGGGTGTCAAATGTTTCTTTGACCTCAGGTAGGGCTCCTAGTTTTCCTAACTCTTTCACTAAGGCACCTATAGACTGAAGAATTGCCTTAGCGTTCTCGGCAGCGCTGAGCATAAAGACATCAAACTCGACTTCGCCTGTTCTTTCTCTGAGAGTCTCCATCCCACCAGTAGCCGACTTTAGCCAGTTTAGAAGTAGCTGTCCACCCGACGTCGGGCCAAAGTTACTGGCTATCAGGTCGCCAAAGAATCCAAAGACATTTCCAAATACTTCACCAAAGTCTGCTGCAAGTTTTCCAGCTCGATTTAGGAAAGTTTCAAGCTCTCCGCTGGCTTGCTTTAGGTAAATAAAGTTTTGAAATCCGAAAGCACTGCGCTCTAAGAAATCTAAGAATTTTTCGGTAACCGGAGTTGCAGCAGAAAGTATACCCAGGAATGCTCCCAAATAATCAGAAAAAATTCTACCAAAAGAGCCAATTGTATTGCTGGCGTTCTTAAATAGGGTGTCTATATTTTCAATACCCCTAGTCGATGTAAGCAGGTCCGTTAGGGATGTGACGAAGCTCCCAAGACCCGCGCTAACATCACGTAGTCCTTCTCTTAGAGCTAAGAAAAAGCTCTTACCATCAGAGTTTAGGTTGAGAAGTCTAGTAATTTGCTCTTCTAGTATTGGTAAGTAGCTATCTCCTGCGGCTATTTTTAAATCAGTGAGTAGTGGTTTAAGTTGAGCAAGAAACTTTGCAAGTTGTTTCTGGGAATCTGTAAGCCCCTTGAATGGGTCAGCCCCGCCGGCCCCGCCGCCTTGCGACGGGTTATTTAATTCTTTTTGAAGGTCACTGTTTCTGTCTTTGGCTCGCCTATACGCCAAATCTGCTTGCTTAAAATCAAGTTCGGCTTGTCTTCGCTCTCGACTGTTAGTTGGTAAATCTTGAGACCTAATATATGCTTCTCTAGATCTTTCAAGAGCCAGAGCAGCCTCTTCTTGTCCAAGTGCTGCCTCTTCGGCTTCAAATCGAAGTTGTTGTAACTCTTCTCGAAGCTCTTCTATAGTTTTACCCAAGCTACCAGAACCAGAGTTCACTTGACTTACGGCGTTAGAGACTCCACTCAGCGCTAATTTAGAGGCTATCAATCCGACGGGAAGCGCTACTATTGCATTACCTAGCGCTGCCACCGAGGCTGCAGCGCCACCAGCAGCTCCAATTATTGACCCTAAGCCCATGACAAGGGAAGATAGTCCGCTTGCAATTACTCCAAAAGCTGCTTGGAGGCTGAAGCTAGTTTTTGTGAGTCCGGCTAGTTTTAGTCTCGCCATTTCTGCAGACCTGGCAAAATCAGATCTAAAGGTCTTGGCTATAGAGCTACCAGATCTTTTTACCGCATCATCTGCTCCCGCAAAGCCTTTTTCAATGTCGCTTTTTACGTTGCTTGTTATGGCACGCACAATAATGTGCGCTTCACCAACTACTGCCATAACAAGTTCCTATCCTAATTACTAACCCAAAGGCTGATCTAGAGCCTGCCCAAAGGGAGAAGAAGAGTCTGGGTCAAACTCCGTTGGCTCTATGTAAGGTTTTACGCCAGTAAAGTCTTCGGTAGATTCTCCATCTTCTTCTACTCCATAGGCATACTTTTTGTCATACAAAACCTTGTATAACTTTTTTCTAGCTCTACTGCTTATAACAGCATGTTCCTGAGATACGAAGCGGTAGTCTTCCTCGAAGAAATAGTGAAGTACATCCAACATCTCGGATGCCTCCATTTCCTTTAGGCTTAAACCGTTCACTATCGCTTTTCCGTTAACATATGGCCAGAGGTCTACTGCCCAGGAGAGGAGTCCTCTGGCAGCTGATTTGGGCGGTTTGTGTACTCCGACATTAGCCAAGATACGATCTCGCTGAGCGACTCTACGGTCACAATCTTTTCTTTGTCAGAAACAAGGCTCTCGAATCGAACACTTGATTCCTCAGTCAAAACATTCTCAAAAAAGCTTGTGATAATTTTTAGGCTAGAAGAAGTGTCATCGCTCTCGGCACTGGCTACGAGATCGATCAAGAACTTACCCTGCACTGCAGGAACGCAATTAAATTCTTCGTCGTATAGTTTGAAAGAGAGTGGTTCATACTTTGATAGGTCGGTCTTTCCGCTACCAAAATCTTTAAATCTTGACATTGTTGGTCTTTCTGTTAGGTGTATTTGTCTTTAGAAGCAAAGCTCCTAATAAAATTATACCAAGTGAAGAGAAAGATTAGTTTTACTAAAACCTAAAATGTACTAGCTGATCCCTCAGATATGGGTTGGGCTTTGTGCCGGGGTGGTTTACTCTAGGTGTAACAATAATTCTAGAGCCCTTCATAAATATTAGTTTGCCCTTTGGATTGCTAGCTTTAGGGGTGATTAAGTGAGGCCTAGTGCCCTCATGATGAGCATAGGCATAAGATACGGTGTCTGATCCAATCCAAATCATTTGACCAGAAAACTGACTAGTGTGGCGTTTATGAATAGATCTCATCAGGTTTCCAGACTTTACGCCCACCTGTTGCTTAGCACCCGCAACGGCCATATCTGCTCGTCTTTCTAGGTACTTCCAAAGGTCACCGACCGATGTATTTAATTCAGCCCTAAGTACACCATCGTAGATCACTAGCCCATTAAACTTGTAATCTAATGACACACTGCTTCGAACTGACTGAACGGCGCCCATACCTCGAGGTGTACGAGGTCTACGCCTACCTACTTTACTAAGCCTGTTAACTAAATAAAGACCAGATCCGCCAATATCAAAAGGTTGTCTCATTTTATGGGACCGCCATTGTAATTGTAAGAGACGTAGTCTGAAATCCCCCCTCGGGCGGGCTTACGTTTAAAGTTCCAATTACGCCAACACCATATCCAGTATCGTCCCACTGGTCTAGTTGGTTTATAGATTCCATAAGAACCCAGGCGTCGATGGCCAAAACTCCAGAGGCGGCTTCAATACGGTCAGGTGCAGGAGGTCTCCCATTTTGCTGAGTAATTGGGGTAGCCCTAGACAAAGAAACTGTCAAGGTAGCACTCCTAGGAACGTGGCAACGTTGCGGTTCGCCCACCTGCGCTCCCGGAGGGCCTAGATACATTTGCTGAAAAACAACAACTAACTGCTCACAGTCGATAGCTTGCTCACCCATCATCCAATACTGGCGTGCTGGTAGATCAACGTTATATGACTGAAAAACAGACTGCACCCTCTCCACGACACCCTGCATCATATCTCTGAGGTTTACCGCATCCTCAGAGACACCAGTTAGGTCTAGTTCTTGACTTGGCATGAATTATTCCTCGGTGGAAATCTCTTCTGCTACAACTACTTCTTCAACAACTGCAACTGGCTCCACTACAACTGGCTCTACCGTCTTGGCAGGGGCAACGTACTTTGGAGCAGTCTTCTTTACTACAGGCTTCGCAACACCCAGCATGTCTTGGGCACGGAAGTTAGTCTGAATTGACATATTCTCTTCTTTCTTAGTACATCTTGATCTGGAGGTTTCCAGACGCAAGTTCAACCAGGCTCTCTATGC
>JACCDN010465299.1_pt1 | contig 15844 bp, 14 predicted proteins | sample 7441691 | NCBI WGS metagenome assembly JACCDN01 (sample SAMN15323439, study PRJNA562643) | freshwater metagenome | isolation source: river surface water | place: USA:Blue River Watershed | collected 2017-08-16
GAACTTCCATAATCGTGAGCAGCGCTGTTGCAAATGGTTCAACCTCAATCTTGCTATTTTCCAAGAAGAGAAGCGCTGCGGTGAAGGTAACAAGTGATGTGGAGCCATAGTGCGCTGCAAAGGATCCACGATCGACAATCGATAACTTATTTCCCACACCTAAAGCAAAGTAGGCAAAGAGTGGGATAACGGCGCCAAGTGCAACAGTTGCAAGCGCTGGTGCGACGAATGCGTTGAACTCAATCCCTTTGAGTGAGTGTCCCCCTTTTAGCCCAATGCTAAAGAGGAGGAAGACCGAGATAGCTTGGTAGACCTGATCCGGCAGCTTCACATCGCTCTTGAAGAGTGCTGCGATAAACCCAAGGAGGAAGACAAGTACCGGTACTGAGATGAGATTGGATAAGAGGATTGAACTCTCGCTCATAGCTGGGCTCCCTTGGGTCCCGCGAATAATACATGAAATCTATTTCCTGTATTACATTTCTGGTATATTTCCCGTATGGCAAAGAAGAGCGAACCACAGCGGCAATGGACCTTCCTCTCCAACCATGGCCATGTCCTGGTCTATCTCAGCCGTAATTCGGAGTGCCTTATTAAAGATATCGCCGCCGATGTTGGCATCACTGAGCGGAGCGCCTCGATGATCCTGGCTGACCTGGAGGAATCCGGATACATCACAACAACCAAGGTAGGCCGGCGCAATATCTACACCCTCAATAGCAAGATGAAGTTTCGCCATCCAGCTGAGGCAAATAAACCAATTAGCGCTCTCCTTCGAATCTTCTCTTAACTTGTATGAGCGCTGCCAACCATCCCTACCTCCATCATGAGGTTGTGCTCACCAGTAAACATCAGAAGCTCGATCTCATCGCTCCCCCATTTCACTCTCTACTCAACACCACAATGTGCGAACTACCACTAGATACCGATCAATTTGGAACATTCTCCGGCGAGAAAGAGCGCACCCTCTCTCAATATGAATCTGCGGTGGCAAAGGCTCGACTCGGAATTGAAAGCTCTGGCATCGCTCTGGCAATTGCATCGGAAGGAGCCATTGGAAGCGACCCACAAATTCCACTGCTCAATTCAGATCTCGAACTCTTAGTCTTTGTCGATAGCCAGGCAGAGCTTGTGATTGCGCAGAGCTACCGATCCTTCGAGATTGTTGCTGTGACAAAGGAATGCAGCGCTGGCGATGACTTAAGCGAATTTCTCAACTCAGCAGATTTCCCCAACCATGGGCTGATAGTTCGGGCTATCTGTGATGGTGTAGTGAGAGCAGTCAAAGGCATTACCGATATCAATACTCTCAAAGATGCAATCTCATCGCTGAGTTCTGCCTCTGATGCTGGCTCGGTCATTGTTGAATCAGATTTGCGAGCCCACTACAGCCCATCGCGTCGAGCAAATATCGCAAAAGCTGCGCAACTGCTTGCCGAGCGAGTGCACGCCCAATGTCCTGGGTGTCACACACCAGGTTGGGGTGTTGTCTCTTATGAGAGAGGTCTCCCCTGTTCTGAGTGCGGCGTGGAAGATAGCAATGCAGTAAGGGCAGAGATTCTCGGGTGTATCACTTGTGACTTCACCCAAGCAGGTAAGACTCTTGCGACTTCAATCGATCCAGCTCGTTGTATGGAGTGCAACCCTTAATCAAGATTCTTTAAAGTGTTGCAGTGAGTAGTGGCACAGTTGATTCGGTGCGACTATCGCCACCGTGGTGGCCGACCATTGACCCTTCTTTCTCAGCACGCTCTGGATCAAGGAGTACGAGATTTCCTTGAGCGATTGCGATGATATCTCCGATGCGATCTGCGGCATCGAGTGAGACATCGGAACCAAAGAGACCAGCTTCAATGGCGCTCTCTCGTGTGTGCATCTTCACCTTCTCGCCAAGTAATTGGTTCCAACGGTCGATGATCTCCATCCGCGGTTCTAGATCAGAGTTCTGGGGAAGGTAGAGATGGCGTGCACGAGGCTCACCTGCAATCGTCTCAATGCCATCCAAGAGATTGTTTTCAAGACCCATGACAACTTTCTCATCAACATTGATCATTCCGTGATCTGCGGTTATCCAGATTCGCACTCCAACTGGAAGAGCTGCAAACAATTGAGCCACCATCGCATCAATACTGGAGAGCGCAGCAATCCACTTATCAGAGCCGACGCCATCAGAGTGGCCTGCTGAATCGAGATCATTGACGTAGAGATAGACAAAGGCAGGCGACTTCTGAAGCGCCTTCACTGTCTCCCCTACTAAATCACTGGTGATATTGGCACCTCGGTAATTAGCTCCACGGAAAACCGCACGTGTGAAGCCGGTATCTTCATAACGCTTTGCTGCCACATGGGTAACGCTGACACCTGATTGCGTTGCTCGTTCAAAGAGAGTCGGAACGGGCTGCCAGAGTTGCGGATCTACTCGCTCATCCCACTTTAAAGAGTTGAGAACTCGACCACTGCTTCGTGGAACTCGGACTGTGTAGCCCATCATTCCGTGAGCACCTGGCATCGCACCTGTTGTCAGAGTTGCAAGGCTGGTCGATGTGGTGGAAGGAAAAGATGTCTCAATCAGATGTGCCTGCACCATCGCCCTCATCGTGGGCGCATATTCACCATAGTGAGTTAAGAGATCGGCGCCGAATCCATCGATAAGAAAGAGGAGTTCTCGCCCGGTGGGAGTTTGACCACATCCAGCAAAATCGCGCGTATCTGCAACGCCAAAGCTCGACATAATGGAGGGCAGGATCTGCGATAGGTGCACGGGGCAATCATCCCACGAGTATTGTTCAGGCTATGTCAGAGCTACATTTCACGCCATCTCCCGAGGTTGCAGATGCACTTGCAACCGGTAAGCCGATCGTCGCACTTGAATCAACAATCATCAGCCACGGCCTACCTCGTCCCTCCAATCTCACCGTTGCCCGTGAAGTCGAAGAGATTGTTCGCTCCCGTGGCGCAGTCCCTGCAACGATCGCAGTGCTCGATGGCGTAGTACATATTGGATTAACCGATAGCCAGCTCGTTGATATTGCAAACCGTGACGATATTGCAAAGGCCTCAAGTCGAGATCTTGCAATTGTTGCTGCATCGGGTAAGTCTGCAGCTACCACTGTCGCAGCCACTGCCCACCTGGCAGTTCTTGCTGGCATCAACGTTTTCGCAACAGGTGGGCTCGGAGGAGTTCACCGTGGTGCCCACGAAACCTTTGATGAGTCAGCCGATCTCACAGCTCTCTCCCAATTAGATATCACTATCGTCTGCGCTGGCGTGAAATCAATTCTCGATGTCTCAGCAACTCTTGAGCGCCTTGAGACTCTCGCCATCGGAGTAGTTGGTTATAAGACTAAGAAATTCCCTGGCTTCTATCTCACCGACTCTGGCTTCACCATTGAACATCAGGTAGATAGCGCGGAAGAAATTGCTGCAATTATCAATGAACGAGTCGGCCTCAAGACTAATAATGGATTGGTCGTTGCAAACCCAGTTGAAAAAGAGATGGATCGAGTACGTCACGATGCCATCTTGAAGAGCGGATTAGAAGGCGCCGATAAGGCAGGTATCCACGGCAAATATGTCACCCCATATCTCCTTGAGCATTTCCACACAGCATCAGAGGGTGAATCGCTGAAGGTGAATATCGATATCATCAAATCAAACTCAGCTCTTGCTGCCGATATTGCAGTTGCTAGCAACAATCTCAATAAGAAGTTGAAGAAGAAGTAAGGCAGTTACCGAACAATGACTGCTCGCGTTCTCTGCATTGGTGATGTGATGCTCGATGTCATCACCAAGATTGCAGTGATGCCAGATAAGATCAATTACGGCAGCGATACCCCATCAAAGATTTCAACTCATGGTGGTGGCGCAGCTGGAAATGTCGCCTCTTGGCTCACCCGCACAGATGCCCGAGCCACCATCGTTGGCCATGTGGGAGATGATGCTGCTGGCTCTGCCCTCATGAGTGAATTTGATGCACTTGGTGTGCGCCACCAAAATCTCATGGTCGATAAGGGCTCATCTGGTGTAGTAGTTGTTCTCGTAGATCCCACTGGTGAGCGCACCATGTTTCCGGATAACGGCGCAAACTCTGGTTTGAAGTTGAGCGATCTGCCACCGCTAGATGACTTCAATGCTGTCTACCTCTCAGGTTACTCACCACTTGATCCCCTCTCCCGCCCTGGCGTATTGGCGATGATTGAGAAAATCAAGCAGGCAGGACTTCCACTCTTCTTTGATCCTGCATCGGTCGGTGGAATGATGGAGGTCCCACTCGATGAGGTGAAGTCATGGATTGCCATGATGGATTGCATCCTTCTCAATGAAGAAGAGGCGATCTATCTCACCGGTGAGACCGATCCACTCAAAGCGATGGAGATTCTCCTTGAGATGTGTGAGAGTGTTGTTATCAAACGCGGCTCCCAAGGTGCTATCGGCAAGGCTCGTGGATCAATCCTCGTCTCGACCCCAGCGCTTTCAACCGAGGTCGTTGATACAACTGGTGCTGGCGACTCATTTGCTGCAGGTTTTATCGCTCATTACGCCCTGACAAAGAATATGCAGCACGGTCTTGAGGCTGGAGCTGCAGTTGCCGCCCGATGTGTTGCAATCGTTGGCGCCCGTCCGCGTGTAGGTACCGTCATTTAACCCCTTCGCACGGCAGAATACGCGCCATGGCAACGAAGAAAGCCGCGGCAACTACTAAGACCGCAAAAGGTAAAGCGACCGGTCCAAAGCCAGGAGAGTTCCCAGGCAAGATCGTCGATATCGATGTCTCATCTGAGATGTCTGAATCATTCCTCGAATACGCGTACTCAGTTATCTACTCTCGCGCTCTTCCAGATGCTCGCGACGGACTAAAGCCGGTTCATCGCCGCATCCTCCACCAGATGGCAGATATGGGTCTTCGCCCAGATCGTGGCCATGTGAAATCTGCTCGTGTCGTCGGTGAAGTGATGGGTAAGTTGCACCCACACGGTGACTCAGCAATCTATGACGCACTTGTGCGCATGGCCCAATCTTTCTCAATGCAGCTTCCACTCATCGATGGCCATGGAAACTTTGGCTCGCTCGATGCTGGACCTGCTGCGATGCGCTATACCGAAGCTCGCTTGGCAGCTGCTGCCATGACTATGGTCGCTGAGTCAGATGAGAACACCGTTGACTTCGGCCCTAACTACGATGGCCAGCTCCAAGAGCCACTCGTTCTGCCAGCTGCATTTCCAAACCTTCTCGTCAACGGCTCATCTGGAATTGCAGTGGGCATGGCGACCAATATGGCTCCCCATAACCTCGGTGAGGTTATTGCTGCAACTAAGTTCCTTATCGACAATCCAAAGGCAACGCTCAATCAATTGATGAAGCATGTCCCAGGTCCTGACTTTCCAACTGGCGGCGAGCTCGTCGGGGTGGAAGGTATTCGAGAGGCATATGCAACAGGTAAGGGGTCATTTAAGGTCCGCGCCACAGTTGAGATTAGCAAGGTGACATCTCGCAAGATGGGAATCGTCATCAAGGAGCTTCCATTTAATATCGGACCAGAGAAGGTCGTTGAACGTATTGCAGATCTTGCAAAGGCGAAGAAGATCCAAGGAATCTCAGATATCGTCGATCTCACCGATGGCCAGACTGGCACCAACGTTGTCATTGAGTTGAAGAATGGCTTTGAACCCGAGGCAGTTCTCGAGCAGCTCTACAAGCTCACACCGATGGAAGATGGCTTTGCTATCAACGCAGTTGCACTTGTGAAGGGCCGCCCACAGACCCTTGGCCTTAAGGAGCTATTGCAGGTCTTTATCGATCACCGCATTGAAGTTGTTCGCCGTCGTAGTGAATTCCGTAAGGCGAAGGCAGAAGATCGCCTCTCCCTCGTTGATGGTCTGCTCAAGGCAATTATCGATATCGATAAGGTCATCAAGATTATCCGCGGCTCAGATGATGCAGCTGCTGCAAAAGAGGCGCTCATCAAGGGCTTTAAGCTCAATGAAGAGCAGGCCACCTACATCCTCGATATGCCACTTCGCCGTCTGACCAAGATGAGCAAACTTGAACTTGAGACCGAGTCAAAGGAGCTCAAGGCGACAATCGCTGCCCTGACTACTCTCCTTAAATCTGAAGACGCGATGCGTAAGCAGGTCTCCGATGAACTCACTGCAGTCTCAAAGGCATATGCAGTTCCACGTCGTACTCGCATCGCAACTGCTTAATCACGATCACTCTCACTTAAACCGAGGATGTGAATCCTTCATTAAAGCGGACGTAGTAGCGCTGTGCCCTTTTCGTGGTCGAGGTATTCAAGGCTATGTGTCGGAAGTCTGCGAGCAAACTCATCTGCCATCGCTCGCTCACCTTCTCTCCCCACATCATCGATCACGATAATTGCTCGAGGTGAGAGCTTTCCAATGCACTCATCGATTGCTGGATGGCGCGCTTGCGGATTTTTCGAACCTGGTGGGCCATCGATAAAGAGTAAGTCGATTTCGCTGATGTCGGCTAGTTTGCTCACCTCATACCAATCAACGCCACTGCTATGCGGCTTTAACGGTGCCACTCTCACCTCAACATTTTTCACACCATGGCTATCGAGCACCTGTTGAGTCTTTGCCGCATATTCAGCAGAGTTATCGATGCTATAAATCTTTGCACTCGGCGCGCTCTTTGCCAGGACGAGAGTCGACATGCCAGAGCCGAGATCCACGATTGTCTTTGGCTGGCTTATCTCTCCCTGATGAAAGAGAGTGAGTAAGAGATCAGGTGAGGCAGCCCAGCTGCGAGTAGCCGGGATAGGCGCTGTGAGGTTCAGGAGATTGAGAAGCTGGGCATAGAACTCACTTTGGCGATAGTTCTCACGGTTAGATACCTCAACGCCCTTGATCAACTTACGAACATCTCGCTCTGGTGCGACCAACTTAATCAACTTCTCATTGACTCGCTTGAGAATGCGAATCTGATAAAGAACAAGGGCCATTGTCAGAAGTGAGATGGCGATCGCGATAGCGCTGAGCATGGAGTGAGTTTAAGGCGATTGCAGCTTCAACGGAATACTGTGGGAAGATAGGCCAAATGATTTCAACATCTGCCCTAGAACTACGCGCCGGCGCCCGCCTTCTTGTCAGTGGCGTCAATATCCGCGTCAATAGCGGAGACCGAGTCGGCTTTGTGGGGCGCAATGGCGCTGGAAAATCAACGCTCGCCAAGGTGCTTGCAGGAGAGACTCTTCCTGCCGGTGGCGGCGTTCAGCGCACCGGCAAGATTGGCTACCTCCCCCAGGATCCACGAACGGGAGAGGATCAGGGCACAGCAATCGATCGCATCCTCTCTGCTCGAAACCTCGATGAGATTGCTCGTCGAATGACCGCAGTTGAGCATGAGCTCTCCACCACCGAAGGTGAAGAATTAGAAAAAGCGCTCGAGCGTTACACGCGAGTCGATGCTGAGTTCAATGCAGCAGGTGGTTATGCCGCAACTTCTGAGGCTGAGGCAATCGCATCATCTCTTGGCGTCTCGGAAGATGTCTTCCATAATGAAATTGCAACTCTCTCCGGTGGTCAGCGACGCCGTATTGAACTCGCTCGCATCCTCTTTTCAGGAGCTGAAACTCTCCTGCTCGATGAGCCAACAAACCACCTTGATGCTGACTCAATTATTTGGCTGCGTAACTACCTCACCAACTATGCCGGTGGCCTGGTCATCATCTCTCACGATGTTAATCTCATCGAAACTGTCGTCAATAAAGTCTTCTACATCGATGCCAACCGTAATGTGATCGATGTCTATAACATGGGGTGGAAGCAGTATCTGATTCAACGTGAAGCAGATGAGCACCGCCGCAAGAAAGAGCGCGCTAATGCTGAAAAGCGCGCTGAGATTTTGCAGAAGCAGGGCGAGAAGATGCGCGCCAAGGCATCGAAGGCAACTGCAGCTCAAGGAATGCTCCGTCGCGCAGAGAAGTTACGATCATCTCTGGAAGATGTTCGCGTCGCCGATAAGGTGGCAAAGCTTCGTTTCCCAACCCCAGCACCGTGTGGCAAGACTCCACTCTCTGGTGAAGAGCTCTCCAAGAACTATGGCTCTCTAGAAATCTTCACCGATGTCTCATGTGTTATCGATAAAGGCTCTCGCGTTGTCATCCTTGGACTCAATGGAGCTGGAAAGACAACGCTGCTTCGCATCTTGGCTGGTGAACTTGAATCAGATACCGGCAAGGTTGAACATGGCCATGGCCTCAAGATTGGCTACTACGCCCAGGAGCATGAATCGCTCGACTTTGAACGAACCATCCTCGAGAACATGATGTCTGCAACCTCAGATATCCGCGAGCCTGAAGCTCGCAATGTCCTTGGATCATTCCTCTTTGCCGGCGATGATGTTCATAAACCGGTCAAGGTTCTCTCTGGCGGTGAACGGACCCGCCTCGCACTTGCCACCATTGTGGTCTCAGGAGCAAATGTCCTCCTCCTTGATGAGCCAACGAATAACCTTGATCCAGCATCACGCGAAGAGATCCTCGGAGCCCTCTCTGAGTATCAAGGTTCGGTAGTCATGGTCTCTCACGATGAAGGCGCCGTCCAAGCGCTCAAGCCAGAGCGGGTAATTCTCTTACCTGATGGCGATGAAGATATTTGGAAGGACGAGTACTTCGACCTCGTCTCCATCGATTAACCATGACCATCTCTGACTAATCTCCCCTCGCGCATAAATAGCGCCCCCTACTACGGTTAACCCACTATGAAGAGACTCCTCGCCCTCCTGATCTGCTTTGGAATGTTGATTGCAACATCTCCTGCCCTTGGCAATGAACTGGCTGAACTTGTTGAGATGGAGCACCCAAACTCAGGTGGGTGGATCGGCGTTGACTTCATTGAGACCGATTACTTCGGCACCAGCCTGCTCGAAGCTGGAAATGCTAAATCAGAGGATAACTACGACTCTTGGCGAACCGTTCTCTGTGAATCTGCCGCAGATCCAAACTGCCAGATTCCGGACTACCACTACAGCGTGACCTCAATCTTCTCCCCTTGCACAAATCTGATCACAATCAATTGCGTTGAATCAGTCAATGCCACCCTTGCCGATGGCACTCAAATCACAGGTGCGGTGAAACGGCTCTGGAATCCGCAGGGAGAATTTAAGGGAGATCCACTTCTTGGAATTCCAGATGGTGGCCAAGCCAGCACCTGGACTTTAACCGGCACCAATACAAATATCAGCGATGAGTATCTTCTCCTTGCCGGTGTTAAAGGTGGCATGCCGATTCCTAGCCTTTCAACTCAAATCAATGATTGGAATAAATTCTTCGGCCAGCTCTTCGTCCATCTTCAGCCGGTGAGAGAGATTCAAGGTAATTATCAAGACCCCAAGATGAAACTTGTCCCCCGTGGCACTGGAGGCGTTGGAGTAGGCGGTGGACTTGCTAAAGATGCCGGGTGCTTTATGAATGACACAACGACCTGTGCACAGAAGCGCTCCTTCCCGCTCGATGTCACCTACTCCATCACGATGCGCTTTGAACGTCCGATCTCACCTTGGCTTAACGGTCGCGTAGTTGACCCTTCCATCTCTTTTATTGAGAAGGCAAATGGGGCAAGTGTGGTCACTATCTCGGCCAAGGCGATGCGTGTTCCTGAAGTTGGTGGCTATATCAAGTGGTCCGATACTCCTGAGTGGATGAAAGCTAAATACCCATCCGGCACTGGTGGAACAACTCGCTCCATGGATGGATTTACTACCAAGAACTTAGATACTCGAATCCTTAAGGTCGGAGCAGGCTCTGCCGGCACTCGAGCAATTAAAGAGTTCCAAGATTGGATCCCTTTCTTGCAGGATAAGCCTTATGCAATGAAGACTGCATGGAATGTCCGGGCTATCACCGATGAGCCATCACAGAAGATGCGCGAATGTGCCAAGAATAAATTTGCCGGAATAGTCTCAAGTAATGCAGCTGTCTTTAGCTCAGGCGCACCGAGCTGGAACGTTGAGCGCGAAACTCTCGACTACACCGTTGGAGCACCTCACTACGACACCGAGGGCAAGCTCCTCACCGGTCAGTATGTCCTCTCGATGAGATCTGATGTTGCGCGGTGCATCTATGGATTTAACTCAGCGCCAATCTCTGCCCGAGTTGAGATCGCATCAGAAGATGGCAGCCCAAACCTGGTCACCACTGTGATTAATGAGAATCCCAATACCGGAATGCTGACCCTCAATGCCTCAGGCTTCCATTACTCAACCCCTCAATTGAGCGTGAAATTCTTACAGGAGAAGAAGATCACTCCAACACCTACCCCCACCCCCACAGCAACAAAGAAGGCTAACTCCCTCAAGAGCATTAGTTGTGTTAAGGGCAAGGTGAAGAAAACAGTAAAGGGCACCAACCCTCGGTGCCCCACTGGTTTTAAACGCTCTTAAGCGTCGATTGAATCTCTATCAATCTCAGCATTGGCGATAAATTCCTTACGTGGTGCAACATCTGAACCCATAAGGAGTTCAAACATCGCCTCCGCTGCTGCTGCATCCTTGACTGTGATGCGACGTAGCGTGCGGACATCAGGATCCATGGTGGTTTCACGGAGCTGATCTGCATCCATCTCACCAAGGCCTTTGTAACGCTGAATAGGTTCTTTCCAACGCTTACCCTGCTTGGAGAGCTCTGCAGTTACCTTCTTCATCTCATCATCTGAGTATGTATAGAGGAAGGTTCCCTTCTTTCCGCCCCCGCCCATCACTTCAATACGGTGAAGTGGTGGAATAGCAGCAAAGACTCGACCAGCATCAATGAGTGGACGCATATAGCGATACATCAAGGTAAGAAGGAGGCAGCGGATATGGGCGCCATCGACATCAGCATCTGACATCAAGATCACGCGACCATAGCGAGCATCATCGAGTTCAAATGATTTTCCAGAGCCTGCACCGATCACCTGAATGATTGATCCACATTCCTTGTCATCGAGCATCTGTGAAAGCGACGCCTTCTGCACATTCAAAATCTTTCCGCGGATAGGAAGGATCGCCTGGAACTCAGAGTTACGAGCAGCCTTTGTGGTGCCGAGAGCGGAATCTCCCTCAACGATAAAGAGCTCGGTGCGAGTGACATCCTCTGATCTGCAATCAGAGAGCTTCGTTGGAAGCGATGATGACTCAAGCGCGTTCTTTCGGCGCTGCAGATCCTTATGGGCGCGGGCGCTAATACGTGTGCGGGATGCGCCAGCGACCTTCTCCATAATCAACTTGCCATTGGCCTTATCGATGCGACGAGTTGTGGCGAAGAACTCCTTCAACTTATCGGCAACAACTTGGCTGACAATCTTGGTAGCAGCAGCGGTTCCAAGGACCTCCTTGGTCTGGCCTTCGAATTGAGGCTCAGACATACGAACTGTCACAACAGCAGTAATACCCTCCATCACGTCATCTTTGATGACATCTGCCTCATTCTTCTTCAAGATACCAGCGCTGCGCATCGCCTCATTAAATGATTTAGTGATGGCGCGCTCAAATCCCTGAAGGTGTGTTCCGCCCTTAGGAGTTGCAATGATGTTGACGAAGGAACGGATCGTGGAATCAAAGCTAGTTCCCCACTTCATTGCGATATCAACTTCCATATCGCGCTCTACCTCGGTAGAGACCATATGTCCCTTATCGTCGAGAACTGGAACAGTCTCTTGATAATGGCCAGTTCCATAGATGCGAATGACATCGCCAACAGGTTGATCTGGCTGGAGGAAATCACAGTACTCAGAGATTCCACCTTTGTGATAGAAAGTCTGAGTCGTCTTCTCTTTTGTCCGGTTGTCGTTAACGGTCAATGAGAGACCTGGGACTAGGAAAGAGGTCTGGCGTGCACGAGCATAGATATCTTCAATATCAAGTGACGCATCCTTGAGGAAGATCTGACGGTCAGACCACCACTTCACACGAGTACCAGTGACCTTCGATGAAATCTTTCCAATGATGCGAAGACCTGATTGCTCCGTAAATTCTGCCTTTGGTCCATCGCCATCGAAGATTCCGGGAACTCCGCGCTTAAATGACATCCAGTAAATCTTGCCGTTGCGATCAACCTCAACATCGAGGCGCTCTGCAAGCGCGTTCACAACAGATGCACCCACGCCGTGGAGACCGCCAGATGCTGCATAAGATCCACCGCCGAACTTGCCACCGGCATGGAGCTTGGTCATGACAACTTCAACGCCAGTAAGGCCGGTCTTCGGCTCCTTATCAACGGGAATACCGCGACCATCATCATGGACCTCAACTGAGCCATCGGCTTCAAGGTTGATCTCAATCTTCTTGCAATGGCCAGCAAGGGATTCATCGACTGCGTTATCGATAATCTCCCAGAGGCAGTGCATGAGGCCGCGAGAGTCGGTCGAGCCGATATACATACCAGGGCGCTTACGAACAGCATCGAGCCCCTCAAGGACCGCTAGATCCTTTGCGGTATAGCTATTCTTCTCTTCAGCTGGAGCGTCAAAATTCAACTCATCATTAGCAGTCACGGTGGGCAAGATTAGCCCGCGAACCATTTGCAATCACTTAAGCGCGCCGTGAGACGTCTCATATAGTGATTGAAGGCGGTAAATACATGAGATTTTAAGGAATTTAAGCGGGCGGGGAATAAAAGGAACTGGCATGATGTTCCTATGTCAGAGGGTCTTACTACCCTCTGATTCTCTTATAAGAGAGATATCAAGGGAACGACTGAACGGAGAGAGCGATGACCGAGCAAGTACTACTCGAATCCACACCCCTCAATGCCCTAGACCGCTGTGATCGTTGCGGCGCACAGGCTTATGTCCGCGCTGTTCTAGCCACAGGTGGAGAGCTGATGTTCTGCGCTCACCATGGCAAGGAGTATGCCGAGAAGCTCTCACAGGTTGCAGTCAAGATCCAAGATGAGACAGAGCGCTTGGTTGAGACTAAGTAATCTAAAGAATTAATAAGAACGGGTCTTCGCTACTAGCGGAGGCCCGTTCTTTTTACTACCGAAATATATATGCCGTCAGTGCGTGCCGTTACTGACCCGCTTTGAGAAAAAATCACCGTTAATTTTACAGACTTTTGAACTGAAGGCTTCCAGTTACATAACTTCGAGCTATTTGAGACAGCAATAGAAACACAACCAGGAATTCTCTTACCATCAGCTAAGAATGTAATACTCCCGCTCTGATTAACGCTCGAAGATAGGACAACGGTTGCGCCTTTAACTACTTGAAGCGGTGAACCACTTATTTCTAAAGATAAAGCAGGTGGTGTAAGTGAGGTTATAGTTACGTAGCCATCTCCTAAATTTGCTCCTGAAATATTGGTTGGATTCGAACCTGAGTTATAAGAACCTCCACCACCGCCTCCAGTAGAAGCTCCATCGCCTCCACCACCTGAATACCCACCACCGCCTGGTGCGCGATGGCCGGAACCAGCACCACCACCAAATCCACCGAATGTGTTTTCAGTCAAGCTTCGTGCCGAATCAGCCGGACCGCCCGCACCACCGTTTATAAATCCAAATCCTCTAGTGACCGGCGCTGATCCATCGCAATTTGCGCCACCATTTGTAAAGAAACCTCCACCTCCTGCGCCAAAGGAACAAGCAGTACCAGTTCCACCGTCAGTTGTAGCAGTACCCGCTGTTCCGCTTCGGCCGCCTCCACCTCCTCCTCCATTTGTTCCGCCAGCACCTGAGAGTGTTCCCAAGCCTGTTTGACCGCTGGTAGTGATTTGGCCAGAACCACCTCCTGAGCTCGATCCACTTCCACCACCGCCGCCAGCGACAACAAGGATTGATGCATTTGTATTAAACGGAGTACGGACTACAAACGTTCCACCTCCTCCTCCACCGGTTGAGTTCGAGCCGCCGGTCAATACGGTTTGATTTCCACCAGCTTGACCTACAAGGATCCGAATAGTTTCTCCTGCTGTGAGTGAGAAAGTACCTTTAATCTTTGCACCTAAGCCGCCAGTGCCACCATTTCCGTTTCCACCTTTCGCTCCAGCAGCTTCTATTGAATAACTCCCAGTTGCAGGCACCACCCAATACTGAATGCCATTAACAACAGTAAAATTGTCTGTGTTGTTATCCCACGTAGTGTTATAGCTCGCCGTACAAGAATCTAGTGTCGGTCCTGCAACACCTGATGCGCCACAAGGTGTAAATGTGTGCGAAGAGAAACTATATCCTGAGAAAACAGCTAATGCCGCAGGATTTTGCAGGTTGATAAATACGATTAACAAAGTCGCAGCTGTCACTGAACATAACTTTGCCTTCATATTCTAATAGTAGCCTGATGCTTCAACGAAGTGGAACTTGATTACTAGCGAAGACCAGTCCTTCGAGCTACCGCAGGATAAATGCTTGAAGTTGAGGTAAACCGGGATGTTTGGGAAATCACTGCATACACCTGCACTGCTCGTTGAGCGACGGGCTTCCAGTTGCATGAAGTATTTCCTATTGACGCCTGTAAATTGATGCAACCCGCAATTCTTTTCTGATCTGCAAAAAAGGTCACTCGGCCCGGCTGATCCGTTGTAAAGGTGAGGATGACTGTCTGGCCTTTTCTTGGAGTACCCGAAAATCCAATTGAAACAATTGGTGGTGAATTGAGATATGTAATGATCACCAGACCATTTCCTGAAGTTCCACCCTGTGTATGAGTTACCGATGTCGCTCTCACAGCGTCTGTGTATGAAGAACCGCCTCCACCACCTGCTGTCCATCCTGAGCCATGATCTGCTCCCGAGGATCCACCTCCTCCGCCGTAGTAGCCGCCTCCACCACCACCGCCGCCCCATGCAGAGGCAACGCCACCTTGACCACCAACTGCAAAAGAACCAGTGGTTGCCCCACGGGTTGTTAATGCTGTACCTCCAGCAGTAGGAGTTCCGCCGCCGCCTGCGACGGCAACCCCAGAAGATGAAGCTCCGTTCTGGCCGGTTGTACCACCACCTCTGCCGCCGGTTTGGGCGTTTCCACCGCCACCGCCACCACCTGCGACAACAAGTCGTGAGTTCAGATCACTAATTGCAGTTCTGATATCGCTTGCGCCACCACCACCGCCGCCATTTTGAATTTGACTCGAGGTGTCATAGCCGCCAGTTCCACCGCCATTAAAGCCACCTGCTGCTGAGGTATCACTAGCGGAACTGGGAGTCGTGCCAGCGCCTCCAACATAAATATGAAGAGTAGAAATCCCGGCAACGTTTAATGTTCCCACGACTTTTCCGCCAGTGCCGCCGGCTGATCCACTCGATGAAGAACCACCAGCGCCACCTCGAACATCAAAGGTAATGCTGCTCACTCCACTTGGAACGCTCCAGGAATAGAAATCTCCAGTTGAATTAAATGTAATAGTGCATGTGATTGCAGCAGAGCAATCTGGGCTCGGATTGCTTATTACTGCATTTGCAGGCTTACCTGGTAGCGCCACAAGAGCAAGACAGACAGCTGAAAGTGAAAGAAGCGCCTTACTCTTGCTCATAGACATAATCATCCCAATTTCAAAATTATTGATTTTGAGTTATTGCTTTATGCGACCCGTCGCAGAACGGCTTCTCCTTCGAGAGACCACAACCGCAGAACTTCGGGTTCTCAACGGTGCTAGTGACATTTCCCTCAGCATCGACAAAGTCGACCGTTCCTGTGATGCGAATAGATCCGCTCTTAGGATTAACAAATGCCTTGACGTTATCGGTCATTTATCTGCCGTTGGGTTTAGTCGAGGTAGTCGCGAAGGGCCTGTGAGCGAGATGGGTGGCGCAGCTTTGACATTGTCTTTGACTCAATCTGGCGAATACGTTCACGAGTGACTCCGTGAACCTTTCCGATCTCATCAAGTGTCTTTGGCTGTCCATC
>JACCDN010302657.1_pt1 | contig 15840 bp, 11 predicted proteins | sample 7441691 | NCBI WGS metagenome assembly JACCDN01 (sample SAMN15323439, study PRJNA562643) | freshwater metagenome | isolation source: river surface water | place: USA:Blue River Watershed | collected 2017-08-16
ACTAGAACCTGATTAAACAAAGAGTTGCGCGGCTTTGTTGGGTAAGGTTGTACTAAAAAAATTAGTGAAGGGTAAGATTCACAGGCATGTTAAAGTGCTCGTGAGTCGTTTTAAATCTGTCGTTAGTACGGTGGTATCTGTCACACGGGTTATTCGCCGAAGAATCAGCAGAACAACGAAGCGATTCGTTTGGCTTAATAAGTTCATTACCCGTCTACCGAAAATACCGCACCTCAGTAAGAGAACCGTACCACTGTTTTTGAGTGTATTTTTTGCCATGGTTTTGATATTGCAATCATCAATTCAGGCGGCTCCTGACTTGAGCGATGACTGGGATTTTTCGGTACCCGCTGATTATGTCTATGACAGCGGTATAGAGTTGAATGGGGGTATCGCTCAACTTAAGGCACTTAATTACAGCAATGATGCAGACACCGCTGCGCTCTATCATTTTGACGAATCAGGTGGGACGAACATTTCTGATAGTAGTGCACAAAATAATGCGGGCACCATGACAGGCGGTAGCTTTGTAACTGGTAATCTCAATAATGCGATTCAATTGAATGGCGATAATGAAGGGGTGAGCGTCCCGAGTATTCCTCAAACTCAGCTAGGGCAGGAGCATACCATTGAAGGATGGACGAAGTTTAGCAATGCCTTCAACGCAAGTAGTCATGATCGAAGAAATGCTGTTGTCGATAAAGGAAGTTACCAGCTCTATTACGATAATGAAACGGGAAAGCTTACGTATGAACTGCTCGATGCTTCTCCGCAAGAATGGGATCAGGTGGCAGGTGATGACAGGCAAGGAAGCTGGGATAGAGACGGCAACCTAACGGTAGAGTCGAGTACGTACGTTGGGAGCGATTATTATACCGGGCTAGGAAATGCTACAGGCGATGCCGAAGTGTGGCGCTGGAATGGAACTACGTGGACGCAAATTGGTGGTGATGGTCTCAACAATTGTTGGCCAACGAATACTTTTGAAACAATTACTTCGATGACAAACGATGGGACGAATGTATACGTCGGACTCGGAAACGGTGCGGGTGATGGTGAGGTGTGGATGTGGAATGGCACCACATGGACCAAGATCGGGGGCGATGCGATTAATAGCAGTTGGAGCGTGAGTACGTATGAATATGTGTATTCTCTGAATCATGTAGCTGGCAACTTATATGCAGGTTTGGGTTCAAGTGCTAATGACGCCGAAGTATGGCGCTGGAATGGTACTTCTTGGACTAAAATCGGTGGAGATGGAATAAATAGCGGTTGGGGAGCTAATTTTGAGATTGTGGCTTCGCTTACTAATGACGGGACAAATGTGTATGCAGGCTTGGGAACTACTGCAGGTGATGCCGAAGTGTGGCGCTGGAATGGCACCGCGTGGACGCAAATTGGTGGTGATGCGGTAAATAGCAGTTGGGCACTCGCAACATATGAAACCGTGCATAGTTTAAACTTTTTCGGCGGTAATCTTTATGCAGGCCTTGGAACATCAACTACGGATGCTGAAGTTTGGCGCTGGAATGGCTCGTCATGGACGCAAATTGGTGGTGATGGGTTGAATGCAAGTTGGAATACTTCTTATGAAGGCGTCTATAGCTTTGCAAATGACGGAGTTAATTTATACGCTGGTCTGGGTAACACCGCTGGCGATAATGAGGTGTGGCGCTGGGACGGAGCAACTTGGACTCAAATCGGAGGTGATGGTTTAAATAGTGGATTTTCGACGACCCACACCATTGTGAATGCATTAAGTTACGGTGGCGGAACGCTTTTTGCGGGTCTTAATAGCGCGAGCGCGACACTCTCTGCACAAGTGTGGTCGTGGAACGGCAGTGCGTGGACAAGAATTGCGGGGGATTATGTAAACTTTAGCTGGGGTTTCAGAGGCTTAAGAAGTGTTGAAGTTTTGCAAGTTGCGGGTGATTATTTGTACGCAGGTACCGGTGTTAGTACCGCTGGTAATGCTATGGTATGGCGTTTTGATGGTACGACGTGGACGCTTGTGGGTGGACAAGGTGTCAATGGGAGCTGGGCTTATGATGCTTATGAGTCAGTGCTGTCTATGGTGAGTATGGGAGGTAATTTGTACGTTGGACTTGGAACGAACGCAAATGATGCCGAAGTGTGGCGCTGGAACGGCACCTCATGGACGCAAATTGGTGGTGACAGCCTCAATGGTGGTTGGGGGGCTAATTTTGAAGAGGTTAGTTCGCTAGCAGCATTTGAGGGGAATTTATATGCGGGCATTGGAAACTCTGGCAATGATGCTGAAGTGTGGCGCTGGAACGGCGCGACATGGACTAAAATTGGTGGCGACTCAATCAATAGCGGTTGGTTAACTAACTTCGAGCGAGTAACAAGCCTTGCCGTTTATGATACAAAACTTCTCGCAGGGCTTGGATCGAGCGCGGGTGATGCTGAAGTATGGCAATGGAATGGCAGTGCTTGGTCGAAAGTCGGTGGAGACGGTGTCAATAGTAGTTGGAACACCGTTTACGAACAAGTCGATTCGTTGATGCCGTTTGGAAATGATATCGTTGCGGGTCTTGGTACTACAGCGGGTGAAGCTGAGGTATGGCGTTGGAACGGCACGACATGGACCCAAATTGGTGGCGACGGGTTGAATAGCGGTTGGATTGATGGTACTTATGAGCGAGTCCGAACATTAGTTGTTTATGGCGGTGTGTTATATGCAGGACTTGGAAACTCCACAGGAGATGGAGAGGTCTGGGCGTACGAAGATGGTTCATGGACAAAAATTGCGGGTAATTCAACCAATAGCAGTTGGGGGAATTCTATTGAAGAGGTGAGTTCGTTTAGCCCTTATCATGGTCGACTCTATGCTGGGGTTGGTAACACAGCAAATGCCGATGCGTCTGTTTGGGCATACGGCAATAACGGATTTGTACAGTCTACTTCGAGCAGTTTTGATACGGCGTGGCATCATATCGCAGCGACTTACGATGGTTCTACGATGCGACTATATATTGATGGAGTATTGAATAACTCACTAACTACATCTATTACCGTTGGCTCAAATGATGCAGATTTATTAATAGGACAAGGTTACGCGGGCAGAGAAGCTGGGAAACCGCGGGCTCGATTTGAGGGGAGCATTGATGAAGTTCGGTTAAGTTCAACTGCACGTTCAAGTTTCACGACGAGCGCATACGAAACAGATCCACAGACAATTTCTCTTGCATCTAACGTTCGAGAAAGTGGCGTATGGCACTGGGATACGTTTAGCGATACACAACTGCCAGACGGAGGAAGTATTACTTATCGTTTATCTAACGACGGTGGATCGACTTGGTTGTATTGGGACGGAAGTCAGTGGTCGGTATCTAGTTCAACAGCACAGGCAAATAGTCAAACGATTATTGATGCGAATATAGATGAGTTTCCGGTAACTTTTTCTGGTTTGCGATGGCAAGCCATATTGTCTGGTGATGGTACACAGCAAGTAGGTCTTGACGGTGTTAGTGCTGAGGCAACATCTGATGTTGTTGCGCCGTCATCCAATCCATCAAATATTCATGCATATGTTGCTAATGGCGGAGATGCTTTAGGCGATGGCGACTGGACCAATGGAGCATCGCCGTACTTTACGTGGGATGCGGGAGATGATGCCGGGTCTGGTATATATGGATACTGTGTGTATTTGGGGACAGATATGTCTGCCGACCCGATTACCACTCAAGGATTATTAGGTTCGAGCCCAATCGATAACGGCGGTAAGTGCGCATTTATTGTTAATACGAATTCGCTTGATTTGGCAACACCGAGCTATCTCGCCACGCCGCTCACGAGTAGTTCGAGTAGCTATTACCTTTCGGTGAGGAGCATTGATAAAGCAGGAAATGTTACAGGGAGCTCAGCCCAATTTTCATTCAAATTCGATAATACCGCTCCAAGTAATCCGGCTTTTATAACAGCCCCATCTGGATTCATAAATACGAAAGCTGTCGAGATGTCTTGGTCGACGGCTGGTGGGAATGCTGCAGCGGATGACCATTCGGGTGTAAGTGGACTACAGTACAAGATAGGCCCATTAGGTCAGTGGTATGGGGATAGTCATACGGGCACGGGTGATGCGAGCGATCTACTCAGCAATGATGGTCTGTACGCAACAGTCGATCCAATTGATTTTGATGAAATTGTGGACGGTATAAACACGGTGTATTTCCGAACATGGGACCAGGCGGGTAATTATTCCACAAGTTATGTTACGGCAATATTAAAGATAAATACGAGCGGTGCTCCAAGTGAACCGACGAATTTAGTTGCAACTCCTTCGGTGAATTCATCAAACTCGTTTGGATTTGATTGGGACCCGCCTGCAACGTATGTAGGTGACGTATCCAATATTACGTATTGCTATACCGTTAACACCGCACCTTCGTCGGGGACTTGTAATTATACTGGCGCAGGCTCAACCGAACTCACTGTTGGCGCGTATGCAACTCAGCCTGGCGTGAATACCATGTTTGTTGTGGCACGTGACGAATCAAGCAATATTAATTATTCGAGCTATGCATCGGTTGTGTTTACGGCGAACACTACCGCACCAGGCATGCCCCTTAATACCGACATTGTTGACGTGTCGATAAAAAATACGTCAAATTGGCGACTAGCGCTGACATGGGATTTGCCAACATCGGTTGGAGAAGGCGTTGATTCCTATAGGATTTACAGATCAACTGATAATGTGAGTTTCTCACAAGTAGGATCGAGTACGAGCACAACGTATATAGATGCCGGTCTGACGCAGCAAAGGTATTACTATAATGTCGCCGCATGCGATAGTACAAATAATTGCGGAGCAGTGGGGTCGACGGTACAAGAAATACCAACTGGTAAGTTCACCGCACCTGCTGAATTGGTGAGCGGGCCAACAATTTCGTCAGTGACAACAAAACGCGCGTCAATTTCATGGTCCACGAATCGTGAAAGTGATTCTAAAATATCAATTGGTACGCAAAGTGGTAGTTACAGTGCTTCCGAAGTAGGTAACTCTGATCAAGTAAGTGCCCATGAAATACAGCTCGACAACTTGTCTCCTGGTACCACCTACTATATTAAAGCGAAGTGGACGGACGAAGACGGAAATACGGGTACGAGTCAAGAGTCGACCTTTACCACCTCACCGGCACCAGTTATCAAAGAAGCATCAGTGAGTGCAATCACTTTGCGAAGTGCAACGGTAAGCTTTACGGTCGAAGGAGCAAAGAAAGCAATTGTTTATTACGGTCCAGGTGAATCTTTTGGCGGGTATAAGGAGATAAATACATCCGAAGAGGAATCAAGATATGATGTTGAGCTCGATGAGCTCCTTGATGGCACAAAATATTACTACATGATAAGTACGGTTGATGCGGAAGGTGCAGAATATAGAGGCAATATTGATTCTTTCGCAACCCCGCCGAGTCCACGAATAACTAATTTGCGTTTCCAGCCTGTAGAGGGAGAACCTACGAGTACCCAACGAGTAACGTGGGACACGAACGTACCTGCAACGAGTGAGGTTAACTATGCTGTAGTTGACGGTGCCGTGAATGAGCTAAAAGATTCAACGCTTACCACGAGCCACGAAATAATTATTCGTGATCTTGCCGATGATAGCGAATATGCCCTGACTGCATATAGTCGCGACGACGCTGGAAATGTAGCAGAATCAGATCGACAGACTTTCCGTACCGCACTCGATACAAGACCGCCTAAAATTTCCGAAGTAGTGGTCGAGTCTACGATTCGGGGTTCAGGTTCGGAGGCGCGAGGGCAAATTGTTATTTCTTGGCATACCGATGAGCCTTCTACGAGTCAAGTTGCATATACAGAAGGTTCGGCGGCAGAAGTCTTTAATAGTAAAACAGCAGAAGATACTCGTCTCACGAATGAGCATATTGTGATTATTTCAGACCTACCTACATCTAGGGTGTTTAGCGTAAAGCCGTTGTCGAGAGACTCTGCTAAGAACGAAGGTGAGGGCGAGTCAACGACAGCAATTATCGGCAGAGGATCAGACAGCGCCTTTACCATAGTATTTAACACGCTGAAAGCAATATTTGGGTTATGAAAACAAAACCACTTTTCCGAGGTGATAATTTATCGCTCCAATTTGGTTCAGATTCTGAACCGACGGTTGCAGTGAAACGATGCGATATAGAAATACCCGAGGGTGAAATTACGATTATTTACGGACCATCAGGGAGTGGAAAATCTAGCCTGCTCAACATTTTATCCGGCTTGCAAAAACCTACAAGCGGAACGCTATTTTATCGATATGATGATGTATACGAGCGCTCGCTGAATGAATTAGCTTACTTCAGGGCGCAAGAACTCGGAATCGTTTATCAGACAAACTACTGGGTGAAAAGTTTGAATGTCATAGAAAACATTAGTTTACCGCTCTATTTTCTTGGCTTTAGTCGAGTCGAAGCACATAAAAAGGCACAACTCGCACTCGAAAAAGTACGTATGAGCGCATATGCGAAACGATATCCTATTTTACTTTCGGGAGGAGAACAACAACGTATTGCGATGGCGAGAGCAATCGTTGACGATTCGCCAGTCATTATTGCGGATGAGCCGACAGGAAATCTGGACAGTAACAACGGTGACGCTATCATAGAGTTACTTGTCGATTTAAATCGTAATCAAGGTAAAACCATAATATTAGTGACTCACAATATGGAATATTTACCTTATGCGCATCACTTACTACAAATTCAAGACGGTGAAGTAACCAATATTGCACGATCAGACATCCCTAAGACCGTCCAAAGCTTACTGGATGACGTAGAAAAAAGAATAAGTACTATTGGGCGTCAGGGTAAGACGAAATGAACGAGTTAAATAAAAAACATGCTTCTGTAGAAAAGATTATCCTTTTTTCTATTGCTCTACAAAACTTAAGACATAAGAAATTGCGTAGCATACTCACCTTATTCGGAATCGCCATTGGTATCGGTTCGATATATTTTCTGCTTTCTTTTGGGCTTGGGCTCCAATTGCTTGTGACAAACGAAGTTGTCGGTAGCCAGTCGATTAAGACAATAGATGTAGTGAGCCCTAACTCGAGCATTATCAAGCTCGATGATATTACGGCACGTCGCATAGGGGATATATCTGAAGTCGAACAAACTGGAAGCGCATACTACTTTCCTGGTAGTTTGAAGCTAAACAACAGCGAATCAGATGTCATTGTGTATGGTGTAGATGCGGGGTATCAAGACCTTACGAATCTTAACCTCATAAGTGGCGAGCTTCCAAATAATGATGGTACAGATGAAATTGCTAAAGCGGTATTAAATATAGCTTCACTGGAGTCAATCGGATTATCTGAAAAACCAGAAGAAATGCTCAACAAACAGGTTACCGTCATTGTTCCACTGCAAATTAACGGTGAAGCAAAACAGTTAGAAGCAAATTTTACGATTGGAGGCATAATCGATTCTGGTTCCGGCGCAGAGTTGTTTATACCTGCGAAAGTGTTCCGAGAGTACGGAGTACCGATGCTTTCTCAGATGAAAGTCGGGGTGCGCACGGTAGAAGATGTTGCTACTGTACGAACTCAGATAGAAAGTTTTGGATTTGAGACAACATCGCCGGTAGATACATTGAATGAGATAAATGCAATTTTTAGGTATCTTAATTTTGTGCTCATTGGATTTGGAAGTATTGGCATGATCATTGCGGTTTTGGGTATGTTTAATACGATGACCATCTCGCTACTCGAGCGTACCAAGGAAATAGGGCTCATGTTTGCCCTGGGCGCACGTTCAATCGATATGAGATTCCTATTTATGTTTGAGGCAATGTTGTTATCAAGTGTAGGGTCTTTTGTCGGTATCGCAAGCGCAATAATTTTATCTCAAGGACTGACGGTGGTTATGAATGTATTCGCGAAGGGTAGAGGTGTTACTGAGAGTTTTGCGCTATTTTCTCATCCATGGTGGCTCATGCTGTCTTCATTGGCATTCATGCTGGTAGTTGGATTTGCAGTAGTGTATGTTCCAGCAAAACGTGCCGAAAAAATCCGACCGATAGATGCCCTAAGACGCGAATAGTATCTTATATCTAATAAGGCTTTTTACTCATTGAACAAGATACAATGGTATTATTTTGTAATATTGACCATCCAATTAATGCCGAATTTGTCTACTGCAAATCCAAACATGTCACCCCATGATTCTACTTCGAGCGGTTGTTTGATTTCGCCACCTTCTGCGAGTCGTTCAAATGCGGTCATCAAATGCGCTGTGTTATCACCATTGAGTGCTATTGCGATGTTTTCACCTACCTGCAAGGGATAGTCTGGTGCACCATCGGTACCCATAATGCAGATATCTCCAGCTTTGAGTGAGCCATGCATGATTCTATCATTAGGACCAGCAACTTGTGGGCCGTCGGGCGTCATACTTTTAAATGAAAGCATTCCTCCAAGTGCACGCTGATAAAATTCAAGTGCTTCTCGCGTACGACCATTAAAGTTGATGTACGGTACGGTCATTGTATGACTCATCGTTAAAAAACCCTCCCTAGAAATATAAATCTTTGACACAAGTATGACACAACTTATGGTTATTTAAAATAACAATAATTGACACAGGTAAAATTCTAATGCTATTGTCTTTTTATAGTATTTACAAAAAAGGGAGTTCTTACACATGGACGACGAGCAACAGGATCCAATAACCGACGATTCTCAAGGTGGAATTGTTATCGAACCAACAGAAGATACTGGCGTGACCTCGGATGGTGAAGATCCGATTATGTATGCAACCGGTAGCCCAATCGAAGAAGAGGGTGTTTCAACTGGTAACGAAGATACACCTACATCTGGTGGATCTGGAGAATGGACCGAGCCTACCGACGCAGAAGGGAATCCAATGAGTGGTGGTTCTGGTGAATGGACTGAAGATGATGGTGGTACACCTCCTCCTGTGCCGGGTAATAGTGGAGAGCCTGGTGACTCAGGCATACCAGTGCCAATCTCTAGTCCGGGTGAAGAAGAAGGTGGCGTGCTTGGAGATTCGACTGATGAACCTACTGCACAACCAACACCTAGACCTCAACAAGGCGCAGGCGCAGGAGGCTCTGGCTCAGGCGGTAACATTCCACCCATGATGGGTAATGGTGGTCAAGGCGGTGGATTTGGCTCTGGAAATGATGGAGGAGTGCCTACTCCAAATAGCGGTGGTCAGCAACCATCGCATGATGATGAAGACGATGATTCTGAAGAACACGGTGGCACTGGCGGGAACCCAATGAGCGGCGGTTCAGGAGAGTGGCAAGGTGGCCAAGGCGGACAGCACGGTGAGTCAGAAGATGATGACGAAGCATCAGGTGGACAAGGTCGTGGGCAAGGCAGAGGCCGAGGCCGAGGTCATTGGCACCGACATGGCAACGGAGCGAGCGGTAGCGGGACCCAAACAGAAGGTCCTAATTGGGCTGGCGGCAACCAACAGCAAGGTCGCGGTAATCAATCTGGTGGCTCGTCTGGCGAGAGTCAAGATTCCGAGCACTCATTGAATGCAGGTGGAATGGGTCAGCAACAAGGCGGTGGACGAGGCGGTATGTTTGGTGGCGCTGCCGGCGGCGGAACTGGCACGGGTTCAGACGGTACCTCACAAGGTGGCATGAACTTTGGCGGATTTGGCGGGGGAGGTGGCTCTCAATACGGAGGCTCTACCTCTGGCGATCCTCTAGGTATGGGTGGTATGACGGGAGGTTCGTAAGTCGGAATTACATTTCTATTATAAATGTGGATTTTTGAACGAGTTTAGTACTTGAATCGAACTGATATAACACACAAAGCGCTTCTTCATCAGACGAAGCGCTTTTTAAAGCACCATCTGGATTTAACAAGAAGAATTTTGCAGCGATATCTGCTGCTACACCAGTTTTAGTCACCGCTGTAGCCATTAGTACCGGGCTGGTCGTCGGCTTCCCAGTTCTTGAATCTATCAAATGATTCCAGCCCGCACCTTTTCGGCGCACGACAGTTGAGGATGCAATTGCATATTTACTCGCATCAGGATTTGTAAAATATGCAATTGGTTTATCGTGGTCATGTACATATGAAACCCCGATTTTCCACGGTTGTTTACGGATATCATTTCCATTACAGATAATATCCCCTCCAAACGAGATGCAATAATCCGTAACATGCATTGCTTCAAGTAGTTGAGAGGCAACATCTAAGGCATACCCTTTTCCTATCCCACCGAGGTCTAGTGCCGTGTCCGAAGGCAGACAAACAGACTTATCTTTTACGATTACTTCATTAAAAGGAACAATGCGTCGTCCGCTATAGTCTAGATTCTTGTCGTACGTATTTACAGTAGGCCACGAACCTTTATACCCCGCGTGTTGAAGTGCGGGAAGTATGAGCGGATTAAACACACCAGTAGTGATTTTGTTAAATCTTATACATGCTTCAATCATATTCAGAAATTCGTCTGAAACAATCATAGCTTGACCTGCGTTTTTGTTTAGTTTAGTGAGTTCGCTTTCGCTATTGAATCGGCTGAAACGCGCTTCGTATTCATCCATAGTTTCCCACAGTCTGTGGAATACCTGCGTAGCTTCAATATCACTTTCACATAAAATAATGACGTCTGCTTGCGAACCTAACTGTTTTCGCGATTGTTTGAACCGTAGTTTTTCCGACATAGCAGATAGTATACGTGAGCGTGTGCAAGATGTCTTTAAAAATTGGTATACTTTTTGAAGATGAAAATAGCAGTCATAGCAGCAGATGGGCGTACCGGAAAGTTATTTTGTGAGCGTGCGGCTCAAAATGGTCACTTCGTAAATGCAGGTATTTTTACAGATACTACATTTAATTCTCGTAACATAAACGCGATTCATTGTGACGCGACGCAGTATAAAGACGTAGCGCATCTCATCAAGGGCTGTGATGTGGTAGTGAGTTTAATCGGGCATGTTCGGGGCTCTCAACCTGACATACAGACAAAGGCGATTCAAAACTGTATCACAGCTATGGAAAACAACCATCTTACAAGAATCATTAGCTTGACTGGTACTGGCGTTCGCATGCCTGAAGATGCAATACCCATTTATGATTGGCCACTAAACTTGGCAATACGAATTATCGACCCGAAGAGAATTGAAGACGGAAAGCGCCACGCTGAACTACTTATGGCTGAAAATAAATTAGCATGGACCATCGTACGTGTGCTCAAACTTACCAATGGCAAAGAGAAACCTTTTTGTCTTTCGACAACTCTTCCAACGAAATTATTTACGAGTCGAGATGAAGTTGCATCAGCACTATTACAAATACTTGAAGAAGAAAGCTTTATCCGACAATCTCCAGTGATAAGTAAATAAAACGCAAGCAACATCCGCATAATAGAATTTTGAGAATTATATATAAACCTGGGTTTTTACAATATGCTATGTTATGAATCAAAAAACCGTTTTATATTTTTTGGTAAAAAACCTTGAGGATGCTTAAAGCCAGCCTCCCATTTTGTATCTTTTGCATAACCTAAATCTTTCATGAGTTTAGTAGGCGCATTTCTTAGATGGAGTGGCACGGGGATGTCACCATGCTCTCTTGCGAGCATCAATGCGTGCGTCATCGCATCAGTTGTCTGTCTAGATTTTTCACATTTAGCGAGAACCGAAGCGCAATGAAACAGATTGTATTGACATTCGGGCATACCGATTCGCTCTACCGCTAAGAACGTTGATACTGCCACATTTAAAGCAGCCGAAGCAGCAATGCCTACATCCTCGCTCGCAAAAATAACCATTCTGCGTGCAATGAATTTTGGATCCTCGCCTCCTTGAATAATTCTGGCTAGATAATATAGTGTCGCATCGACATCAGAGCCTCTCATGGACTTAATAAAAGCGCTAATGAGGTTGTAGTGGTTCTCTCCGTTCTTATCATAGCCCGGTAGTTTAGTTTGTGCAGCGGCACGCACTGTGTCTTGTGTAATCTTCTTCGGTGAAAGTTGTATCGATAGTTCAAGGTTCCCAAGAGCTACCCTCGCATCGCCACCAGAAAGTTCTGCAATTAAATCTATAGAGCTTGTCGGAAGTTGTTTGGACGTCAAGCTGAGTTGTTTTCTGGCTCGATTTAAAATGATAATGACTTCGGCTTTTGTAAGGGGCTCCAATACGAGCACACGGCTTCTGCTTAGGAGTGGATTGATAACTTCGAAACTCGGATTTTCAGTGGTTGCTCCTATAAGGGTAATAGTGCCATCTTCAACATATGGTAAAAATGCGTCTTGTTGCGCTTTGTTGAATCGATGAATTTCGTCAATAAATAAAGTGGTACGTTCGCCCAGTCGTTGGTATACTTTCGCGCCTTCTATGACCTTAATAACGTCGGCTTTTCCTGCCGTAACAGCACTTAATTCTATAAATTTTGTATTTGTTTCGCGTGCGATGATTCTTGCAAGCGTCGTTTTACCACTTCCCGGTGGCCCCCACAAAATGAGACTTGCAGGCTGTTTTTGTGCGACGAGTTCTCGTATGATTTTTCGCTCATCTAACAGATGTGACTGACCAACAACATCTTTGAGTGTTTGAGGCCTCATTTGTTCAGCGAGCGGTATGTTCATAACTTTAGTATATCGTTTATGACGATTGTTTTTAGAAAGAGTTACGTTACAATGGCTCTATGATTACTTACTATCACCGAACGATACGAGAAGACAATCTCGCTACGTTAGAAAAACCAAAAAGAGGCTCTTGGATATGTGTCACTCAACCTACAGCTGAAGAACTCACCATATTGGAAAAATCATTTAAACTCGATGTGGACCTGCTTGATGATGGTATCGATTTGTATGAAGCTCCTCGGCTTGAACATGAAGATGGCATTGTATATATCTATGTTAGATATTGCAGGCCTCATGGTGATACGACAAGTACACACCCTTTGCTCCTCGTAATAACGCCTGATAATGTTTTGTCGGTTTCGCTTCATCACCCTGAACCAATAGAACGTTTACTTAAAACTGGCGATATTGTTACGACGCAAAAAATGCGACTCGTCTTAGAAATATTGGAGCAAGTGAATAAGGGGTATAGACGCTATTTAAATGATGTAACAAAAGGCATATTGTCGTCGAGAAATAAACTGCAACATAAAGTAATGAGCAACGAAGATGTCCTTACGTTTATAGACATAGAAGAAGACCTCAACGAATTTTTAGCCGCCTTGCAGCCCTACAGTCTCGTCCTTCATGCATTAGTAACAGGGAAATACTTAAAAATGCATGAGCGTGATGAAGACTTAGTAGAAGATTTACAGCTTTCTACGAGTGAATTAATCGAGCTTTCTAAGAGTAGACTAAAAACGATTCAAAATATTCGAGATGCTTACAGCACGATCGCGACAAATAACCTTAACTTGATATTTAAACGGCTCACGAGTATAGCCATATTCCTGACTATTCCGACAATCATTGGTGGTTTATACGGTATGAATATTGCTCTACCGTTCGCTCATCATCCTCAGGCGTTTTTGATTGTTCTGTCCATTATTCTGACAACTATCGGTGTGTTTATTGCCTATTTTCATAATAAACGCTGGCTCTAACTCTAAAGCCAAACAATATCTGAACCAGTAACCTCTTCTAGAAAACTACCACCATTGTTTAGAATTTTAATTCTGTTATTTATGGGTTTGGGATTTAGTCTATATTTATCGTATTGCGCAGGGTTTACAACTGAGTCTACGGATATGAGTTCTGCATTATGACTTAGTTTAAGATACCGTATATTTTCGTCCTTAGCGTTTACGGTGAGTATCTCGGTAGTGCTCCCATTTTCAGTCTTAATAACACTAATTTTTGAAGACGTAGTTTCGTAGTAAATTTTTAAGGCAATTGATACATTGTCGTTTTTGATTATATTCATATCACTTTGCGTAATATCCTCTAAAAGGGACGATACTTTTCCGTCACTATTTCTAGTCATAAAAACACCGGGAGTGGATTGATATAAAATTGACGAACCGTTATTGAAGATTTGTTCGATTTTGTGTACGACACCAAAATTTGTTGCGGGTCTTTGGCTTACACTGTCTAAAATATTCATCGTACTATTTCTGGCATCTTGATATAGAATGGTCGTCCCGTCGGGCCCAAATACGGTAGAAGAAGCGTAAATAGAATTATTTCCAACATCGTGCAATTCACTGAACGCTTTTTGATCAGGATTAAAAAGATACATTTTATTTTCATATGTCTTAGTATCTTGTAGGATTACTGCAAACAATGAACCAAATGTGTTTGAAATTGCATCGATGGCTATCTGATTATCCGGTAACACCAATTCCTCCGTCGATGCGTTGGAGGCAAGATATAATTTACTGGAAAGCCTAGGTGTTTGTTCATCTGTTATGACAAGTGCTTCTTGGAATTCGTTTATAGCGTATCGTGCGATACGGGGAAGCTGAGCAATAACTTTTTCTTTTTGTTCCCCAATATACTTCATACGAATTTGGTCATCGTTTGTACCGTCTCTGTACAAATATGCGTATCTTGCTTTATCGGTGGTAAAGCTTTTCTGTGAGGTAGCTATTTTTCCTCTCATATCATGTACATCATGGAACGTTATGATATATTTTGTGTTTTGGAGCAAAGGTTCATGAGGGAATATATATGCCGAATTCGCATTGAGCGTAACATCAAAGTTAAGTGAAGGTTCGATGGTTATTCGTAATTCTTTTGAACTATCTATGAGGCTATTGAATGACGCAACGACGGTATTCTCTTTAGGTTGAAAAATGAGTTGTGTAATTTTAGGCCCACTTACGTGGACTTGCATCATCAAAATAATTGTCATACAGACAAGAAGTAGTAACCAAAGTGCAACGGGAGTCTTTTTTATTCTTTTAATTATATTAGTAAACATAGGGCTGCTCCGGCTGAGGAATTGACGTTGCTTTTTGAATATTCAGCATAAAGCTATCATTTGATCTTTCGAAAGTTCCTTCTACCTCGTACCAGTTTCCAGCAATTAGTGGGAGCGTTGTATCGTCGTATTGTATTGGAACGGTAATTGGAGTGGCGTCTACGGCGCAACAAGATAGCTTGAAGCGCGCTATGTAAGCTTGTTCTTTTTCGTAAAAAAGAAAACCGCTTATTGATGCTTTTTTCCCAGATACGTCCATTGCTCCACGGTATGAATTCAAAAAAGCGCTCCAATCTTGCAAATTATAATTCGAGAAGTCTTGCGCGAAAGAGTCATACATCGTTGGCTGTGCAGACTTAACAGTGATTGATTTTTGATTGCGATTTTCAGCAATGCTCCCACTCAATGTTTGAGCGGGTAGGGACAAAAAGATTATTAGGAGTGTGTACAAAAGCAGTTCGGACTTTTTCATCGTCGTAGTATTTTTATGAGAAAGTGAAATGACGAGCGCAAAAACAACCAAAACAACCGAAAAAGTAATGTATTTAGGATGGATATAGTAAATGAGTTGCTGGTTAAAGGTGAGCTCAAGAATGCGAAGAAACAATAAGAGAGGCGTACAATACACGATTACTTTTTTAAATAACATAGTGGGCTCCAAGTGTAAAAAGCATGGTCAAAATAAAGACATACGCAACAATGAGCCCGATGAATCGAGCCTTAAATGTGGTCTTTAGCAAGGTTATCATTTTAAAATCAACCATAGGTCCAAAGATAAGAAAAGCGAGAATGGCACTTTTAGGAAAAAGATTACTTATAGAGAGGGCAAAAAAAGCATCGACATTCGCGCAAATAGAAATTGTAAATGCGATTACTATCATGACGATGATTGCTAAAACGGGTTGATAGCCAAGCTCTAAGAGT
>JACCDN010733473.1_pt1 | contig 15828 bp, 14 predicted proteins | sample 7441691 | NCBI WGS metagenome assembly JACCDN01 (sample SAMN15323439, study PRJNA562643) | freshwater metagenome | isolation source: river surface water | place: USA:Blue River Watershed | collected 2017-08-16
GGGAGCCAGGAGGCAGGCTTCGTAGTCCTGCTGGCCGAAAACAATCGGGGCCAGAAGCTGGGCTATTCTGGGCTTGTCCTCGGCAATCAAGGGATCCACATAAAGCAGGCTGAGCGTGGTGTTGGTGGCCAGCTTGGAAAGCTCGCCAGAGCGGGAATCCTTCACCAGGATGGCTCCGCGCTTGGCGGGGAGCTCCACTTCGCCATCGTGCTGGCGCCTGGCGCTGCTGGCGTAAGTCTCATGGCGAAGGACCTGAAGCTGGAAAAGGCGACCCACAATGATAAAAAGGGACAGAACGACCACAGCGGTCAGCAGCCGAACCCGGGCCTGGTAGGCGTTGGGCTGGGATGGCTTTCCGTAGCCGCCAACGTAGCGAAGTCGCTGCATGTTTTAGATTGAGGAGATGGAGGTTTTCCCAAAAGATCCTTTCGCCCCTCATTCTACTCTAAAAATTCTTCATTTCAATTTTTCCTGCCTAAAAATCAGGCGAGCCAACCTGATTTCATCATAGCTGTATTTTTCCTGCAAATGCTCAAAGGCAGGCTTCAGTAGCTCATCTCCGCATTTTTCAAAGGCCCATTTCATGGCTTCAAAGCGATCTTTGGATGGCTTAAGGTATTCAAAATCAACCTCATCGCCTCCCTCTAAAAGCTTTTCAATATGATTCACAATGGTGCCCGGCTTGAACCCTTGAGCTTTGGCTATTTCGTCGAGGGATTGTTTTTTCCGCAGCATCATCTTGGTCATTTGATAGCGGTCCGCATCACAACGGTGGCCAGCTTCTTTAGCCCTGGGCTTGATTTGGAATGGAATGGCAACCGAAGCTTCTCCTGCCTGATGGATAAAATTTCCTATTTGAGAAAGGAATTTTTCTCCAAACTGCTTGAGTTTTTTTTCACCCACCCCTTCTATCTTTATCAAATTTTCTTCGTTGGCAGGCAAATAATAGGCCATAGCCTGCAGGCTCACGTCGCTGAAGATCAGATAGGGGGGAACCCCTCTTTCATCCGCCAATTGCTTCCTCAATCTCCTCAATTTTTCGAAGAGCTCAATATGAAAAGGGAGTTGGGTTTTGATTCGCTGAGGGTGTGATTTTCTTTCGGTATTCATGCCCTGAAAATCAAGGGCATCTTGTTTGCCTGTGCAGTTGTCGCAATTTTGGCAATTGGCCCGGATCTGTTTTTCATTGAAATATTCCAGCAGGTAGCCACGTCTGCAATGATTACCCGAGCAATAGCTGATGACCTGCTGCAGTTTCTGCTGGGCATTCCTCCTGAGCGTATCATCCTCAATTTTATTGATGAAAAACTCCTGATTGAAGCGGTCTTGATAGCCAAAAAAGGTGACGCATTCGCTGGGCAGGCTATCGCGACCAGCTCTGCCAACTTCCTGGTAATATCCCTCAATTGATTTTGGAAAGCTGTAGTGGACTACGAGTCGAATGTTGGATTTGTCGATCCCCATGCCAAAGGCGATGGTGGCGGTGATTATTTTCAGATCATCGCGAATGAATTTTTCCTGAGTGTCTTTGCGCCGCTCCGCGCTGAGCCCGGCATGATAGGGTTCAACCCGATATCCGGAGCTTTGAATTTGCATGGCTAATTTTTCGGTGTCTTTGCGCGAAAAGCAATAGATGATGGCAGATTCTCCTTTATATTTTTCCAAGAAATGAAGCAATTTTGAAAATGTGTCTTTTTTTTGGAGGACGGAGAATTTTAGATTGGGTCGGTCAAAACTGGAAACAAAGCTTCGGCAATCCCTGAGCTTAAGTTGGCTGATGATGTCTTGTTGAACTTGGGTAGTTGCCGTTGCGGTGAGCGCAATGATAGGAATATTGGGGAAGAATTCTCTGAGCTGACTGAGATTTCGGTATTCTGGCCTAAAATCATGCCCCCACTCAGAGATGCAGTGAGCTTCGTCTATGGCAATGAGGCTTAGGTTGAGCGAATCCAAAAATTGGCGAAAATCGCTTTGGGCGAATCTTTCGGGGGCAACATAAAGGAGCTTGAGCTCACCTTGCTTGGCCCTGAGCTTGACTGCCTCTATCTCGTTGGGCGTGAGTGAGGAGTTTATGAGCTCTGCCTGAATTCCATTGAGCCTGAGGGCATCCACCTGATCCTTCATGAGGGCGATGAGGGGGGAGATGACCACGGTTAAGCCATCGAAATGGAGGGCTGGGAGTTGGTAGCAAAGGGATTTCCCTCCACCTGTGGGCATAAGGATGAAGCTGTCTTTTTTTTGCATGATGCGTTCAATGGCCTCCTCTTGATTAGGCCTGAAGGCGTCGAATCCAAAATGCTGCTTGAGCAATCTCTTCAATTCGTTTTTTGGCATATTCAGTGATTGAAATTTTACTGCAAAATTTAAGTTAGTGTACTTTTGTTTACCTGTCAATTAGGAGCACCCTATTTTCTTGGGAAGAAAATTTAGTTCCAGGCGAGCCGGGAATACGCATCTCAAAAAAAACTGCTCATACCAATCTCGCCCCGCTTGTCAGTACGCCATTCTCCCCTCCAGCGCCCGGCGAAGGGTCTGCTGGTCGGCATACTCCAGATGTCCGCCCATGGGGATGCCTCGGGCCAAAGCGGTCACCTTGATGCCCAGAGGCTGAAGGAAGCGCATCAGGTAAGCCATGGTCGCCTCCCCTTCCACCGAAGGGTTCAGGGCCATGATGATTTCGCGGGGGGGCTGCGCCTTGATCCGCTCGATCAGCTCGGCAAAAGTCAGCTCGTCCGGCCCGATGCCCTCGATCGGCGAAATCACCCCGTGAAGCACGTGGTAGACGCCCTTGAACTGGCCTGCCTTCTCCAGGGCCAACAGATCCAAAGGCCCCTCCACCACGCAGATCAGCTCCTTGTCCCGGTCTTCGCGGATGCAGATGTGGCACAGCTCATCCTGCGTCAGGTGGCTGCAGATGCGGCACTGAAGAACCCCCTGCTTGACAGAGGCGATGGCTTGGCCGATCTGGCGCACCTCCTGCTCGGGCTTGCGCAGCAGATGAAAAGCCAAGCGTTCGGCTGTCTTGGAGCCGATTCCCGGCAGCCGGCTGAAGGCTTCGATGGCAAGCTGGATGTTGGGCGGCAGCGGCATGGCGGAGCGATTAGCGAATTGGGGAACTGGCTCAGCGGGATCGGATCATCCTCTGGATCTGCCTCTTCTCGTCCTTCTCCTTGATGCTCTGCCGCTTGTCGTGCTTCTTTTTTCCTCGAACCAGCCCCAGCTCCAGCTTGGCGTAGCGACCCACCAGGCCAATGGCCAAAGGAACCAGGGTGATGCCCTGCTGGCGGATGCGGCCCGTGGCCTTGTCGATCTCCTTGCGGGAAAGGAGCAGCGGACGGTCCCGGAAAGGGTCGTAGGCAGGATCCGAATCGTAAGGGTAGCGGCCAATGTGGGCCCCCCTGAGCACCAGCCCGGAGCCCTGGGGGCTGATGTAGGCCCCTTTGAGGTTGATGTTTCCCATCCGGATGGATTTGATTTCATTTCCCTTCAGAACCAGCCCGGCCAGAAAAACCTCTATGATTTCGTAGTCGAAATAGGCCTTTTTGTTTTTATGGATCAGCTTCACGCGGTCGGCCGGTTTTAGGGATGGCGGCTTGGCCATTGTAGCCTGAAGGCCTTTTTTTTTCCAGAGAAGTCCTGCGATGCGATACGCCTTGTTTCTATCACCCCACAGCATGAGGTATAATGCCCTGCGTAGCCTCATGCCTCAATCGTCAGAAATGGAAAAAGCAGAAACGCGGGCCAATCCGGCTCTTCGGGAGTCCATCCGCAAAACCTTGGCCTTTTTCGCCCTTTTCGATTTTCCGCTCAGCCCGCAGGAAGTTTTGGAGAACCTCTACCATTACCCCAAGCCCGTCCACATCAAGGAGATCAAAGGGGTCTTGGGGCAGATGGAGGAAGACGGAGAAGTCGAGCAGCTGAAGGGTTTTTCCCTTCTGCAGGGGCGGGCGGCCTCCATCGAGCTGCGCAAAGCCCGCTCCTTCATTGCGGAGCGCCTCTGGCACCGGGCCAAGTTCTACGCCAATCACATGCGGATGATTCCCTTTGTGCGCATGGCGGCGGTGTGCAATTCCTTGGCCTACGACAACGCCACCGAGGAGTCGGACATCGATCTTTTGGTGGTGGTGAAGCCTGGGCGTCTGTGGCTCGCGCGCCTGCTGCTCACCGTCACGCTCCAGCTCTTTGGGGTGCGCCGGCACGGAAGCAGGGTGGCCGGGCGCTTCTGCCTCAGCTTCTTCGTGACCGAACAGGCCCTCTCCATGGAAAGCTTGGCTTTGGACGGAGAGGACCCTTATTTGCTCTATTGGACCCGGAGCCTTTCTCCTCTTTTCGGGAAAGACAGCTACGAAAGCTATCAACAAGCCAATCGGGCCTGGCTGAGCCGGCATGGAATGGGATTCTCCAAAAACGCCCTCCGGCACATGGGGCACGGCAAGGAAGAGGGGCTGTTCAAAAAATCCTTGGAGCTGCTCCTGGGAGGGCATTTAGGAAACGCGGCGGAGGCTTTGGTCCAGCTGCTTTTCAAGGGCAGAACGCTGAGGAAAGCCAGCGGCCTGGATGCGAAGGCGAATGTGATCGTGAGCCAGGAAAGGCTCAAATTCCACAACCACGACCGGCGGGACGAGTACCGCAAGCGATGGATGGAGCTGTGGAAGAGCGGGCAAGCCAAACAGGCGATGTCCGAACAAAGCAAAGCCCCTCAGCCGGCGTGAAGCGCCAATCCTATTGCTATTGGCTCACGGCTTCTTCGACGGTGGCGAAATAAGGGATGATGGTGGCGAGTCCGACCAGCTGGAAAACGTCCATGACAGCCTCTTGGGCATGGGCCAGAATCAGCCGCCGCCCCTCGCGGCTCAGGTGGGTGTGCAGCGAAACGATGTAGCCGATGACGCGGCTATTGAGGTAGGACATCTGGGAGCAGTCCAGAATCAGGGCCTGGGCGCTTTTATCGGCCAGCAGGGGCGCCAGCTGGGCCTGGATCTCTTCCAGGCGCGTCTCGTCCAGCTCGCCCTTGAGGGCGAAAACAGAGTAATGGCCGCCCAACGCTCCGGGCGTTTTGGCTTTTGGATTGTCCCCGTCGGGCTTTTTGCGAAAGGCGGAAAGCAGGCTCATGGTTCAGGCGGATTAGGTCTTATTGAGTGTCTATTATCTCTCAGCGGAGATAGCTAGGATAAGTAGAGAGAGATCTTGCTCCGCTCGCGATACCTCCTCGAATAAACCCATAGTTAACTTCCCCCTGTCGTCTGCGGTTTTATCGCCTTCTAAAAGGAGCATTTTAGCAGCAATACGGGCTAATCGAATATTGCATGTACCAGCTATCTTCTCGCGATTCGAATCTTGCAAACCTGAGGCGCTTCTTCCTATTTCCCTGAAATTCCTTGCCCGTTCGCTGCAGCCAGAAAGTACGCCTGGATCGAATGGGCAGGGCTCAAACAATCCACCACCCGTTAGAGGGGGCCGAAAAAGACCCTCTTTTAGCCCCGCAACATAACTGTGGCCTTCTTGAAGCTTTTGCATAAAATTAGCCCTGAGGGCCTCTTTTGCCCCTAGCGCCTCCTTGTCCGCTTCATCAGCGGTGCGTTTCACCTCATCATCTTCTTCAAGCATTTTTTGGAACTTATTAATAAATCTATCTATTATAGCAGGATTTTCTGAAAATTTCAACAAAAACATCCTGTAATCCTCTTTGACCCAAAGAAGATTTAAGCCTTCTTCTTCAGGCCTTTTTTGGCCGCCTCTCGGATCAGCTCCTGCAGCCGCCCTGCGTTGAGGCCATGCAGCAAATGGGCGTACTGGTCGTCCTGGCCGAAATCGGCCTGCTCCGCCTGCTTCCGCCAATCCTCGGGCAAAGCCGGGGGACCGCCTTCCTTCAGGCTATAGAGGCTCTTGCTGACCTCCTGCACATGAACCGCCCCCAAATAAGGCTTCAAAATGACGTAATCGGCCCCCTTGCGGAAAAAATCGAGCCCCTCCCGACCTGTCTCGGCGGTCACCATCAGCATGGGCCGGGCGCTTTTGGGCAGGCGAGAAATGTGGCGAATGAGGAACAAGGTGTCCTCCGGACTGGAGATTGTGCTGATGACCAGTTCCGCATGGGCCAAGTCCAGCTCCTCCAGAAGCTCCTCATCCTCCACGTCGCCAAAAACGCAGGGGATTTTCCTTTCGATCATTTTCTGAATCACCCTCGCATCGTGATCCGCCACCAGCAGCTCCTCCTTGAAAGCCCGGATCTGCTCCGCGATCTGGTTCCCCATCTGGCCGCATCCGATCAGCACAACATGATTCCTCATCGCTCCGGATTTGCCTGCCAGCCTCGCAAAAGGCTTGCGGATCTCCAGCCGGGAAAGCAAAGGCTTCAGCTTGGAATAGAGCCAATTGTTGTGCGTCATAGCATACGAGGAAAGCAGCATGGTTAAAATGGCCACCATGGTCATGGCCGAGACCACCTGCTGATCCAAATAGCCGGCGCTATAGCCCATGGCAATGAGGATGAGGGAGAATTCGCTGATGTTGGCGATGGCCAGACCGGTAAAAAAGGCCGTGCGCTTCTCGTAGCCCAGCAGGTTCATCAGCAGCAGCACGATGATGGGGTTGCCGATCAGGACAAGGGCGGAAAAAACTGCAATCTGAAGGGCAGAATGGCTGAGGGAAGAAAAAACCATGCCCGCCCCCAGCGTGACGAAGAAGATGGTGATGAAGAAATCCCGAACCACCTTGCCTTTCACGCTGATCTCGAAAGCGTAGGGCAGACCAGCCAGGGATACGCCCGCAATGAAAGCCCCGATCTCCACCCCAAAGCCTGCCCATTCCGAGGCCAAGGCCACCATGAACGCCCAGGCGAAGCTGAACAGGACAAGGAGCTCGCCGGAACCGGCGATAACGGAATAGAGGCGGCCCAGAACCTTGCGCGCAGCCAGCACGCTCAGGCCGATCAGCAAAGCCCCCTTGCCCAGCACCTGCGCAAAATCCATCGCCGATTGCCCCTCCTGCCCCTGATGGAGGCTGGAAAGGACGAAAAGCGCCACAATAGCCAGAAAATCCTGAAAAAGAAGGATGCTGATGGAGGCTTGGGCGTACAGGGTGTTGCTGTCCTTCTTGTCGTAGATCAGCTTGATGGCAATGACCGTGCTGCTGAAGCCCAAGGCCAAAGCGATGTAGATCGCCTGCGTCCAAGGAATGCCGAAAGCCATGCAGAGCAGGTAGCCCAAAAAGGAGGTGGCCAGCACCTGCCCCCCTCCGGCCAGCAAGGCCACGGGGCCCAGGTGCCTGAGCTTTTCCGGATTCATCTCCAGCCCCACCAGGAAAAGCATCAGCATGATGCCGATCTGCGCCATGATGTGCATCACCTCCATGTTGTCGACCAGATTCAGCCCCAAAGGACCGATCAGGATTCCTGCCCCCAGATAGGCAAGAATGAGGGGCTGGCGCAGCCGGTGGCTCACTAGGGCAATGAGCGCAGCGGAAATGACGACCAGGCCGATTTCGAAGAACAGGGAGTGCATGAGGGGTGATTTAAGAAGGAGTCCAAAGGCATTCTTTTCATTATAACATGAAATTACTGCGGGAACAAATCCACGATTTCCCGAAAAGAAGCGGAGAAGCGTTGACCCTGAGGCGGGCCGATTGCTAGAATGCGGCCATATGAAAAAACGCATCCTTTCAGGCATCCAGCCCAGCGGGCAGCTGCACATCGGCAACTATTTCGGCATGATCCAGCGCATGGTGGCCTACCAGGAGCGCGGAGAGCTGTTTTGCTTCATCGCCAACCTGCACGCCCTCACCACCCTTCAGGACGCCCAGCAGCTGCGGCACCTGACCCGCGAAGCCGCCTTGGATCTGCTGGCCCTGGGGGTCGATCCGGAAAAATCCTGCTTTTGGGTCCAGTCCGATGTGCCGGAAGTGACGGAACTGGCCTGGATTTTGAGCTGCCAGGCGCCCATGGGCATGATGGAAAAGGCCCACAGCTACAAGGACAAAATGGCTAAAGGCCTCAAGCCCAACCTGGGCCTTTTCAGCTACCCCATGCTGATGGCGGCCGATATCCTGACTTGCCGGACGGACCTGGTGCCCGTGGGCAAGGACCAGAAGCAGCATGTGGAGATGGCCCGGGACATCGCCATCAAGTTCAACCATGCCTACGGCGAAGTCTTCACGGTTCCCGAGCCGGAAATTCCCGAAGAGGTGGCCACCATTCCCGGCACGGACGGCCAGAAGATGAGCAAGAGCTACGGCAACACCATCCCCATCTTCGGCGACGCCAAGGTGATCCAGAAGGCCGTGATGGGCATCGTGACCGATTCCAAGGCGGTGGAAGAACCCAAGGACCCAGACACTTGCACGGTCTTCCAGCTCTACAAGCTCTTTGCCGATCCTACAGAACAATCTGCCCTAGCCGAACGCTACCGGAAGGGGGGCTTGGGCTACGGAGAGGCCAAGAAGATGCTGCTGGAGAAGATGACGGCTTATTTTGAGCCCTTCCGGCAGAAGCGAGTCCATTTGGCCGCCCATCCCGACGAGGTGGAGAGGGCGCTTGGCAAGGGGGCCGAAAAAGCTCGGCAGGTCGCCCTGGAAACAATGGCGCAAGCGAGGAAGGCGGTAGGGATTTGAGCGAACCTTCAATCTAACCCTCTCCGTATGCCTCGCCACCAGAACATCCCCGCCGCCTACCTGGTGCTTTTCAAGGAACAGAAAACGCTGCTGCTGCGGCGGAAGAACACTGGTTTTGAGGACGGGAATTACGGCCTGGTGAGCGGCCATGTGGAGAAGGGCGAAAGCTTCCTTCAGTGCATGGTGCGCGAAGCCGAAGAGGAGGCGGGGATTCTGCTGAAAGCCGAAGATCTGAAGGTGGCCCACATGATGCACCGAAAATCCGGGTTGCCCGAAGGCGACGAAAGGGTGGATGCCTTTGTGGTGGCGCGCCGGTGGGAAGGAGAGATCCAGAACAAGGAGCCGCACAAGTGCAATGAATTGGGCTGGTTCGAACTGAGAGCCCTGCCGGAAAACACCATCGGCTACATCCGCCAAGCCCTAGAGCATATTCAGGAGGGGGAATTCTACAGCGAGCAAGGGTGGAGCTGAGACGGCCGCGTGGAAATGAAGGAGAAGGCAGTCCGCCAGGAATAGCCTGTTTTTCCAGATGACTCGGCAAAAAAGGGGTGCTATGATCCCCAGGAATTATTAATTGCTCTATTGTGGCTCAAATGGAAGCTCAAATGGTGGAAACCCACCCTTGAGCCACAACAGGAGCCACAATTGGTTGCATAATCGTTACTACCTCATGCCCAAATACATCTTCGTCACTGGCGGCGTGTGCTCCTCGCTGGGCAAAGGAATCGCTTCGGCCTCCATCGGCAACCTGCTCAAGGCTTCCGGCCTGAGCGTATTCACGCAGAAGCTCGACCCCTACCTGAACGTGGATCCCGGCACCATGAGCCCCTTTCAGCATGGCGAAGTGTTCGTGACGGACGACGGGGGGGAGACCGACTTGGACCTGGGCCACTACGAGCGCTTCATAGACGTGCCGCTGACCAAGCTGAGCAGCTTTTCCACAGGCCAGGTGTACCAGACCGTGCTGGACAGGGAGCGCAAAGGCGACTACCTGGGGCGAACCATCCAGATCGTTCCCCACATCACCGACGAAATCAAAAGCCGCATCCGAAAGGCGGCAAAGAAATCCAAGTGCGACGTGATGCTGTGCGAGATCGGCGGAACCGTAGGCGACATCGAAGGCCAGCCATTTTTGGAGGCCCTGCGGCAGATGCGCCATGAGGAAGGAAAGGAGAACACCCTCTTTGTGCACCTGACCCTGCTCCCCTACCTGCAATCGGCCAACGAGCTGAAGACCAAGCCCACCCAGCTTTCAGTGCGAACCCTGCAGAGCATGGGCATCCATCCGGACATGATCCTGGTCCGGGCGGATTCCAAGATCCACAAGAAGCACTTGGAGAAAATCTCCCATTTTTGCGATGTGGAGCTGGAGGCCGTCATCCCCGCCCCTACCGTCAGCTCCATCTACGAGGTGCCGCTGATTTTCGAAAGCCATGGCATCACCCGGACCATCCTCAAAAAACTGAAACTCAGAGCCAAGGCTCCCAAGCTGGCCGAATGGGAAGCCATGGTCAAGCGCATCAAGGAGTCGGAGCAGGAGATTTCGATCGGCCTGGCAGGCAAATACAACGAGCTGGATGACGCCTACCTTTCTGTCGTGGAAGCCATCAAAGCCGCTTCCTACGCCCACAACCGAAAACCCAACATCGTTTGGATCGATACGGAAAAGATCGAGGCGCAGGATGCCAAGGAATGGGAGCGATTGAGAGGGGTGGAGGGCGTGGTGGTGCCGGGCGGCTTTGGGAACCGAGGCGTGGAAGGAAAGATCATGGTGGCGCAATATTGCCGAGAGAGCAAAATCCCCTACCTGGGCCTTTGCCTGGGAGCCCAGATCATGGCGATCGAATTCGCGCGCCACGTGGCCGACATCAAAGGCGCCACCAGCGAGGAGTTCAGCCCCAAGGCCAAGCACAAGCTGGTGCATTTTATGCCCGGCCAGAATGACAAAAGGGCGAAGGGCGGCACCTTGCGCCTGGGCGAATGGCCCTGCAAGCTGACCAAAGGAAGCAGGGCCCACGCCTGCTACAAGGAGGAGCTGATCCATGAGCGCCACCGCCACCGCTACGAATTCAACAACGCCTACAAGAAAGAGCTGGAACAGCACGGACTGATCTTCTCCGGCGTCTCGCCGGATCGGGAGCTGATGGAGATTGTGGAGTTGAAAGACCACCCCTTCATGCTGGGCAGCCAGTTTCACCCTGAGTTCAAGAGCCGCCCCAATCGGCCGCATCCGCTGTTCGACGGATTCATCAAGGCGGCTGCGAAGAAGTGATCTTGAAATTCTGAACTCTTCGATAAATCAACGAAAGGAGTTACAATGGAAAGTGATTTATGCATGAAAATTCATGATTCAGAAAAAATACGTTTCCCTCATTCGGGAAATCAAAAATCAGCACCTACCCAACCGCAAAGCCTTTCTCTTTGGCTCCTCGCTTCAAGACAAAGCCTTCAGGGATGTAGACATCGGGGTAATGGGGCAGGAGGATGGCCTGGATCTGACTGAGTTTCGAGAAGCTTTGGAGGAAAGCATGCTTCCCTATTTGGCTGATGTGGTCGATTTTGGGGAGGTGACTGAAAAATTCAAGAAAGAAGTCTTTAAGCAAAGAATAGTATGGCTGTGAAAAAAATAGACCTTTTGAGGCAGGCATTGGATACGCTAAGCGAAGCCTTGCGTGAGCCGCGCAGCAAATTCGTGCGGGATTCGATCATTCAGCGCTTTGAATACTGCGTAGAGCTTTTTTGGAAATCACTGAAAGAGCACTTGTATGAAAAGGAAGGAGTCGAAGTCCTCTCGCCAAACAACACCATGAGGGAAGGCAGAAACGTAGGACTTTTTACCGAAGGGGAGGTTGAATACGCCATTGCCATGATCAAGGACCGGAATCTTTCTTCTCACGCTTACCACGAGGAGGTGGCGGAAGAGATTGCAGGCAAGGTGAAGGGCTACGCAGAATTTATGGAGAGAACTTACGGAAAAATGAAGCAACTTCAGTGAGAGTGATTTCTCAGTTTTCAATTTTTAGTTTTCAAATTTTCACGTTTTCAGGCATTTTGTTTGAAAACTAAAAATTGTAAATTGATCAAAGCCCTTCCCTCAGCCTTTTGGCCACTGCTTCCCCCGCCACCTGCTCCAGCTGCGCGTCTGAGGCTGCTTTGATGTGCGCCACGGAGCCGAATACGGTGAGCAGCTTCTTCTTCAGCTTGGGGCCGACGCCCGGAATCGTGTCGAGGGCGGATTTCACCATGGTCTTTTCGCGCGAGGAGCGGTTGGCGGTGATGGCGAAGCGGTGGGCTTCGTCGCGCAGGCGCTGCAGCAGATAGTTCGCCTCGGTCGTCTTCGGCAAATCGATGGGATCCGTTTGGTGGGGCAAGTAGACTTCCTCCTGCTTTTTGGCCAAGCTGATCATGGGAATCTTGAGCCCTCGCGATTCCAGAACCTGATGAGCGGCGCTCAGTTGCCCTTTGCCCCCATCGATCACCATCAGATCCGGCCAGGCGCCGAAGGAGGGATCCTTTTTCTTTTTCTGGTAAGCCATATAGAGCGGCTTTCCTTTCTGCCCTTTCGTCAATTCCAAGGTTTTTTGGTAGATCTCCTTCATTTCTACCGGAGGCTCGCGCAGCGTCTCGAATCCGAACTTGAGGTAGTAGTCCTCCAGCGATGGATCGCAGAGCAGATAGAAGCGCTTGGCCTTGGCTTTTTCGATGACGGCGCGCAGCAGAAAGTGGCCCAATTTTCTGCCTCGTTCGGCGGGCGCGATGCGAGGGCTGCTGATCCGGGTGACCTTTTCCGAAAGGTCGTAGGCGCGGCCGAAGCCCACGGGTTCGGCTTTTTTTCCGCTGCCTTTTTCCAGAACCTGGAACTGTTTCAGGTCGTAATCGAAATCCTTCAGATCGGGAGAAGTCTTCAGGATGAATTCCTCATCCTCCTTCTTGGCCTTGCGGATTCGGTAGCCTTCAGGCAATTGCGGCTCCAGGTAGTTCAGCCGACGGGTGATGACCTCCTCCATGCTCTTGAAGTCGTCGTTCTGGTTCGCCGTCGAGCGCAGGCGGAACTGGCGGTAGTCGGCGGTGGCAGGCTCCCCTTTTTTGAACACCACCATGCTGCCGATCGTCTCGGTGCCGCCCAAATGGCTGATGTCGTAGCACTCCATCCGTTTAGGCGCCTCCGGCAGGCTTAGGGCTTTGGCCAATTCCTCCAAGGCCTTCTCCCCCTTTCGCTCATCGGCCATCCAGCGCACGCGGGATTGCTGGGCGAAGCTGCGGGCGTTCTTCTCGGCCAAGGCCACCAGATCGTCCTTGTGCCCCCGCTGGGGGTGCAGCAGGGTGACGGCGCGTCCGCTTTGCTGGCGAAGATAATCCTCGATGGGCTGGGCGCCCTCCTCCAGCTCCACGGAAACCAGCACTTCCCGGGGAATGTCCGCCGCTCGGCTGTAATAATCGCGGACAAAAGCCCCCATCACTTCCCGAGGAAGGGTGTCTGTTTCTGCTTGAGTTTGTGGATCTGGAACTGCGTCCTCCCCAGTTGCCGAAACAGGCCCAGAAACTGATCCCAGGCCGCCTTCGGAAACGAACTTCTCTTGGGCGATCAGCTTGCCGCCGCGGATCTGGAAGAGCACGAAGTAGTGCTTGCCCAAATCCTCTACGTAAGCGATCACATCACGTTCAGCCAGGCTGGTGTCTGTGATGAGCTGCTTCTGGGCCGAGCGCTCGATGGCGCCGATCTGGTCCCGCAGAGCGGCGGCCCGCTCGAATTTCCTCTGGGCAGCGAATTCAGCCATTTGCGCCTTAAGCGCCTCGATGGCTGGACCGTAGTCGCCGGAAAGGAAGCGCAGGGCCTGGTCGATCTGCTGGCGGTATTCCTGCGGCGTCACTACGCCTGCGCAGGGGCCTGTGCAGCGCCGAATGTGATAATCCAAACAAGGCCGCTTGGCCGCGACCCCGCCAACCTTGACCGCCACCTTGGCGCCGATCAGGGGAGCGCTGCCGGGATCCACGCTGATACCGTGCTGGCTGCACAGGCGGAAGATGCGCTTGGCAGATTCCACCAGCTGCAGCACATCGCTTCCGCTTGTTTTTGGCCCAAAGTACTTGGCTCCGTCCTTCGTGATCTTGCGGACGGTGAGGATTTCCGGATAGTCGTTCTGCACAGTGACCTTGATGTACTGGAAGGTTTTATCGTCTTTGAGCAGGACATTGTATTTGGGCGAGAGGGCCTTGATCAGATTGTCCTCCAGAATCAGCGCCTCCACCTCGCTGTTGGTCTCGGTCCATTCCACGCTGCGGGCCCCCTCCAGCATCTTGATCGTTTTTATGCCGTGCTTGGCCGAGGCCCGAACGTAGCTTTGCAGGCGGTGCTTCAGGCTTTTGGCCTTGCCCACATAAATGGGCTTTCCGGCTTCATCCAAAAAGCGGTAGACCCCAGGGCCACTGGGGGCTTTTTGGGTGAGCTTGGCCAGGATTTTGAGCGCTTCGTTCTCCATAAGAATTTTCTTGGAATGAGCAAAGAATAGCCTAAAAAAGGAGGGAAATGTAGGGAGTGCGAAACGTTCGGCTTCATCGCCCCCTCCTACGCTTCGCCACATACAACCACGCATAAACGATCAGCAGAAGCGAGTAGTTCAACGCAATAAACCAAGGCTGGCCCCACGAAAAGCCGTAGGGGAAGGTCCAATCGGACAAGGGCCAGAACAGCGGGGTCGGGTAAAATTCAGGAGTGTGGGTGGGAATGTCGTACAAAACATGAAGGGGCCAGCCTAGCAGGATGAAGTAGAATCTTCTCTTCCATAGCCATAGGAGAAGCATCACCATTCCAAAAACCGCGAAACTGTGGCTGAATCGGTAAAGCATTTCAGCCAGTTCGAAAACGGCAAAGCCGGAATGGGACATTTCGGGAGCAGCATCGGGCCGGGGCAGATCCGAAAACTGCATTCCGCCCGTCACCAGGGAAAAGGCCAGCCAGGCGAAAGGAGGGGCGAAGGCGAAAAGATCGGGGAACATGCCCCAGAACACGGCCCACCCCCATTTGGGCGGCCGCTTTTCAGTTTCGATTCCTTTGGAGAGAGCGCCAGCCCAGAGGCCGTGGGAAAGGGTATCCGTAAGGCGCTGGAGTTAAGAGGCGAATGGAATTGAGGCGGGCGGAATTTTCCCCTTCATCATAGCACAAGGAGGAAGTTTTTTCTGCAGCCAGGAAGGAGTGAGCTATCTTGGCCTGAAGCTTCGCATTTGACTCCTCAGAAAATAAGGCTTAAATTGATCGACCCCCGAAGCTCCCAGGCGCCAAGGAGCTTTTAAACCCCCTCAAGCATGTCCTCGGAAACCCCTGAAGTCCTTCCGAAAAGCCCCGGCCAAAATTCCATCGCCGTCTTTCGTTCGCTTTTGGCCGGGGCTTTTCTTGCCCCCTCGGTCATGGCGGGCGGGTCGGTGATCAACATAGCCGGAAAGCTGGCCGATCCCCCCAGAGACAAGGAGATTGCCAGCCGGATCGCCTCCCTGTGGAGCGCTACGCTTTTGGGAATCCTGGATATTCCGCTGGAGGTGGAGGGACTGGAAAACCTGAGCTCCAAAGAAGCCAGCGTTGTGGCCTCCAATCACGACAGCCTGCTGGACTCGCCTATTCTGGCCGCCGCCCTGGGCAGAAAAAGGCTGAACATGGCCTTTGTGGCTAAAGAAAGCCTAGACAGGGCTCCTTTCCTCCGGGGAATCGTGAGAACAATGGGAATCCCTCCTATCGACCGAAAAAATACAGCAGAAGCCAAGGCTGCTATAAATGCGCGGGCCAAGGAATTGGCTGAGCAAAAGATGAATACAGTCTTCTTCGCCCAAGGGACCCGGTCTGAGGACGGAAAAATAGGGAAGCTCAAAAAGGGCTTCGCGCATACTGCGATTCAAACCCAGACTTCCGTCGTTCCTGCCTATATCGACGGCTCTTTTAGAGCCATGAGCAGGCACAGCAGAATAGCCCGGCCAGGAAGAGTCAGGGTCGCTTTTGGAGAGCGTATTCCCACCGAAGGAATGACAGAGAAAGACGTAGATGCGCTGGTGGACTTAACGAGAGGAAGGATTCTGGAGATGCAGCAGGAGGCTCAGACGTGTTAATTTCGAATAGCGACTGGATCTTTCCCCTACCTCATTACAATGTTGGAAAGAGGGGTTTACAATGTTGGAAAGAGGGGTTTACAATGTTGGAAAGAGGGGTTTACAATGTTGGAAAGAGGGGTTTAC
>JACCDN010109640.1_pt1 | contig 15826 bp, 20 predicted proteins | sample 7441691 | NCBI WGS metagenome assembly JACCDN01 (sample SAMN15323439, study PRJNA562643) | freshwater metagenome | isolation source: river surface water | place: USA:Blue River Watershed | collected 2017-08-16
CAAAGCTATGATGTACAGAGCAACAATATTATTGCCAACATGACTACAATGAGTAAGGAGAGAAAATGAAGCCGAATGCAATAAAACGAATTGGATTAGTAAAGCGTCGTAAAGATTTAAGTTACGAGGAATTCGTTAACCATTGGCTTCATACGCATGCAGAATTATGCAAGAAGCTGCCTAACATGCGCCGCTACTCAGTCAATCTGATTGACAGATCGCAAGTCGAAGCATTTGGCTATGATGGGTTTTCAGAATTATGGTTTGATTCAGCTGAAGTTTTACAAACTGCACTAGCAAGTCCAGAAGGTAAAACCTTATTATCCGATTTACCTAACTTCACGGATTCTATACATCCGCTGTTGGTGGAAGATTACTTAATGCTGAGTTAAGAACCTACAAATATTAAATCATCAAAAAAGTATTTAGTACAACTTCCTAGATACTTTTTTAAAATAGATTTTGATCAATCATCGATAAAGCAATATAAGTAAAACGTTTAAAAATATATCTGCTAATTAATAATATTCGAATAAAGAATGATAGCAGATAGCTTAATTAATAATTGAGAAAATAAAGAAACACAAAATATAATAAAAATCCCCTCAAAAATCAAAATCAGAACAGTTGAAATTCGAAAAGGAAAATCGATTAATTTGAAAGAAGCATCGAAATATATTAGTGAGGATGAAAGTAAAATTAAAATTTCACGATAAAAAACAGAAAATATAATACTAGAAATTGAATGAACACATTCAATATCATATTCAGAATATTTATTTCTAGGATCCCAATGAGAAGAAATGATTAATTTCTGCTTTAACAACCCTGATTGAATTAATATAAACTCAGCTCGTTCTGCATCATGCCGATTTTTAAAAACATAAATAGAGTAAAAAGACGGCACGATGCACTAAAAGTGAAAATATTAAAAATTAAGTTTAATCATTCACCCAACCTAAACTAATTGAAGGCTTTGTTTGTAGCAAATCATAACTAATAAAAGCAGCAGTATTATTATCACTATAACCTGCACCAACATCTATGCCAAATTTATCATTACTCCAAGGATAAACAGACGCGCCTATGGCAGCTTTCCATTCGTCATGTTTATCAGAATTCATCATCTTTGCGGTGAATCCAATATTTTTTTCACTAACATTACCATCAAAAAGAAATGACAATCCCACAAAATAGCCAGCGTCCGCTCTAGCTGAAAATGATAAAAACAATAAAACAAATGAAATTAAAATTTTGTTCAAAATAATTCTCCAATTAAAAAAGTCAAAGTAAACGATAATATGAAGAATTCAAAAATATTTGAAATTTATCAAAAATTAGGTAATAAATTTAAATGAAAGATTTTGCACACACCACAAACCATATGTATTTAGATAAAGATTGTGGAGAATTACTCTTCCAATCAGTAGGAATAAAAGAAGAATAATTAATTACGCCTTTACCCATCGTGTCAGCATGCCAAATAGATGACAAATTTCTAGAACGATCGCCTTCGCAATCAATCTCCCACGAAACCTCCACTGATAAACTCGATGTATCAGAAATATTTTGGGGAAATGTGAAATTTAATAAATGCCAAATTCTTAAATAATTACCATTTTTTTGCAAAGAAGAAAAATTCAAATAACTAGATAGTTCTTTATCAGAATAAATTAAACTCCAATCAGCTTTAGAATGGAGAGGAAAAAGTAAAAATATAATAAAAAATAAATTTTTCAAATAAAAAAATCAATATAACTTCAAAAGTGCATTGAATACAAAGCCAAGGAATGCTAGCAAAGCTAATTTTTCTAATATCGTAAAACCTGTAAATTCAAACATAATTTCTCCTTTTATATAAACAACAAAAAACTAAGATCGAAGCAGATCTGAGCATAGATTTATAAAAAATATTTTTCTCACAATTTCTTAATCTTTATCAATAAATCAATTTGATTTATAACTAACTGCAACTCGTCTTTTGAGAGCGAATTTAATTTTGATAATAAAATTGAGTAACTCATATCTTCATGAAATTCAATGCATCTAGTCTCATGATTATGTTTTAAATACATCTCACCTTCTCCAAAACGAAGCCAAGATGGGCTCACGCCTAACCACTCCGATAATCTTAATAATCTTGAATGGATAGGAATAGCCTTTCCAGTCAGCCACTTTCTAACTGCATGAGATGTAATAGATTTTTCACTAAATAATTTATTAATTTCAATAGTTATACCGGCAATATTATTAACTCGATATCCAATATTCTTTAAAGATAAAAGCAGTCTTTTTGTAAAATCATCATTTACACTGTTATGCATAGTAGATTCCCAAAAAATATTTTTTTTACAAACGATATTTCTAATTTAAGTTTAATTAATACTATAATAATTTACAGCTTGATATATCTCTGTTCGATACCTCACTCAATTTACAATTATTAAATGTGATGATAAGAACAGATAAAAATAAAAATTCAAAATAGACTGCCTACTTAATTTAAATTTTTAATCAAAAAATGAAAAAAAAGTATCAGGCTGGATCTGCAGCAGTAGAATTTGCATTAGTGCTACCTCTATTTATTACTTTATTTTTAGGAATAATTGAGATCAGCATTGGGCTTTATGACAAAGCAGTAATAACTAATGCAAGTAGAGAAGCAGCGAGGGCGGGAATTCTACTGCGCAGTCCAAAGCCGAGTGCAATAGATTTAGAAAAAATTATCGTCGATACTGCACTCAGATACTGTAGCGAAAATTTAATTACATTTGGTAGTAATAATGATCCGGTGATTACAGTTCCAGTTTTAACACAAACATTTGGAAGTCCACTCTCAGTAAGCGTGTCGTATCAATATAACGGTATTGGATTCACTCCAATATTTAATGCGGCGACCGGCCAAGGTAACTTGACTGCAATCACAGTGATGAATAACGAGTAATTACTATGAAAAAAAATTTTACATCAAAAATAATAATGAATCAAAATGGCAATATTGCGATAATGACCGCATTATTGCTTATACCTATACTAGGCTTGTGCGCCTTAGCTATTGATATTGGCTACGCTTTTGTATTAAGAAATGAAGCACAAAATGCGGCAGATGCAACGGCACTTGCAGCCGCCGCGTGTCTTGCTAACCGAATCGAATGTGATAATCAAAATACACACTTCCCTGATTGGAGTACGGCAGAAAGTAATGGAATTAACTTTTTGAATAAAAATAGTGTTGATAAGATTCCATTAACAACAGCTAATGTGCAAGCAGGCTATTGGGATTTCAGTAACACCAAACTTGGGTTACAACCTACCTCCATAACGCCAACATTAAATGATGCACCAGCTATAGAAGTTCGAATAGAAAAATCGCAGCTAATTAATAATGGAGGATCGCCTGCGATATTCTCTAAATTTCTAGGAATACCTGAAATTCCCATATCAGCAGTTTCTATTGCTGCGATTACTGGAGCTAGTAGCGTACCTGCAAATTCTCTATTCCCTATTGCAATAGCTAAATGCTTATATGACACCTATTGGGATTCGACAACTGCAGGCCCTAAATTAGCCACAAAGACTAACCCTAGCGGATTTGACTTGCCACAAATAATTGGGGAACCGTATAAATTTAAGATTACCTCGTCATATAAGGTTGGTAGTTGTGAAGCAGGACAATGGACTACCTTCTTAGTTGACAGTAATAGTGCAAGCTATATCAGCAATCTAATTAAAAATGGTAATCCAAGTAGTGCGACTTTAGGAGAAAAAACCTGGATACAAACTGGATCACAAACAACACTTTATGGTGACATACAGAACTGTAGCGCAACAGGAGATAAAAAATGTCAGTATGTATTTATTCCAGTTGTACAATCTCTTAATTCTCATGCATTCAATACGATCATCGCTTTTTCATGCCTACAGATACTTAACGCTGTAGGTGGATCAAGCAAATATGCCGTTGTACAGATGAGCGCAGATAGCACAAAATGTCAAATAGGAAGTTCTTCTGGCGGGGGACCTAATTATGGCGCTAGAATTCCTCCCCGACTTGTTTACTAAGAAACACAATAAATATTTCTAAGCACAGAATAATTTATGAAAAGACCAAAACTAACTTTGAAAATATTAAGTAATCAGTAGGAACACATAGATGATAGTCGCGGGAGATCATGTAAATAGATTTTTCTGTTCTTTACCTCAATCAATCCATCATTCTGTAACTTTTGTAAAATTCTACTTATTTCTTCTCGAGAAATTGATAAATAACTACTTATGTCGCCTCTAGACATAGGAAGATTTAGTACCATCTTCATTGGAACTTCAATTGAATTTTTTCTTGATAAATCTAAGAAGAAATGAATTACCTTATTCTCTCTTTTTGAATTTCTTAATATATTTAAAAGTCTAATATTTCTAATAATTTCATTTGACAATAGTTTATTAAATTTTTTTAAAGAATCCAAAGATGAAAGTAATATTTTTTGAAAAATATGATAGTTGACAACATAGATATCAGATTGAACCAATGTTTGAGCATAATTATTATGAATCTTACACCCCACATTTTCTAATCCTACCCAATCGCCAGCTATTTGAAAACCTGAAATTGACTCTACCCCACTACTGCTAGTTTTAAAAGTTTTCAAACATCCTTTATCCACAAAATATAAATTTGTAAAATTATCATTAGCATTAAATAAAACTTGATTTTCAATAAATCGACGTTTATTGAATTTTGACTTAATAATATTTAACCAATAAAATTTAAATTCTTCATTTGAATTTGTTGAAAATTTATTATGATTAATATTAAAGTCTAGAAAGCTGGGAACTATATCCATTTATTTAATTCTCATAATCTTTTTTGAAAGAAATCTCTTTCATGATTATGAAGATTCATAGATATTTTGTTTGTTAGAAAACAAACACAACTATGACATATTAAATAATTTCAAGTTACGCAAGAAAAAGAAAGTTTAAAAAACGATCAAAAGAATAGCTAGGAATATTTATTTTATGATTCGAGCAGCTAGTGCAGCGATATTAGACATTTTGATTGCTTCAGCAGCAGCTTCGGTAGCAAGTCTCGTCGCGTTAGCAGCTTCAGCTGAAGCTTGCAGAGCGGATTCTTCGGCTTGATGAGCAACTGCTTCTGCGGCAGCGGCGGCAGCGGCAGAAGCAGCAGCCGCTGCCTCGATAGCACATTCCGCTGCTGCTGCAGCTGCATCAGCAGCAAATTGGGCAGCAGTCACAATTGATAATGATGCAGCTTCTTGAGCAGCGTGTGCAGCATCGGTTGCTGCTTTAGCTGCTAAGGTGGCAGAATTCGCAGCTCTTTTCGCAGCTTCAGCGGCATAATGCGTCAATGTTTTAAGAGAAGTTAAAGAAGCAACATAACGTTTATTTACATTGTAATACCCTTCTTTTAAACCTGTGATTTCAGATTCAAGCATACTAATCTTGTTTAAAATTTGTTTAATTTCTTCTGACATAGTTTTATAAAGAATAAATTTTAATTTTTCTCGAATTTAAATTGACAATAAATCATTACACAGTAGAGAGATCATCTCATACAAACAGTTTTGCGTATTCTTTTCTAACAACGTCATAGCATTCACAAGTCTTTTTCATTAACCCGTCACGGCTATTGACATGTATATGTCCACGCGAATAATTAATAATATTCAATGCTTGTAGCTTAATAGCAGCATGCGTAACACCTTCTCGCCTTACTCCTAGCATTCTAGAAATCAATTCTTGAGTCAGCACAATATCATGCGACTTTACTCTGTCCAAGCATAAAAGCAGTGTTCTACATAATTGCTGCTCAATTGAGTGATGGCGATAACAAACTGAAGTCTGGGCAGCGTGTGTCATTAAAACTTGTGAATATCGCAATATAAGGCGTCGAAAATCTGGAGATTTATCAAACTTATCCCTTGCAATGTCTGCATTTAGTTTAAGAGCCTTTCCCTTACACTGCACTATGCCGTAGCTTGAAGTTGTGAAATTACTAGTGAAGACAAATAACCCCACAAGACCTTCATTTCCTATAAGTGCAAACTCAGATCCTTCTCTATTTTCTAATTCACACATTAAAGAAATAATTGAATCAATTGGAAAATAAACATGTTTTTGTGTTTCACCGGACTTAAATAAAACATCACCTACTTTAAGATTAACAATACTTAAATGAGGAATTAGACTATCCCATTCACTGTCAGTAAAAGCAGCAGTCAATAAATTATCACTACGCTTAAATATCTGTATTGGTAGTGTGGGCCTTACTAATTCAGCCATGTGCATATAAATGCCCCTTATATATTTATTGTTAATACATACAAAAGAATCTTTATGTTCAGCGAGCATTACTATCTATTGATATGTATTAATTGTGCAATATACAAAGAATTTTGTAAGCTTGTTATCAAACATAACTAAGTAATTTTTGAAAACTATTGGTTACAACACTGTGCACCTATCCAAGAAAATATGCTACTTATATAAATAAATAAGATGAAATAACAGATATGCGAATAATTGATAGATTAGTTTATCTATATGATATGAATTTTTTAATGTGATGATTGATATTAAATTACAGTAATGCGAATGATTTGCATTGCAGCTATTTACTATCAGAGATAAATATAAGCATTACTTTTTTATGTGTGCTTTAGAACTGAAACAATCAAAATATGGAAATATAATTTAAATTCTTTTATTAAAAGGAATGAAAATGATCAGTCCATATTCCTCATCCATAAATCTTACGTTAGATTTTTATCAGCAATCTGCGAATCTTGCTATTTCGCATATACAAAAAATTGGTAATTATTTATATAAAATCGAACATAAAAATTTTAATTACTTAATTAATCAAGCTAATAGCAAGTTACCAACAAACCTTGACTGTAGTTTATTCGATATTTTAAATAATCAATTAAAGGAAGTACGATCGCAATCTGAGTCTGATATATTAGAATGGATACATGAGTATTCTATGATGCGCAAAGAAAACACTGACTTTATGAAGACTTACCTTACCAGATCAACTAAAATTTAGATAAATTAATTTGCGAAAGTCACCACTATTCATCAAACATAAAATTATGAATTAACTATTAAGCTAGAATTTCCGTATACAAATAAGGGCAACAATTCACTTCATGATAGTGAAATAAATCGTTGAATAAAAAAGATTATTAAAATTAGAGAATTTTAATAATATATATGGGGACTATAATTTTTTTTATGAAGAAAAAGCAGGCAAAAGAACTCGATAAATTTGTAAAATAGCTGGCCCTAGCAGTACCATTAAGAGCGTAGGAAATATAAAAAAGATTAATGGAAATAACAATTTAATCGCAATCTTGGCTGCTGCTTCCTCAGTATTTTGCCTCTTTTTAGTTCTTGCATTATCTGAATGTATGCGTAAAGAATCGCCGATGCTAGTACCAAATCTCTCAGTCTGAATTAACATTGCACTAAGGAGATCTATCTCAACTACCCCTGTCCTTAATGCTAGATTTCTAAAAGCCTGTTCTTTTGAGAATCCAGATCGCACTTCCATTAATACTGATTCCAACTCATCTGATAAAGCAGTACAAGTTAAATGAATTTCAGCAGCCACTCGAGCTATCGCTTGATCTAATCCTAATCCTGACTCAACACATATTGTTAATAGATCTAGTGCATCAGGTAAATTTTCAAAAATCTCTCTTTGTCTTTTTTTAATGTAATGTGATCTAACAAGGTTAGGTAAATAATATCCAATAGATGATGCAATGATCGCGTAGAAGAAAATGATATTTTTAGATTGAATAATTAAATCATTTACTGCTGCTATAAGTATAATAAATGGAAAAGCAAGTGCAAATAAACTTTTGATTCCATAAAAAACGGGAATAGTTGATTGACTCCTCCAGCCTGCCCTCAAAAAATTTATTCTTAGTTGAGATGTTTGTAGATTTAGATTTGGGAGTGATAATTTTGTTAATGGATAAAGTAATATCTCTATTTTATTGATAATTTTTTCAAAATAATTAGCGTCATATTTTACTAATTCATTTATCTTTCGATTTACTAATAATCTATTATCTAAATTCTTTGGTATAAGCATTACACTGAGAAGAATTGCTAAGCTAGCTGAAATAATAAAAATAATCAAAAGAAAAACAGTTGTCGATATTGTCACTGTATTGACCTTAATTCAGATTGTTTTAACTACGAATGTGGATGATTTTTCGCATCCATAGTCCACCCGCTAACATCATGGTGATCGATATGAGAGTTAGTTCAAATACCGCAGGATCATTAGTAAATTGCTTTACATATTCTGGGTTAAATATACTGAGAAATACCAGAACAATTACAGGCAATAATGAAAGTATCCAAGCTGACATACGCCCTTCTGCAGAAAGTGTTTTCACTTCTCTTGCTAATTTTATTCTTTGCCGCATTAACGAACTTAAATTACTCATGAGTTCTGCTAAATTCCCACCAGTTTCACGCTGTATCAATACTGCAATCACTAGATATTTAAGATCAGTTAATGGAATTCGTTTCGCCAGATTCTGAAGTGCCTCAACAAATGGTACGCCATAATTAATCTCATCTGAAAGCTGTCTAAATTCTGATGCAATAGGATCAGCCATTTCTGAAGCCACCATCTGCATCGTTGCCGAAAATGCATGTCCAGCCCTTAGGCTACGACCAATTAAATCCGCCACCTCGGGTAGTTGATTATTAAACTCACGGAATCGTTTACTTCTAATTCTTTGGATATAGATATAGGGAATAAATCCCGATATCAATGCTATACCTACTGACATACTGAAATTTACTATATTAAGAATCAATGAAAAACTTCCTAAAAATGTAAAAAATATAGTTAAGAATAAGAATTTATCAACTTCCCACTTAGTCCCTGATTCTTGTAGCTTTAGATCTAATTTTTTTACTAATGGTAATCGCTCTAATATCGTATTAAGAAAAGCTATTCTGGAGTAGACCCTTTCTTTTATTAAAGCTCTATGTGCGGTAAGCGTTGTTGAATTATCTTCTAATATACTTAAACGCTTATTCATCCTTTTTGCTTCTCGGCTGCTAGTAGTAGCCCACCAATTCCATAGACCCTCAATAGTAAGAGCAACAGTAATAAATAAAAGTCCAGAGATTAGATAGAGATTAATTTCCATAAATTTTCTTAATGTAATTTTATTTCTGGATCATAAATAGATTCAGAAAGAATAATTCCAAATTCTTTGAATCGTTTATGAAATTGAGGACATATACCTGTAGCTCTAAAATTACCAATGACTTTGCCAAATTCATCAATCCCAGTTCTATTAAATGTAAATATTTCTTGCATTGAAATGGTATCGCCTTCCATGCCTGTTAATTCCTGAATACTTACAATTCGCCGCCCTCCATCGATTAATCGCATAATTTGTATTACTACCGTAATAGCTGATGAAATTTGCTGTCTAGTTGAGACTTGCGATAAATTGGATTCAGCCATGCCCACCATATTTTCTAACCGTGATAATGCATCTCTAGACGAGTTAGCATGAATGGTGGCAAATGATCCTTCGTGGCCTGTATTCATAGCCTGCAGCATGTCAAAGGCCTCACTATCCCTTACCTCTCCCAAAATAATTCTGTCTGGGCGCATACGTAGTGCATTTCTCACTAATGATCGCTGCGTTACCGCACCATTCCCTTCTATGTTGGGCGGCCTAGTTTCAAGTCGAACAACATGAGGCTGCTGCATTTGTAATTCAGCTGCATCTTCTATAGTAATAATCCTCTCACTATGCGGTATGTAACCGGAGAGCGCATTTAATAGCGTTGTTTTGCCACTCCCTGTTCCACCTGAAATCAATACATTTAATTTAGCTTGAGCGATAGCAATTAATAACTTCGCCATAGGGCTTGCTAGACTTCCTAAGGACAGTAAATCATCCATGCGTAAAGGAATTTTAGAAAAACGTCGTATCGAAAGGATGGGACCATCAATCGCTATGGGAGGAATAATTGCATTAACGCGCGAACCATCATGTAATCGTGCATCCACCATAGGGCTTGATTCATCAACTCTTCTTCCTACTCGGGATACAATTTTTTCTATAATTCTTAATAAATGCTGATTATCTTGAAAGACAATCTGTGTTAATTCTAATTTTCCTTTTCTTTCTATATATATTTTTTCTGCTGTATTTACAAGAATATCTGAGATTGTAGGATCTTCTAATAAACTTTCTAGTGGCCCTAAACCTATCATTTCATGCTGCATATCCAGCACTAATTTTCTTTTTTCTATTTGATTAATAACCATACTTTCATCCTGTATGATTTTCTCAACTAGATTTGATAATTCAATTTTAAATTGATCTAAGCTTAGATCTTTCATTCGATCTAAATCAATTTTTTCAAATAGAGATTTTTGTAATTTCTTACGCAAACCCATATAAGAAACATTTGAAAATCTCATCTGATCATGCACATATGCATTGTCTTTATTTTGCAAAATATAATTATTCTAATATTGGTGAAAAATTAAATAGACGTCGAATAATACCTTTACTAGGAGCAACTGGAATCCCAGTTAAATGTCTAACAAATTCAATTAAACTTTTTGAAAGATTACTATTCTTAGAAGCCTCAAGGGGTGAAACACCGAGATTAATTGAGTTATTCACCACTTCAAAATTGTTTGGCATTTTATGAGAAATTTCATGCGCTAAAGTTTTTTCTAAATCTTTCAATGTTACTGTTGCATCGTTTTTCTGACGATTAATAATGATTTCAATTTTTTCTTTTGGATAACCAAAAGAAAAAAACATATCAATCAATTGCTTACCATCACGCAGATAGGGCAAAGTTTGCTGAAGAATAGGAAAAATAATATCGGCTTTATCCAGAGCACGTAGCGAAGTGCTAGTTAATTGTCTTCCCAAGTCTATTAAAATAAATTCATAATTCTTTTTGGCTAATTCTAAAATGATCTCAATTTGTTCTGGTTTAATTTCCTGATCAAGATTGATACTCGTTGAGGCTGCTAGTACGCCACAATTAGGTGTAACGCGAATCAAGCTAGATTCCAATAAATCCGAATCTAGTCGATTTATCTCCATACAAACATCGGCTAATGTTGTCGTTGGTTTTTGATCAGATATATATAACGCTGCGTCACCAAATTGCAAATTTAGGTCTATGAGTAGCGTATTCTTATTTGCTAATTCAGCTAATCCATAAGCTGTATTAGCTGACAAAAAAGTAACGCCACTTCCTCCCTTACAAGACAAAAATGAAAGAATTTTTCCATTTTTAAATTCATTCAAACTAATTTTTTTATTTACCCTATCTAATGCTTCATTCAGATCTTTTCCAACTAGAGGCAAATTAACAACCTCACGAACTCCAGCTCTTATCGCCTGTAAAAGTAAAATTTGTGATTGATTTGTAACTAATAATATTATGGGAGTCAGTGGGTAAATTTCTGCTAACTTTCTTAAGACTAGCTCTGTACTATGACCATCATTCGACGACTCTACCAAGAAAATATCTGCTTCTAGGGGTATAGCATTTATATTTTCCAAATAGACATCTTGGCTGATTGAACTTAAGTTCATCTTTGGCATTCTTACTTCACATACTTTTTTTATAGTTTGTTTTAATTCTTCATTTTTTGTTACAACAATAATATTTTTCATGTCTAATCAATCTGATCTTCAAATTTGTATAATCTTTTAAATAAATAGTCATGCATTAATTTATTTACTTACCTACACCTATTGTGAAATTATTACTTTCCGGTGCGGGTTCTTTATATGAATTTTGGTAGCGAATCATCATTTCTTTCGCTACTCTTCCATCGAGTTCATATGTCGTATTTTTTTTATTCCCAGCTAAAGGATCAATTATTTGATCTTGCATATTTTGGCGAGTAGCACTCCCAAATTTTTGATCCCATTTTTGAGTGGTTTCTGCACAGCCTGCAAGCAACAGCATGGCTGACATAAACAAGCTATTTAATGAACTCACTGGTTTACTTTCATTAATTTTTTTCATTAGAGTTCCTGTTTGAATTATGGCTTTTATCATTTACTTTTTAGAAGGCGTTTTTCCTTCTAACTTCCCATCTATGAATAAATCATGACGCGTTGGATCTTGTAGACCATCGGTAGGCAGTTTATAAGCCACTGGTAAAGGTTTAACTAATCGCGGCGTTACAACAAAAATTAACTCTGTTCTATCCTGCTGAAAATCACTACTTCTAAATAACAATCCAATAATAGGAATTTCACCCAATATAGGAAAAGCTTTGATATTCGCTGTTGTATTATTTTTAATTAAGCCACCGATCGCAAAGCTTTGGCCATCCATGAGTTGAACAGTTGTAGATGCGCGTCGAGTTGTAATTAAAGGAAGAATGGCACGACTAGAGCTGCCGCTTGTACTGATGCCTATACCTTCACGTGATATTTCAGAAACTTCTGGAGCTACTTTTAAATTTATTCTGCCGCCAGACAAGACTGTCGGTGTAAATTTAAGACCCACACCAAATTCTTTTTCTTCTAAAGTAATACGATTCGTGCCTAGAATTGAATCTTGAGCTATCGGTATTAATATTTTCCCACCAGCTAAGAAACTACCTTCTTGACCACTAATTGCCATCACAGTTGGTTCAGCGAGAATTTTTATTAACCCATCCTTTTTCTCAGCTTCTAACGATACATTTGCACCAGTTGATCTTGTAACGGATAGATTTCCTCCTAAAGTGCCAGATAAAAAATTCGACACCACACCCCATGTCCATGATCCATTAGTAGGACTGCCAGATACACCCACACCTAATTTATCTAATAAGGTTTTAGACACTTCAGCAATTTTTACTTCCAACATAACTTGCTGAGCTGCACCTACGCCCAATAAATTAATGACACGCTGCTGTTGTAGCAATGTATTACCACCAGCATTACTTTGGGTTGGTATTCCAGACTGACCGACTACGCCATCCTTGATCGCATTACTATTCATGACTAATGGACGACGTACAAAAGCATTTGCAATATCTACTGCCTTAATTACAGCAATAGAATCAGTCACAATACCGCTAAGAACTAAACTATCCGCTGCTGAAATTACTTTTATTTCTTTTTCTTCCGGCATTAATTCTTTATATTTTTCCTGTAATGCAGTTGGATCCATTCCAACTGTTATTTCTAATGTTTTGCACTTCCCACTCTTACCCTGCATGATCATATTAGTTGTACCTATATCAAGTCCAACCAAATACAAGGTATTAGACGAAACCAACATGGCATGGATTACTCCGGGATTTCCTAAAGTACGATTCACTATTGACTCTGCTAAAGGTAGAACCACAGATTTGCCTAATCCTATAGATATATTTTCAGATTCTAGAAATTCCTTACTACAACTAAATGCTGGAATAGTTTTTTCACTATTTTCTTTTTTACGATTTTCTTTATTATTTTTATCAGATAAATTGACTAATGAATTTAGATTTTCTGCATAGATATCACTATTTCCCAATATATTTAGTATCAAAATCATTAAAATAGAAACTAGCTTTTGAAATAATGGATTCATGCTTGACCTTTATTTTTTATAAATTAAAATTATTAGAAGCACTCACTAGACTCATGAAATCCACTAATGACGTTGACACAACTTTTTTCCATAATTACATCGTTATTATCCTTAGTAGTATTCAATTTTTTTCTTTTCCTTATTGGATAAGAAACCTCAAGAGCTTGCAATGGCGAAGGAACACCATTACTTAATATACTTTCTTTTGTTTCGCCTTTTGTTACACCTGGGCCAATATCAACTTGATTACGCAACACAAGAGATAAATTTCCTACGCTTCTAGCTAAATCAAGTTTTTCTGCTTGTCCTGGAGTTACTTCTAAAGTAACTGCATTCACAACCTTAGGTTTGGTATCGTCACGACCAATTTCTTGAGCAATTGCTAAAACTAAAATTCTTTCTAAAATTATTTTTGATATATTTTTTTCTTTCGATCCAAATCTTTCATCATCATTTTGTGTACTGACAATAATGTCTACGTAATTTCCTGGTAAAGCAAATCCTCCTACACCAACAACATCATTGACTCGCACAGTAATCGCTCTATAGCCCTCTGAGATAACAGCTGATAACCCTCCCGCTGTACCAGCAGGAGCAAGTCTTGACCAATAAATAGGCTCATCTTTTAAAATACTATTTTTTAAAACACGCCCTTCTAATTTTGAGATCTCATGGGAGACACCTATTGGAATGCTGCTTGCAGGCCATTCAACTAGCTTGATCATTTCTCGATTTAACCGTTGACCTGAACCTATATCTCGCATAGCAACAGCCACATTAATAACATCACTATTTGATTTATTTGTTAGCCATTGTGATGCAAGCACTACTGATAGCGATCCCGCTAATACCGCTATCAGTAATACGATCATTGTTTTATATTTTTTCATTGATATCTTTAATTTTTAAAATTAAATTATTTAATCTATTTATAAAATTTTATTAGTATTTAAAATAGTTTATAAAAATCATAAAAAGGCACCCCATAGCAATCACCACGCCATAAGGTATAAGTCCGCTTCTTGTACATGAATAATTTTCTTTTAATTTGTAGTTAGTCACTGAATACAGATTTTTATTAAACAAACTAATTAGCCAAATTTTTACTATTTGTGCTGTATTTGAATATGTTAATAAAATAATGGATGCCCAAATTCCACCTATTACTAAACTTGATAACCCTATTCCTGCTATGAATATTGGTCCCGCAAAAAATCCTAATGTAGCTAATAGCTTTACATCACCAGCAGCCATACCACGCATGATATAAAGTGGAAGGAACATAAACAACCCGACCATTGCACCTTTTAAACTTTCAGCTAGCCCGATTCCATGCGAAGGAACAATAGCTATTACGAGAGCTACTATTGAGCCCCATAAAAGTAATTGATTCGGTATTCTCCATTTTTTATAGTCGTTCCATGCAGCAGGCATGATTGTAAAAATCATTCCAATAATGTTTGCAAGAGGTAGATCTATATCTGTAATAAAATGCATTTTTTAATGAAAACATGTCATGAATTAATAAATCAGCGTATGTCATTCATGACATGCTAATTACTTTATATTTAAGGCATCGCTGCTGCTGCTGATGTTAGTTTCGTGCCAATCTTAGTGAATACAGAATTAAGATCTGTACCTACTGTTGTCACTGCAGTGATAATGACACCAGCAATTAATGCAGCCATCAGTCCATATTCAACTGCTGTTGCACCTCGTTCATCCAATAAAAATTCTCTGATTTTTATATACGAATAGTTCATTTTTAACTCCTAATAATTGTTTAGTTATTGAACAAGAATGAATCTCACTAAAATTTAGCGACTCAAATTCATCCCACAGCAATATTCTATTTTTTAGACCAACTAGGTCTGTTTGATATCTAACTAATAACTTATTTTTTATTGTGATTTAGTATTAGTGACTTTTATTTATTAAAATCATCATCTGTTATTCGCAACACAGACGCTATACGATTATTTATTTAATTATGTTTAAGCCAAATTTAAACATCAGTAATTACATTGAATTTAATTTTTATTTGGCGATTTTAAATTTAATTAAATTTATTGAGGCGATAAAAATGAAATCTAATAAACAGTACCCTGCTTACTCTCCATCAGATCTACTTGATAAATTAATGTATTTATTTAATTTAAAAAATGATATTTCGTTTAGCAAAAAATTTGGATTTTCGCCCTCC
>JACCDN010161944.1_pt1 | contig 15819 bp, 12 predicted proteins | sample 7441691 | NCBI WGS metagenome assembly JACCDN01 (sample SAMN15323439, study PRJNA562643) | freshwater metagenome | isolation source: river surface water | place: USA:Blue River Watershed | collected 2017-08-16
CTGCGCTCGAAGACGATGGCGCCGCCAGGGCTTGCGTCGCTGTCGCTCCTGAGCCCGTTTAAGGCTAAAAACAGCCGTTTGGGCTGTTTTTGCGGGCTTGCGCCCGCCGCCTTAAACCCAATCAGGGTCTGAGGCGCCTTCTCCTTCCGGGGTTGGAACTTCGAATTCAAAACCTGTCACAACATCAATTACAAAAAGTCTTGGGATGCTATCGCGCCCATAAGGACCTTTCTTTTTTGAATAAATTAAATAACGACCATTTGGCGACCATTTGGCACCCTCTACCAGATAAGCACTTGTGAGTAATTTTTCACCCTTGCCGTTTGGAACCATAACTCCAATATGAAATTGACCATTTTGAATTTTGGTAAAGGCAATCATTTTTCCGTCTGGCGACCAAACTGGCTTAGAATAAGAACCAGCTCCATCTGTAATTCTGCTAACCGAGGATCCATCTGCATACATTACATAAATTTTTTGTCCCGAATCACGATCTGAAGCAAAAGCAATAAATTTTCCATCCGGAGAATAAGAAGCAGTTGTGTCAATTGCCGAGCTTTTTGTTAGACGACGCGCCGAATTAGCATTAATATTCAACTCATAAATATCACTATTTCCGTCAACAATCGCCGACAGAATTAACAAGTTTGGGTCTTTTGGATGAATACTTGCGGCAAAAGTTGTGCCTCGAAATCCACCAATTCTTTTATTTCGCAAACTCTTCAAATTAATAGCAAAAATTTGCGGCTTATCTTCAAAATAGCGTAGATAAAAAATCTCATCCTGCCTTTTTGAAAAAACCGGCGTAAGAACCAGCTCGCGACCATCTGTTAAAAGTCGATTATTTTCTCCATCAAAATCAATAATATTAAGTTTTTTAATACGCTTAGAAGCCGATCCAGATTCAGAAACATAGGCTATTTGCGACGTAAAATGCCCCGAGACTTCGCCAGTGATTGATTTAAAAATTTCGTTAGAAATTAAATTTGAGGCTTTGCGGATATTGTCTTTTGAGGCGGTATAAAATTTACCAAATAGCTGTCGGCGATCAAGAACGTCCCACATTCTGATTCTGATTTCGAGATTACCTACCGCATCATAATTAAACTGACCAACCACAATAGCGCCAATTCCTGACTTAGTATATTTTTCAAAATTGGGAACCGACTCAACAGTCAAGCTATCTTGCGAGAGACCAGGATCCTTCTGCGCCTCAAGGTATCCAGATTGCTTAAACAACTCAAATAAATCGGTGGTTTTTAAGTTTTTTCTGACGCGCTCAAAAATTTCAGCGCTGTCTATTTTTAAATTAGGATCAACTTGGTCAAAACCAAAAAACAGAATTTTAGTTTTTGGAATTTCTTCATTTTGCACCGAAAAAGAAACCAGCGCAAAAGACTTTTCTGAAAAGAAAAAGAGCAATAAAAACAAACCAATTAAACGAGAATTTTTCATCACTTTACAGAGTTTCGATAATAATATTGCCATTTGTATATACGCAAAGATCCGCCGCTACCTTCATTGATCTTTTTACAATTTCTTCTGCAGAAAAATTTTCAACTTGTGCCAAAGCCCTAGCTGCTGATAAAGCGTAATTTCCGCCTGAGCCAATTCCCGCAATTCCATCTTCCGGCTCTAGAACATCGCCATTTCCCGTCAGAACCAGGGAGATGTTTTTATCGACAACAATCATCATTGCCTCGAGACGACGAAGATATTTGTCGGTACGCCAATCTTTTGCCAATTCAACACAGGCGCGCATTAATTGATTTGGATACTGCTCTAATTTTGACTCAAGTCTTTCAAATAAAGTAAAGGCATCTGCCGTTGCGCCAGCAAAACCGCCAATAATTGAACCGTCTCCTAATTTACGAATTTTTTTGGCGTTAGATTTTAACACTGAAGAACCTAGGGAAACTTGACCGTCTCCAGCAATTGCAACTTTGCCATTTTTGCGCACCGAAAGTATTGTTGTGCCGTAAATTTGTGATGGATTTTTATGATCTAGCATTTGATGTTTCATTTAAATTGGATAGACGCTTTTAGATAATTCATTCGACCTCATATTTCGTTCTATTTTTGCTTATTTTTTGACAAAATCTGAGGTCGAATGAATTATCTAACTGCGTCTAAAAATTACTTAAAAACACTAGAGCAATGACAAAACAAAAATCAGCAAAAAAATTTTGTATTATCTTTTTTTTAGGAATGGCAAGCGGATTGCCATTAGCGTTGATTCTATCAACTCTAAAAGCTTTATTGCTCGACAAAGGATTCGATTTAAAAACTATCGGATTTTTTTCTTTGGTTGCCCTTCCCTACAGTTTAAAAATTTTCCTCGCACCAATTATTGATTCATGCTCCCTGCCTTTTTTGACTAAATTTCTTGGTCACAGAAGGTCTTGGATAATATTTAATCAATTGCTACTGGTGCTGTTTATTTCTCTTCTTGGAGCTGCTGGAATTACCGCAAATCTAACCGCGATCACTATCTTCGCCTTTCTCGTAGCATTCGCTTCCGCCAGCCAAGATATTGTTATTGACGGCTACAGAATTGAATTGCTCGAAAAAGAAAATCAAGGACTAGCAGCCGGTTTTTATGTTTATGGTTATCGCATCGGCATGCTGATTTCTGGCGCTGGAGCTTTGGCACTTGCCGATATTTTGAGTTGGGATGCGGTTTATTTTATTATGGCTGGATGCATGACAACAAGTATTTTTGTAACAATTTTAGCCGAAGAAACTCGCAAGAATTTTAAAATGAAATCACCCGATTTTTTATCTTGGCTCAAAGAGTCGGTAATCGATCCATTTCTCGACCTAACTAATCACAAACAATGGATTGTCATCATAGCTTTTGTAATTTGCTTTAAGCTTGGAGATGCATTTGCTGGAAACCTTACCTTACCATTTCTGCTTGAAATTGGCTTCAGTAAAATTGAGATCGCTTCAATTGTAAAAACATTCGGCCTTTTTGCGACGCTGTTTGGGGTTTTTATTGGTGGAGTTTTTGTTAAAAAAATCAACATCTCAAACTCACTTTGGATTGCAGCAATATTTCAAATGCTTTCCAATTTAACATTCGCCTATTTAGCAACAATTGGTCATAATCGCGAGGCTCTTTACGGGGTTATTTTTATCGAAAATATGAGCGGAGGAATTGGCGACGCCGTTTTTGTTGCCTACTTAAGCGCCCTTTGCAACAGATCATTTAGCGCAACTCAATATGCAATTTTGGTTTCTTTTGCCACAATCAGCCGAAGCCTTTTAACCTCAAGCGCTGGAATATTTGCCCAAAATCTTGGTTGGCACGACTTCTTTGTTTTTTCAACAATAATAGCAATTCCGAGTTTGCTATTTCTAATGATGCTGCAAAAAAATCAGAAGCCCCGCGGCAACTAATTTCCGCGGAAAGGAATTAAAGCTATTTTCCCAAGCAGTAAAACAGAATCAGCTGTAACGGTTAATGGCGTTAAGGCAAGATTTCCAGCCTTTCTTAAAACTCCTTGCTCGTGATTAATATCAACAACATAAGGTCTGTTTAGGCGCGGCAAAAAAACCTGCAAATCATTGCGTGGCAAGTAACGCCTTCCTCTCAACGGCATTCTTAAAAACAAGGCAGATCCATCTTTGCTTCTAAATCCAACCGAGGTTAAAAATAAAGTTTGTTGCGGTCTTAATTGGTTCAAAAAACTTTCAATCGTTGCGTAGCCATAAACGTTATTATTAAGATCAACATCTAGGTGAGTTTTGGATACATCGATGAATAAAAGACCTCTATCTGGCCAGGTAAGCAGGGCTTTTAAAACTCCCGAATTATCACTAAAAACATAATGATATTTTTCTCCAACCAGAGCGACACGAGAGCCATCTTGACTGACTGAAAAATTTTGAAAAGTTTCGGGATAAGTTTCGGTCCACAGAGATTTTGTAACACAGGAAGTTTGCAGAAACAGGAGTAAAAAAAGTAATAGATTTATGTTTTTAAGTCTCTGCATTAAAACTATTTTAAAACATCACGCATACTGTAAAAACCAGATTCTTTAGCGCTTCCCCAAATTGCCGCACGAATTGCACCCTTGGCAAAAATATCGCGATTAGAAGCTTTGTGAGTAAGCTCAATTCTCTCACCATCTCCAGCAAAAATAACAGTATGATCTCCTACAACATCGCCACCGCGCAAAGTTGCAAAACCAATCTCGCTTTTATTGCGTTTTGCATCTTTACCAACACGCGCCATTACAGCACTCTTCTGCAATTCAACGTTACGTCCTTGGGCAACTGCCGCACCTAAAGATAGAGCGGTTCCGGAAGGAGCATCTACTTTGTTTTTGTGATGCATTTCAAGAATCTCAACATCAAAATCATCGTGCAAAATTCCAGCGACTTTTTCTGCCAAATTCATTAATAAATTAACGCCTAAAGACATATTCGAAGACCAGACAATCGCTGTGTCCTTGGCGTAAGAAGCAAATTTTTGCTTTTCTGCTTCTGAAAATCCGGTAGTTCCGCAAATTAAAACTTTTTTATTTTCAGCGCATTTTGCAGCCATTTCCAAACTTAAAGCCGGAGACGAAAAATCAATTATCGCATCACAATTTTGAATAAATTGGTTGATGTCAGAAGTCATTTTTGCGCCACTTTTTTCAAAGCCCAGAAACTCTCCCAGATCCGCATTTTCAAGACCTCCTCCTTGACGCACCAAAGCAGAAGAAAGTTCAACCAAAACATCTTGCAAAACAAGAGTGGCAATAGTTCGACCCATGCGGCCAGTAATTCCAGTAACGCCTATTTTCATATTTTTTGTTATTTGAGGTTTATAAACTAATTAACAAAGAATGTTTTAACGAAGCAAACAAAAACCTGTTGCACTTGCAATATCGGATTTTAAAGTGCCGAGACTTCGTTTTGATCGCATTTCCACCTAAAAATTTCAATTAAATGACCAATCAAAATACAACTTACCAAGTTGCTGTAGGCAAAGATATTCAGTCGGTTTCACTAGTTGGTGAAATGAGAAAATCATATCTCGACTACGCGATGAGTGTAATCGTAGCTCGCGCCATTCCAGATGCTTGCGATGGCTTAAAACCAGTGCATCGCCGAATTCTTTTTGCCATGCATGAAGGCAATTATGACTACAACAAACCATTTAAAAAATCGGCAAGAATTGTCGGTGAAGTTATGGGTAAGTATCACCCACACGGCGACTCTGCAATTTACGAATCTTTAGTTCGTATGGCGCAAGATTTTTCAATGCGCGTGCCGCTAATTGACGGTCAAGGTAACTTCGGTTCAATTGATGACGATCCTCCTGCTGCAATGCGTTACACCGAATCGCGCTTAGAAAAAATTGCTCACACCATGCTTGACGATCTCGACAAAGACACTGTCGATTTTGTTCCAAATTACGATGGTCATGAAAAAGAACCAAAGGTTTTGCCAGCGCGTTTTCCAAATTTATTGGTTAACGGCTCAAGCGGTATTGCCGTTGGTATGGCAACAAACATTCCGCCACACAATTTAGGCGAAGTAATTGACGCTTGCCTGTCTTACATCGACAACAACGAAATCACCATTGAAGACGTTATTAAAATCATTCCCGGACCAGATTTTCCAACTGGCGGAATTATTCTTGGTCGCAACGGCTTCGACTCTGCAGCTCGCACCGGACGCGGCTCAGTTGTTATGCGCGGACGTCATAAAATCGAGAAAAAAACTGGTGGAAAAGTTGCAATTATCATTACCGAACTTCCTTACCAAGTTAACAAAGCCAAGCTTGTAGAAAAAATTGCCGACCTCGTAAAAGAAAAAAGAATCGAAGGCATTACCGATTTACGCGACGAATCTGATCGCGAAGGAATTCGCGTAGTTATAGAGCTTCGCCGCGATGCAATGGAAGAAGTCATCATCAACCAGCTTTACAGCTACACTGAATTACAAAGCAATTTCAGCGTAAATATGTTGGCACTAAATCACGGTCGCCCGCAATTAATGGGCATTCTTGACGTTATCAAACTTTTTGCAGCTTTCCGCGAAGATGTAACAACTCGCAGAACAAACTTCTTGCTTGGAAAAGCGCGCGACAAAACTCACATTTTAATTGGTTTGGCAGTTGCGGTTACAAACATCGACGAAGTTGTTGAGTTAATCAAAAAATCGAAAGATGCCGCCGAAGCTAAAATAAAATTAATGGAAAGAAGCTGGCCGTCTGACATCGTTGAAACGATAATCAAGCTAGTGCAAGACAGAGGAAACATCATTAAAGATGGCAAATTCTACTTCACCGAAGCTCAAGCAAAAGCAATCTTAGAAATGAGATTGGCGCGTTTGACTGGCTTAGAAATCGACAAAATTAATGAAGAGTTAAAAAATCTTGCTGCTGAAATTTCTCGATACTTAGAACTTCTTGCTGATCGCGGCAAAATGTTAGATTTGGTGAAAAAAGAATTAATCGAAGTAAAAGATCAATTCGCAACTCCTCGCCGCTCAACCATTGAAGAAAGCGAGTCTGAAATCGACATAGAAGACCTAATTCCAAAAGAAGACATGGTTGTTGTTGGCACAATGAATGGCTACATCAAGCGCGTTCCACTTAACGCTTACCGTACACAAAAACGCGGCGGGAAAGGACGTAGCGCCATGGATGTTCGCGAAGAAGACATTACAACCGACATTTTTGTTACCAACACTCACACGCCAATTTTGTTTTTCTCAAACAAAGGTAAAGTTTACAGACTTAAAACTTACAAATTACCTTTGGGTTCACCACAAGCTCGTGGTCGCGCCTTAGTGAATTTACTACCTTTAGATCAAGATGAAAAAATTAGCACAATTCTTGCGCTTCCAGAAGATGAGTCAAAATGGAATGATTTAAGCATTGCTTTTGCCACATCTCACGGCGACATCAGAAGAAACTCGATGGATCAATTTGTTGACATTCGCTCAAGTGGTAAAATTGCCATGAAATTAGAAGATAACCAATCTCTAATTGGGGTTGCTCTGTGCACTGAAGCAGATGACATTTTACTTTCTACAAAGGATGGAAAATGCATTCGTTTCCCTGTAGAAAAACTTCGCTTATTCCAAAGTCGCAACTCTACTGGCGTGCGTGGAATCAAACTTGAAAAAGGCAACGAAGTAATCGCTATGTCAATTTTGCAACATGCCGGCGAAGATTCTGAGATTAAAGAAAAATATCTCAAAATTGATTTGGAAAAACGCTTAGAAGTGCGCGACGCTTTATTGTTCAATAAAAAATTAGCCGAAAATCCTTCCGAAGATTTATTGGATCAGCCAAAAGAAATTATTCAAATTAAAGGCTCCGAATTACCTCAGACCAAAATTGAAGAAATGGCTGCAGCTGAAGAATTTATTTTAACCATGACCGCTAACGGTTTTGGAAAAAGATCTTCTGCTTACGAATATCGCATCACTAATCGCGGCGGATCTGGAATTACCAACATCGTAACTTCAAAAAGAAACGGCGCAGTAGTTGCCAGCTTCCCAGTTGAGCCTAGAGACCAGGTAATGATCATCACCGACAAAGGAACTTTAATTAGAACTGAAGTTGGTTCGGTTAGAATTTCTGGCAGAAACACACAAGGCGTAACCTTAATTAAAACTAAAGACGAAACCGTAGTTTCTGTCGCCAGAATCGCCCACACCGGAAATAAAGAAGTGGACGAAGCAGAAACCGGGGAAGAAAGCTCTGAAAATTCAGAATCTTTAGAAATGGAGGCCGCGGAGTAAAAAGCTCTAACGCAAGTGATTTGCAAGAGAGTCGCTTTAAAGCGCGCGAACTTACAAAACTATGCAAGCCGCATATGCCAAAATAGCTTATCTATTGATGGCCATTAACTTTGTCTTTTGGTAAAAAATATTAACCCCGCTTCAAGATAAAAAAATTTGAAGCGGGGAAAAATTTTAAAATATGACCTACACAATCCAGGGAAAAAATAACCTTTACGAACTTGTTGTTGGATGTGAAATTCACGCGCAAGTTGCCTCTAAATCAAAACTTTTTTCGCGCGCGGCAACTGAATTTGGTTCCCTGCAAAATTCTCAAGTTTCTTTGGTCGATGCCGCAATGCCAGGAATGCTTCCAACAATTAACGAGATTTGCGTTAAGCAGGCAATAAAAACCGGGCTTGGCATTAATGCACAAATCAACTTGGTTTCAAATTTTGACCGCAAAAATTATTTTTATCCTGACTTGCCTCAGGGTTACCAAATTTCACAATTTTATTATCCAATTGTTGGCGAAGGCGCGGTTGAAATTGACCTCGAAGACGGCTCTAAAAAAACTATTAATGTTGAAAGAATTCATCTTGAACAAGATGCTGGAAAATCAATTCACGATCAACATCCAACAATGTCTTTGATTGATTTAAACCGCTCTGGAATTGCGTTGATGGAAATCGTCTCTAAGCCAGACATGCGCTCACCTTTTGAAGCGGCAGAATATGTAAAGACAATTCGCTCAATTCTTCGCGCCCTAGAAACTTCTGACGGCGATATGGAAAAAGGTAATTTGCGTTGCGATGCCAACGTTTCTGTGCGCAAAGTTGGCGAGCAAAAACTTGGAACTCGTTGCGAAATAAAAAATCTAAATTCAATGCGCAATATAGCTCGCGCCATTGAATTTGAAGCGGCGCGCCAAGTGGAAATTTTGGAAAACGGTGGGGAAATAAATCAAGAAACTCGCCTTTTTGACGCCGTGACCGGCGAAACTAGAACAATGAGAAGCAAGGAAGACGCTATGGATTATCGCTATTTTCCTGACCCTGATTTGCCTCAACTAGTTTTGTCGCAAGAATTTGTTGATGAAATTAAAAAGTCCTTACCCGAACTTCCGGAAGCAAAAAAGCAACGCTACATTTCTGAACTTGGAATTCCTGAATATGATGCCGGAGTTTTAACTGCAGATGCTGAAATCTCATTTTACTTTGAGCAACTTATTGAAAAACACGAACCAAAAATATGTGTGACTTGGCTTACAGTTGAGCTATTTGGTCGCATGAACAAACTCGGAATAAATTTTGAAAATCTAAAAGTTTCAGCTCAAAATTTGGTTGGACTTTTGGACTTAATTAAAAGCGGCGAAATTTCAGGCAAAATTGCCAAAGACGTTTTAGATTTTATGGTTGAAACCGGCGAAAGCGCTTCGCAAATCGTTGAATCAAAAGGCTTAAAGCAGGTTTCTGATTCTGGAGCAATTGAAAAAATTATTGCCGAAGTTATAACTGCAAACGCCGATCAATTTGAAAAATATTTAGCTGGCGACGAAAAGCTTCATGGTTTTTTTGTTGGGCAAGCAATGAAAGCAAGTAAAGGTCAAGCCAATCCGGGAATGGTAAATGACTTACTTAAGAAATTTAAAGATTTGAGAAAATCTTAGGCGGAAGCGGTTTTTAATTAATCTGCGCCCAGCCTTTCTTTCAAAGCTCTGCGATGCTCTGCCGCCTCTTCGCGTAACTGCTGTTTTTCAGCCTCTATTGCTGACTTTTCAAGCTCGCCAAGAATTTCAATAAATTGTGGAACCCAGATTTCTGGGGTTAAATTTTGTTCATCCGATGAATAAGCCTCCAGCACCTCTTCCATTGCGGTCAGAGTAATTTCGTTGGCATTAAATATTTTAGCAAATTCTACCAAATTAGCTAATCGCAAAGAGGCAATAATTGCGTCATCATCATGCTTAAAGAAAAAATCATTCTCCTCTTCGGTCATCATTTCCAAAATTCCCAGCTCATCTTCATTCAACTCAAAAATATCTTTCAAACATTGATGAGGCTCTTTGTTTGGCATAAAAATTCGCGTCGCAAGATTTTTATTAATTTCTGCAGATATTCCGCTTTTTGCCACATGCTCAATGTCTTTTGTAGCCAAAATTACAGCGCAATTTTTTTGCTTCATTCGCTCTAAAAACGCAGAAATATTTGGCGCGACAATAGGATTGTCTAGCAAGTTCCACGCATCATTGATCACCAACATTGTCGGCGAGCCGTCAAGTTGTAACTCCGCTTGATGCAACAAATAATTTACAATTGGCGTCAATAAAGGCTGTTCGTCAAAAATTTCTGAGAGATCGAAGGCGATTATTTTGTCAGACCAATTTATTTCGGTTTCTGCGCCAAAAATATGACCTAGATTTTCGCCATTCCATATTTTTAGGGTTTTGTATATTCCCTTGGTTTCGCTGGTGTTAAATGCTTCGCAAGCGACACCAAAGTTATCAGCACTTGCTGCAAATATTCGATCAATAATTTCAGGAATCATTGCAACCTCTTCTGCCAAAACCGAATCGCCCGCAAAAGCAACTAAACTTGCAAAAAATTCATTAAGAAATTTTTTATTTTCATCGGTTTTTAGAAGAGCTAATGGATTTAAATGTAAAAATTCTGAATTTTTAGAATCAGATTCCGACATGTCGTAATAAGCACCGCCCAAAGCTTTTATTAAGGCTTTGGCGGAGTTATTAAAATCAAAATAAAAAAGTCTTCCACCAACTCTGCGACTTTGAGTGACTAGAAAATTTAATAGGGTTGATTCGCTAAATTCTTCAGAGCCAAAAATTACCGTATGCCCCAAATCATCGCGATGAAAGTTAAAGAAATACGAGGTATTTAAAATTGTTGGCAAAGTGGTGATTGCAGATCCCCATTTATTACCAGCAATTGAGCCTGACGGAAAATTATGCAAAGCAGCAAAGCCTGCCATACGATTGGTGTTTACTACTTTCTGTCTTCGCAAATAACGGAAATTCGCTGGAAGTTGCGACCAAAAGCAGTGCTCAAGAAATATGTCTTCGCGTATCACAACGAAGCCCAAAGAATTAAATTTTTCAAACGCCACTTTTACGTCTTTTTCTAAATCTTCCCGCGAGTGACTTATAATTGAAATTGTGGTTTGTAATTTACCGTAATCAATCGGCGATCCATGTCCGCTTTCAATAAAGTTTGCGATGCCGCTTGCCTGCCTTAAATCTTCATCACCACTAACCTGCAATATGTAATTTTGATATTCTTGTGGCGCGATTTCTTTTTTATTAACCGTAAAATCAAAAGATTGGGTAATAATAAACTCGCATGGCAGTTGTAAAATATTGTCGAGAGAACTTGTTGATACCTCAAAATATTCTTTGAGAGAAAGTACCGCCGCGTAATTATTATTATTTTCTCCCAACACCTCTAATTCACGATTTCCAAATGCAATTTTGTGACTGGATAAATCGAGAGAAATGTCGTTTGCTGCAAGCGGATAATGCTTTTCGTAAAGATTAACCACCTTGCCAAAAAAACGCATTGGCTCAGAATATAAAACCCCTTCCCAATCACGAATGCCCAATAATTCTGCCCCGTATTTTTCGGTATCGGCCACAATTCCTTGTACAATTTCAGAAAGTTTCTTGTGCGCTTTTTTTAAAAATTCTCGATGCAAAGATTTTGTTGCCAAATATGAGAAGGACCGGGCAAAACCTTGCATATTTTCAATTGATGTATCCATCCCCTCAACAATCACCGTGATATAAACTTCATTCACATATTGATCGTTTAGCTTGTTATCTTTGATCCAGGCATCGTCAAATTTTTCTGCAAAAAACTCTTTTGGCCTAGCTCTTGGCGCGATGTTTTTCTTGCGACGAATTGTGTTAAACCAAAATGCAATTTTATTATCTTGAACGTGAGATATTACGGTTTCGCGCACCGCCTCGCGCAAAGAAACCAGTTCTGAAATAGCGGTAGTCGCGCTAAAGCCAGTAATGCGGATAATCTGCATCAACTCACCATTTTTGGTGATTATTGTATTTGGATCATAATGACAAACATAAGGAATGAAATCCTCATCTCGCGCTTGAGCCGCAGCCTTTAAACTATCTTTTTGTTTCTTGACTAGAAGTTTTTGCAGCAGTTTTTCGATCATCTCTTACTGAGTTCAACATAATTGCGAGAAACTTCGCCAGTGTAAAGTTGACGAGGTCTGCCAATTTTAAATGCCGGATCTTCGATCATTTCTTTCCATTGAGAAATCCAGCCAGCTGAGCGCGCAATTGCAAAAATTACCGTGAATAAATTTGAAGGAATTCCAAGCGCTTTATAGATAATTCCGGAATAGAAATCGACATTCGGAAAAAGTTTGCGCGACACAAAATATTCGTCACTCAAAGCAATTTTTTCTAGCTCAACCGCAATGTCTAGAAGAGGATCTTTAATTCCAAGTTCAGATAAAACTTCATCACAAGATTTTTTAAGAACTGCTGCACGCGGATCATAATTTTTGTAAACGCGATGACCAAATCCCATCAAGCGGAAAGGATCGTTTTTGTCTTTGGCTTTAGCAATAAATTCTGGAATTCGGTCTTTAGTGCCGATTTCTTGCAACATTTCTAAAACTTCTTCATTGGCTCCTCCATGAGCCGGACCCCAAAGCGAAGAAATGCCCGCACCAATACAAGCAAAAGGATTTGCTCCAGAAGAGCCAGCCAAACGAACTGTTGAGGTTGAGGCATTTTGCTCGTGATCGGCATGAAGAATAAAAATCATCTCCATTGCTTTGGCAATTGTTGGCGTAACTTTGTGCGTGTTGTTTGGGCGATCAAAAAGCATATGCAGAAAGTTTTCCGCAAAACCATATTCTTTATTTGGATAAATTATCGGCTCACCAATTGAATATTTATAAGCCATTGCAGCCAATGTCGGCATTTTTGAAATGATCTTATAAATAACATCCATGCGCCCTTCTGGCGTATGAATATCCATAGTTTCGTGATAGAAAGCAGAAAGAGATGCAACAGATCCAACCATGATTGCCATTGGATGCGCGCGCCTTGGAAAGCCACGCAGAAGAATGCCGATTTGTTCGTGAACCAGCATGTTTTTAATAATGCCGCTTCTAAATTCTTTATATTGAGCGGCATTTGGCAACTCGCTGTTAACAAGGGCGTATGCCACTTCAAGATATTCGCTTTTTTTAGCCAATTCTTCGATTGAATAACCACGATGTTTTAAAATGCCTTTATCGCCATCAATAAAAGTGATTTTTGATTCACAAGAAGCGGTTGATAAAAAACCTGGATCATAAGTGAACATTCCGGTTTCTTTGTATAGCTGAGATATATCGATTACATCTTGACCAACCGAAGCGTGCTTTATTGGAAGATTGATTTCTTTGCCATTTGGCAAGGTAAGCTTTGCAATTTCAGGCATATTTATTAAGAGTAAAATTTTAGCTCAGTATATTTATTTGTTGTTTCAACGAATTGGAATTTGTTAAAACATCAAAATCAAAAGAAAAATCAATAATTCTAAAATAATGAACTCTCTTGGTTTTAATAAACCTGAAAAATCTACTCGTGTTGTTGTTGCAATGTCTGGCGGCGTTGATTCGTCGGTTGTGGCGTGCTTGCTAAAAGAACAAGGCTACGACGTTATCGGAATAACTCTGCAACTCTACGATCACGGCGAGGCGTTAAAAAAAAAGAACGCTTGTTGTGCAGGAACTGATATTTACGACGCAAAAAAAGTTGCCGAAAAACACGGATTTCCACATTATGTTTTGAATTATCAAAATCTCTTTCAAGAGTCCGTGGTTAATGATTTTGCTGATTCGTATTTACAAGGAGAAACGCCAATTCCTTGCGTAAAATGCAATCAATCGGTGAAATTTCGAGATCTTCTCAAAGTTGCTCACGACTTAGGCGCAGAATGCATGGCAACCGGACATTACGTGTCGCGAAAAGTTGGAGAAAATGGCGAAAGTCAATTGCACAAAGCCCTAGATGACAACAAAGATCAAAGCTATTTTCTTTTTGCCACAACCAAAGAGCAGCTTGATTTTTTACGATTTCCTTTAGGCGAAAACACTAAAGACGAAACCAGAAAAGAGGCTGAAAGACTAGGTCTTGAAGTGGCAAATAAACCAGATTCGCAAGACATTTGTTTTGTGCCAAATGGTGATTACGCCGCAGTAATTAGGCGCGTTCGTCCAACCGCTTTTAAAGAAGGAAATTTAATTCACATCGAAACTAAAAAAGTTTTGGGAAAGCATGATGGAATAATTAATTTCACTTTAGGTCAACGTCGAGGACTTGGAATTTCTTATCCTGAGCCGCTTTACGTAGTTAAAATTGATCCAAAAGAAAATGCTGTTTTTGTTGGTGAAGAAAAATTTTTGCAAAACCGAAGATTTAAAATTCGTGAATTAAATTGGTTGGCAAACGACATTGACACTAAAAAAGAAATTCGCGCCAAAGTTCGCCTGCGCTCAAATCACGAAGAAGAAAATGCCGTGATTAAAATTGGCGAAAATGGCGAAGCTGAAGTTGAAATGAATTCGATGACTCGCGCAATAACTCCAGGTCAAGCTTGCGTGATTTTTGACAACACCCGAGTTTTGGGCGGCGGATGGATTACTAAAGAAATTGAGTAGAGTTTCGAAGCTTTTTTGCTTTGAGCCTTTTTTAAATCGAACTTTTCAAAAAAGGCTAAAGCCATTTGCGCTAAATAATTAAAAAGTAGGTCAACATGCTCGAGTCATATCCCTTGATCACAACAATTGTAATTAGTGTCGTTGCTGCATTTTACTTGGAATGCTTGCCAATCGGTTGCGCTTACCAACGATTTTGGGATACTTGTTAGCCGGAGCTTTGCTTGGTCCAAACACTCCGGGCTTTATTGCAGACGTTGAAATAGCTGAGCAGCTGGCAGAAATCGGGGTTATTCTTTTGATGTTTGGAGTAGGTTTACATTTTTCTGTTAAAGATTTGGTGCGAGTTCAGCGCATTGCCTTACCAGGCGCGATAATACAAATGTCTTTGACCACTACTTTTTGTTTAATGGTGGCGATGCTTTTAAAGCATAGTTTTGCAGAAAGTTTGGTGTTTGGAATTACTCTTTCCGTTGCCAGCACAGTGGTTTTATTGCGGGCGCTAGAGCAACATAAACTTTCTGATAGCGCTGTTTTGGCAAGGCAGCAATTGGCTGGCTGATAGTTGAAGATATTGCACTGGTGGTGGTTTTGGTTTTATTGCCAGTATTTTCCGACATGTCTTCTAAGGGCGAAGCGCTTAATTATCAGATTATTTTTGAGGCTATATTTTTGGTTTTGCTCAAAATTTCTGCATTCGTAATGGTTATGATGGTTTTGGGCAGAAGAATTTTGCCAAAACTTTTACTGACAATTGCCAAAACTAAGTCGCGAGAATTGATGTCTTTGGGAATTTTGGCAATTGCTGCAGGCTTTGCCTTTGTTGCTTACACCCTTTTTGGCACCTCGTTTGCACTAGGCGCATTTATGGCGGGGTTTGTTTTAAATGAGAGCGAAATTGGTAAAAAATCTGCCGAGAAATCACTGCCATTGCGCGATATTTTTTCGGTGCTGTTTTTTGTATCCGCCGGAATGCTCTTTAACCCGAGCGTTATAACAAAAGAGCCGGCATTAATTATGACGGCCGTTCTTTTGGTTGTGACAGGAAAATCAATGATCTCTTTTCTTATTATGAAGTTGTTTCGCCAAGGTTTTTATAATTCTCTAATTTTGGCTGTAAGCTTGGCGCAAATTGGAGAGTTTTCCTTCATCCTTGCCGCCATCTCGCTGAAGTTAGATATTTTTTCACAAATCGTCTATGACATGGTAATCGCCAGTGCGATCATTTCCATCACCATCAACCCGTTTTTATTTAAGTGGGCTAAAAGATTTAAGCCGCAAGGACAGAGCTACAGCTAAAATTTTTAGGATCTGAACGTGAACATCAGGACTGAGTCAGAAGACCCAGTCCTGCGATGGTCTATTCTATTAATAAGGATAAGAGATTATCACGAC